>ENA-ORBV01003118-ORBV01003118.1-microbial-mat-metagenome-genome-assembly--contig:-NODE-3118-length-33719-cov-41.777748_pt1 | contig 33719 bp, 29 predicted proteins | sample MGYA00237777_ERZ505514 | MGnify/ENA primary metagenome ERZ505514 (study PRJEB26160, sample SAMN06269048) | microbial mat metagenome | isolation source: Oligotrophic lake microbial mat | place... | reverse complement strand
CGTTTTTTATTTTTTGCTTTTTATTTTATATTTTATTGATTGAGGGGTTTCCCGCAGAGGGTGCAGAGGTGCAGAGTACGCAGAGGTGTTTTGTGTTTTTTATTTTTTTCTTTTTATTTTATATTTTGTAGCTTGTAGAGTGTGGTGTTTCACGCAGAGGTGCAGAGTGCGCAGAGGTAGTTTGCGTTTTTTATTTTTTGCTTTTTATTTTATATTTTATTGATTGAGGGGTTTCCCGCAGAGGGTGCAGAGGTGCAGAGTGCGCAGAGGTGTTTTGTGTTTTTTATTTTTTGCTTTTTATTTTATATTTTGTAGCTTGTAGAGTGTGGTGTTTCACGCAGAGGTGCAGAGCGCGCAGAGGTGTTTTGTGTTTTTAATTTTTTTCTTTTTATTTTATATTTTGCAGAGTGAGGTGTTTCCCGCAGAGGGCGCAGAGTTGCAGAGCGCGTAAAGGTGTTTTGTGTTTTCGTATGCCGCGGTTGGTGTTTTTCACCAACCGCACCTCGGAGGTCAATAATTATCCCGACGCGAAATCAAAAAATAGGTAATCTAAAAAAGAACTAAATTTACTGTAATTGGTCCCTTTATGAATAAATTAATCCTTATTTTAGGTTTTATTGTTTCATTGCTTTCCTGTTCGCCAAAATTTGATATTGTGCGTGAACAACCGAAAGATTTTTTATATGCACCAAATTGCAAGTGGCTTAGAGATAATTTACAAATTGATGTCGCTGAAATTTCAAATCTGCAATACAAGGAATACCTATACTGGTTATCAAAAGAATATGCTAAAGATTCCGTTATTTATAAAAATGCAATGCCGGATGTTTTAGTTTGGCGCGAAATGTATGAATTTTTTCAACCATACGCAGAATGTTATTTATGGCATCCTACCTACCAAAATCTGCCTGTTGTAGGAGTTACGAACCAGCAAGCAGAAGCATTTTGTAAATGGAGGAGTTTTGTGGTTAATCAGATGGTTTATACACAAAAGGAGAAAATTAAATACGATGGCTATGATACTTTATATCACTTTCCAATAAAATTTTTTTACAGGCTTCCAACCAAGGAAGAATGGGAATATGCAGCTCTTGCAGGTGATTCCTTAACATCAGAAACATTTGGCTATGAGAGTTTAACGGATGGAAAAGATAATTTTATTTTTACTAAAGAAATGGCCACCATCAAATCATCTAATGCTATTAAGCGTATATTCAAAACTATACTTCCGATTAAAATTTATGAAGGGAAACAAAACCGTTATGGACTTTTTAATATGATAGGCAATGTTGCGGAACTTGTGCAGGAGGATGGAATTGCTAAAGGTGGAAGTTATTACCACTATCTTGACAGCAGCAGAATAATAATTGATATCCCATACTCTGAACCTAAAGCCTGGATAGGATTTAGATGTGTTTGCGAAGTTATGGAAAATGATACCCGAATAAAACCGATGGAACTGCTAACAGCGCAAAAATATATTCCGAATTCCACTATTGATAAAACTGTATACCCTGCAGCACAATTACTTAAAATTAACATTGATTCCTTATTTTCTGATACCTTACAAAAACTTTATTATGTATCAATTGAAGAAATTAAAAAGGTAAGGTATTTAACAGATATATTCGATCTCAAATCCATTGATTCCTTACTCTACTATGAGGTAATTTTTAGTGCTGCCAATGGGAGCATAATTTCAGTGCCGATCAAGACCAATAATTTGCCGGAAATGTTTTTAGCAAATTTACCTTTTGTAGAACAAGGAGATATAGCTTTTTTTACATTTGAGCGGAGTAAGAAGGACGAAGAAAAACACGTTTATCATACTGTTAAATTTATCTTTGTAAAATAAACGCAATTAAAAGCCCTAACATTTGAGGGCTTTTATCTACAATGGTGGTTGGTGAAAAACACCAACCACGGCTTGTATACCGCATGAATTATTACATCTTCACCAATTTTTTAACAACCCGCTTCTCTCCTATTTTCAATTCTACAAAATAATTTCCGGTTGCTAAATTGTTTGATGGAATGTTGAATTTATTTCCGGAATTATTATCGGAGCTGAATATAATATCTCCCAAAACATTATACAAATTTATGGTTGCGTTAATAATATTTTGATTGGTGGAGATATTAATAATATCGGTAACCGGATTTGGTGAAATATTAATATTTAATTCCAATGTTTCATTTACCGAAACATTTGGAGGTTCTGCTCTTGGCATTTGAATTTTCCACGCTCCACGTCCGTAGGTTCCGGCAAACAGAGTATTGGATTCCTGATCGTAATAAATTTCATAAATGGAAACTACCGGCATAGAGGATCCCAAAAAATTCCAATTAATACCATCGTTATACGAATAATAACATCCAACATCTGTTGCTATCATTAATGAAGTGGTATCCTCATTTAATTGTCCTATTACAATATCATTTACAGGAATATCTGGAAGATCACCGGAAATATCGATCCAACTGTCGCCGGCATTTGTCGATTTATAAACATGCGCAGCATCATCTGCCCAACGGAAACCGCTAAAGGTAACATACACAATTTCTGCATCATTAGGATCGGTTTCTATGCTCATACAATATCGATAAGGCAAACCATCCGTAATTAATTGCCAGCTGTCGCCGTAATCTTTACTTCTCCAAACATTTGCATCATCTGTTCCAACATATATATAATTAGTATCTGCAGCTGCATTGTGAATAGTGAAAATACTTCCAAAAGTTAATCCCGTTCCTGTACTCCCATTAGAAAGATCATCACTTATTGTTTCAAAATTATCTCCGTAATTTGTTGTTCTCTGTATTTTACTTCCACCAATATAAATTGTTGAGGCATTTATAGGATTTAATTCGAGTGGACTTCTCCAGTTATGCCGGTCGCCCCAATCATACCCAAAAAAAGATTTTTCATCGCCATCAACAACACCATAATAATTTCCGTATTGAATATTTGCATAATAGGAATTTTCATTGATAGGTAAAAATTTTGTGCTTACGCCATCGCCACCATTTACATAATACCAATCGCCTGATGTATTTTTGATAAAACTTCCGTTGTCTTGAGCTCCGCCAATTAACAAACTGGTATCTCCCGGAAATACATCAAGAGTATATAATTGAGTAACGGGAATATTTTGTTCCGTTGTGAAGGTTGTAAAATCATTTTCGGTGAAATATAATCCGCCATCTGAACCCATTATCTTATAATTTTCATTTGTTGGCGATATATATAATGCATGACAATCAACGTGTGCAGAGGTTGCCATTCCAGTCCAGGTATTTCCTCCATTATTGGAACGCGAGCAGGTAAATCCTATCCAATACACTTTATTTGCATCACTCGGACTAATGCGCATTCCGCCGAACCAGGTATCCTGTGCGGAGGTTGCAACTTCATCGGCGCAATTTAATGCTACCCAACTATCACCTCCATCCAAAGTTTTATAAATGTCTTTTAAAGTTTCTGCAGGATCAACAATGGATGCATATAATATATTAGGATTTGAAGGTGCAATTGTAAGTGTAATTTTTGCAAGTGGTTCTAACGGCAATCCATTTGTTAACATGGTCCAATTATCGCCACCATCTTCACTTTTATATATTCTGCTTCCGTTTCCGGAATAATCTTTTCTGTTATGCCGGCGCACACGCTCCCATGTTGAAGCATACACAATATTCGGATCATCAGGATTTATACATACATCAATTCCACCTGTTGAATCATTTACATACAAAACTTTTTCCCAGGTAGCACCACCATTTTCTGTGCGATAAATTCCGCGTTCCGATGAATTTTCAAATAGGTCGCCAAGCATCGCTGCAAATAATATCTGATTATTATCGGGATGAATAATTATCCTTCCTGTATTTCCTCCTTCTGTTAAACCGATATTTGTCCAGGTGCTTCCGCCATTTGTCGATTTATAAATCCCATTTCCGTCATAGGTAACAGAACCTGTTCCATTTCCGGGTTCACCGGTGCCAACATAAATAATATTTGTATCCACTTTATCTATCACAATATCGCCAATAGATAAAGTGGGATTATCATCAAAAATATTAGCCCAGGTAACACCGCGATTATATGATTTTAAAACGCCCCCGGATGCTGTCCCAACATAAATTGTATTATCATTTCCGGCAGGACAATCGATATCCAAAATTCTTCCTCCAATAGTTACCGGTCCGATAAAATTCCAGTCTTCAATATCGGTTGTTTTGGCATTTTTATTTTTTAATTTTTGTGCCAGTGCAGATTGAACAGCTTTGCGCTGCGCAACTCTATCGGTTTTATCGTAGGGAAATGCTTTTTGTTGATAGAGCCAATCGTCGATACTTTGTTCTTCATTTTTTTCAACAATAATTTCTTCCGCGGGTGATAAATATTTATACTGATAAAGTAAAAATGCAGTAGCTAACATTAAAATAAGGAGAAAATATCTTTTCATTTTTTTAAAATTGAGGATATAAATTTACATCGTTTATTTTTATTATCAAAATAAAAGACCGATACCATGGAAAAGTATCGGTCATTTGCAATGCGCAGAGACGGATGGCGAGGAATGAGTTATGAGGAATGAGGAATGAGTAATGCCCGCCTGGATGACCTCGGTCGGACGGGAGTAATGAGTAATGAGTTTTGCTTCCGGTTTGCTTGAAAGTTTTCCTTCTGTAAAAAACATTAACCTCCAATGATAAGTTAATCAGGACTCACGATTCACGATTCACGACTCACGCTTCAAAACATTCCCGAATATTCCTTTGTTGTAATTTCAATAATTCCGCCGGTAAAATCACCATAATTAGCGGGTATTCCGCCGGTAATTACAGTAATATTTTTAATCGAATTCATGGGTAGATATAAACTGCCTATCACCCGAACTCCATCTACAACATACAATGTGGCATCTTCTCTTGATCCTCCAAGATAGAGTCCACCGGTACTTTCATTTTGTAATACTGCCGGAGCCATAACTGCAACGTCCTGAATACTGCTTACCGGCATATCACCTATCATTTTTTCATCAAAGGTTGTAAGTGTGCCCGGCACTTGATTATCAATTAAAGAGGGCAAAATTGTTACCGGTCCCATAGATATTCCTTCCGACAATTCGAAGTTTAAATAATTTATTCCATTCTCGTTCACTTTAATTCCTGTAAAAAAAATGGTATCGTAACCAACATATAATATTTCTATATCATAATATCCGGGTTTAACGGGTTTAAATATATAGGTTCCATTTTCATCAGAAGCAATTTCCATAACCTTAATTTCACCACTTCTCAGGATCATGTGTGCATTAGGTAAAGTTTCTTTTGTTTCGATATTCAAAACCTTTCCGGTAATTTCTCCTTCGTTTTGTGCTTTGCAATAAAATGTTGCGGTAAGCAATAATAACATTACAGTAATTTTTTTCATGTGTCGCTTTTTTAGTTAATTAATATTCCAAAAGTAATGGTAAGCAGAAGGCGATGTGTCACGGGATTGCAATCTACGTTAAGATGACCGGAAGTTGACAGATAGGTTCGAGAGTTCTGGGTTCTGAGTTTTGGTTGTCACCATTGCCCACTCACCATTGACCACTCACCATTGACCACTCACCATTGACCACTCACCATTACCCACTCACCATTACCCACTCACCATTACCCACTCACCATCCACCACTCACCATTGACCACTCACCATTACCCACTCACCATTGCCCACTCACCATTACCCACTCACCATCCACCACTCACCATTGACCACTCACCATTACCCACTCACCATTACCCACTCACCATTGCCCACTCACCATTGCCCACTCACCATCCACCACTCACCATTGACCACTCACCATTGACCACTCACCACCCACCACTCCTATGTGAGAATCTAAAAATGTGTCAGTTTAATGCTTTTTAACGGTAATTCTTTCACCACTCAAACAATTATGCTATCTTTGCACCCTCAAATAAAAAAATATGAACAAATTAACTGTATTACCAATAGCTGCTTTGTTTGCAGTGGTAATTTCCTCATGTAAAGAGACTAAAATACAAAATGTAAAAATGGAAAATGGTGCTGACTCGCTGAGTTATGCTATCGGTATCAATATTGGAGAAAGCTTTAAAGAGCAAAAGATCACAGAAGTGAATACTGAGATTATGGCAGCTGTTATCAAGGCTATCCTTACGGATGATACCCTTAACCTTAAGATGACTGATTCCAGCTCTTTGGCATTTTTGAACACTTATATGAGCAAAAAAGCGGAATTAGAAACAGCTAAAGCGAAAAAAGAGGGTGAAGATTGGTTAGCAGCAAATGCTAAGAAAGAAGGAGTAATTACTACACCAAGTGGTTTACAATACAAAATCATTACTTCGGGCACAGGTGTTTCCCCCGTTGACGGAGATCAGGTAGTGGTGCATTACACAGGAAAATTCATGGATGGTGAAATTTTTGACAGTTCTGCAAAAAACGGCCAACCGGTTACTTACCCTGTTACAGGTTTTATGAAAGGCTGGACAGAGGCTTTAAAAATGATGAAAGTAGGTGACAAATGGAATTTATACATCCCTTCTGAATTAGGTTACGGACCGGCTGGCTACCAAGGTTTTATTCCGCCAAACGCAGCACTTGAGTTTGAAGTGGAGCTTTTAGGAGTTATTCCGGCAGGCACAGAACCTGAAACAAAATAAAGAAATATCCAGCTAAAAATATTGCAAAACCACGCTCAGGCGTGGTTTTGTTGTTTAAATCACTTTATTTTTTTTATTAAATGTTAAACATATATAATTGCCAAAGTTTACAGCGATTATACAATTAATTAACAATTAATTAAATTTACAACGCGTTTAACCAGACGATATAAATGAAAATAAATTTACTCCTCCTTGCAACAACCTTTTCAGTGTATGTTGCATTTGGTCAGCAACTTCAGATTAATCCAAATTTCCAACATCTTTCTTATTCTGAAAGAGTTTCCGACAATGAACTTTGGCCAATTAATAATATAAATAAAACCAAGGAACATGAAACAAGGGATTTAAAATTATGGCCCAATTCTGAATTTAACCGGATGGTTGACAATATGCCCGCAGATCAGGCAGAATTTGATATTGCTGGCGGATATACTGTTGCCATTACAGAAATAAATTACAATTCAGATAATTTCAACGACTCAAATGCCTGGGTTGAATTGCATAATTATGGCGGTAACGATGTAAATATCAGCAATTGGAAATTAAAAGATGAAACTCCATTCAATTCATATACAATTCCTGCAGGAACAATTCTTTCTCCTGATGAATATTTAGTGATTGTGCAATCAATTGACACCTTTCTTATGGTGCATGGTGATGTGGTAAATTATATTGGAGAATTTAATTATGGTTTTGATAATACGGCAGGTAGTGTTAAGTTAGAGGATAATTTAGGTGCAGTTGTAAAACTGATTAATTATGTGGATTCCATTCCATGGCCAAAAGGTGCTGATGGTTTAGGCCCTGCATTACAAATATTAGATGAAACCGGAAATGAAAATGATCCTGCAAACTGGATCGCAAGTTGTGTGTTAGGTACTCCGGGTTATATATATTCCCCTTGTGATTATGACATTGTTATCTCCGAGATCAATTATAATTCTCTGCTCGCTTACAATCCGGGCGATTGGGTGGAAATATTAAACCGCGGATCTTCTGCAACAAATATAGGAGGATGGATATTACGCGATGCGAATACAGGAAATATATATGTAATTCCAAATGGAAATATTTTGGATCCCGGCGAACGATTGGTGGTAACCGATAGTCTGGAATCATTTACTGTAAAATTTCCTTTCGTTACAAATGTAATTGGTGAACCCACTTTTCATTTTTCAAATGGCGGAGATGGCGTGAGATTATATTTAGCAAGCGGATTAATTAAGTACAGCGTTCGTTACAACGATAATGTTCCATGGCCGATAGATGCTGATGGAACCGGATTTACTTTGGAATTAATTGATGAAGGCGGTAATCCAAATATTGCTACTTCCTGGGTTGCAGGTTGTTTATATGGCTCACCCGGCAATCCTTTTGTAGTGCCTTGCCCAACTTCTGTTGAAGAATTGTATCCGGCTTTCTTTACGCTTGCACCAAATCCTTTTTCAGAACAATTAGTAATTACAATTGACGCTTCCATTAAAACAAAAGATATATTTATTTCTAACGCTCTTGGCCAAAAGATCAAACATTTCAATCCAACCACCAATATTATTACCTGGAATGGAAATGATGAAAGTGGAAATGCTGTTTCAAATGGAGTTTATCTGATCACAGTTACTAATGAACTTGGAAATATTTCTACGGCAAGGGTTGTGAAACGGTAAAGTTGGTTTGAGTTCCAGGTTCTGAGTTCTCCAACTACCCACTGCCCACTGCCACTGCCCACTGCAACTGCCAACTACCCACTCTCCACTCATTGCTTGCCACTTCCTTCCAATTTTTTCACAATCTCTTCCATCATCTCAATTTGAATTTGTTGTATTTCAAAAAGACGCTGGTGCTGGTGCATGAGCATGTGATCAATTTTTTCGTTTAATAAACGAATTTCCAATTCTGCTTTGAGGTTTATTTTATAATCCTTTTTCGAGCGAATGCGATCCTTTGCTTCTTGCCGGTTCTGACTCATCATAATTACCGGAGCTTGCAATGCTGCAAGACAGGATAAAACAAGATTTAATAAAATAAAGGGATATGGATCAAAGGAACGATCAATCAATAATAAAACATTTATAACAATCCAAAAAAAGATAACAACCCCAAATAAAATAATAAATCTCCAACTGCCCCCGAAGGCTGCAACTTTATCAGCAAGCCTTTCTCCAAAAGTAATTGGTTCAGGTTTTTCAAGATATACATCGCGACTCATCAAGTCGGCATTGGCAATGCTTGCAACTACTTCTTTATCAAGCTTATCCAACTCTCCTCTTTCTGCAGCAATCAAACCGGTTATGTATTCTGTTCTGGCTTTATTTATAATTTCATTGAATACAAATCCGGATCCATTCCAATCGGAATATTGTTTTTTTAGAACTGCTTTTATCTTTTCTCCAACAAAATTGGTATCAGATAAAAGATGTGCAGAGTATTCTTTTTTTGAAATTGCACAAATAATTGTTTTATCCATATTTCAAAAATTTACACCTACAAAAATTATACAAACAATTAAATCTTTTAAAAATAAAATGAATAATTACCTCCCTCAAATCTGGGATTCACAACATTGTTATAAATTGATCCAAAGGTATAGGAGATTCCAAAAAAAGTATAAAAATTAAAACTCGATTTTTGTTCTGAAATTTGCAATAATATTTCTTCTTCACTTAGATCTCCTTTCGGAAGATTTAATTGGTCTTGCTGAAAATCGACGGTAAAAAATCCATTTATAGTCAATCCCTCTGTTATTCTCCAGTTAAGCGATGTGAAACACCCTGCACTATTCTTACTCAGATCGTGAAAATAGTTCGAGCCATTTATTCCGATAGCAATAGAACCCCACTTTTGGGTCATAGATAAAGATACATCGAGTCTGTTTCGCAACAGGATTTCACTTTCTTTTTCAAATATAGTAGTGTCTGTATAATTGCTGTATTCAGGACCTATTTTATAAAAAAAAGTAAGCAATTTTGTAGTGGATTCCCCATATGGAAAAATGTTGTATTCAATTGCCGGTGAGATATTGATATTTGCATCATAATTACTAAAGGTACTTGTATAATAATCAGCCTCTCCGCCAATTGACCAATGGTCGTTCAAACTTTTTACAACGGTTATATCGCTATAGGTACTATTATTAAAACTTTCGTAATTTGTAGAATCATCCAAAACAAAAATATCCGTATTGTAATTCGCACCTGCGTCAATTCCAATCTTCCAGTCATCTGTAACTTTGTTTGCACTTAAATTTCCGGAAATATTGTAAGAAGTAAAAATGGAGCTGATATTTGCATTTACATAACTGCTTATCGAAAATACCCAACTGTTCCATTTATCATCCTCCTGTTTTGTTTCCTCCCCTTCACTTCCGGAATAAGTAATGCTAATTGGCAGATTACCGGGTAGTTTAGCAATATATGGCAGCAGACCCATTTTTATTATTTGCACTAATCCGGTCCTCGATTCATCTTCCGTATTATTCGTGTTTGCAATATAATGCAGGGTGTCATTTTTTCCTGCAAATTTCCCTTGCCCCAAAAAAAAGAGGGTATAATCAAATCCACCGCTGCCGGTTATCTGTCCCGCAATAAGCAAATGCAGATCCGCTTCAAACCTGTCGCGAACATAACTCACAAATGGAATTTCTGTTTTTATATATTCCTGATAGTTATATGCGCCATCAAGGTAAACACGAAGATAATCTGTGTTGGTAGAGTCGTTTACCTGTGCATCCAAATGCCATACAGAAGCAAAAAAAAGGGAAATGAGGAGGCGGATTTTCATAATACAAAAACGGTAATTGGTTAAAAAATATTTTTCGTTGGGTGGATATCAATTTAACTAGTCTTAAAGGAAATTCTTTATCCAGCTATTGCCTATCGTGGTTTTAAAATTTACATCGAATGAAGATTTTGAATTTACCAAGGGATCAAGAACAAGTGTATCTTCATTCACTAATTTTTGTGCATATAATTCAGGCAGTTCATGCAAATGGGTAGAGGTCAAGGACCCGTCATGATAAAAATTAACGAGTGTTCTGTCAAACAGATCGATTTCAAATTTTTTCTCTACAGATTTAATAAAATGCACTGAGGTGTCAATGGAGCATCCACTGGCAGCTGTGTGTGATTCATCTACTATTAACATAATCAACCGATCTTCAATAACAGTTCCTTCGGCATTAAGTTGTGCATTGTGCGCCGTCCATTGTTTTGTAAAAACCGAAAGCATAAGATTTAACTCGTTAATTTCATCACCGGAAAATGGTCGTGATGATTGATAAATCCAAACTTTTGAATCAGGTGAAAAATTATTATCAGAATTCATATTAAGTTATAAGAAGTTAGTGTTTTTAAATTTAAATTATATCCTGAAATCAGACCAGGTGATTCGCCATGGCAATTAATTCCGCTACATCGTAAACTTTCACTTCTTCCTCTTTATTTTTATTTTTTATTCCATCGGTCATCATGGTATTACAAAATGGACAGGCACTTGCTATTATGTCAGGATTTAATTCCAGCGCTTGTTCCGTGCGTTCGATATTAATTTCTTTTTTTCCTGGCTCTGCTTCCTTCCACATTTGTGCTCCTCCGGCTCCGCAACACAATCCCCTGCTTTTACAACTTTTCATTTCTGCAAGTTCAGCATCCAACTTTTGCAGTACATTTCTGGGCGCTTCATAAATATTATTTGCTCTGCCGAGGTAACAGGAATCGTGATAGGTTATCTTTTTTCCCTTAAATGAACCGCCATCTACTGTTAATTTACCTTCATCAATTAATTGTTGCAAAAAAGTGGTGTGGTGTATTACTTCATAACTTCCACCCAATTCAGGATATTCATTTTTAAGGGTATTAAAACAATGCGGACAAGTAGTAACAATTTTTTTAATGCCATATCCATTTAAAACAGCGATATTATTTTGGGCGAGCATCTGAAAAAGAAATTCGTTACCTGCCCTTCTTGCAGGATCGCCGGTACATCCCTCCTCTGTTCCCAAAACTGCGAATTTAATTCCGATGCTGTTTAATATTTTAACAAATGAACCTGTTATTTTTTTTGCCCTATCGTCAAAACTTCCTGCACATCCAACCCAAAACAATATTTCCGGCGATTCACCTTTTGCAAATAATTCTGCCATGATCTGCACTTTATTTAACTCTGTATTCATGTTCATTTAATGACGATTAAATAACTATTCTTAATTCAATTTTTTATTTAATTTCTTCCGCCCACTTAATTCTGTCGGCAGGATTAAACTGCCAGGGTGCCTGATTGTTTTCCATATTATTAAACATAACATTCCATTCCTGTGGTGCATCACTTAATTCCATCACCGCATATCTTCTCAATTCCAAAATTATACTTAACGGATTTATGTTCACAGGGCACTCTTCCACGCATGCATTACATGTAGTGCATGCGCGAAGTTCTTCTGCTGTGATATAATCGCCGTATAAAGCTTTATTATCAACAAAATCTTTTCCGTGTTTCGATAAATTATTTCCAACCTCTTCTAGTCTGTCGCGTGTATCCATCATTATTTTTCGGGGAGATAATTTTTTACCTGTAATATTTGCGGGACAAGCTGCCGTGCATCTTCCACATTCTGTGCAGGAATAAGCATCCAATAAATGTTTCCAGCTAAGATCAGTAACATCTTTTGCACCAAATGTTTTGGGAGGATCGGCAATTACTGTTACCTGAGCTGAAGGATCAACCATGGTTTTTACTTCATTCATTATTACAGGCATATTTTCTATAATACCGTTATCATTTAAACGCATATACCAGGAATTAGGGAATGCGAGAATAATATGCAAATGTTTTGAATAAGGAATATAATTCAGAAAAAACAATATACCAATAATATGCAACCACCATGCAACGCGTTCAACTATTATTAAAGTTTCCATATTTACTCCGGAAAATAAAGTTGAAGTAAATTGCGACACTATCAATTTTCCTGTATTAGGATAATGTTCAGCACCTAAATTCTGTAATTGAACATCGGTGGCATTCATAGTTAAAATTGCAATCACAAGAATAATTTCCATCAACAGGATAAAATTTGCATCCTTAAACGGCCACCCTTTTAATTCTGATTGTGTGAACCTTTTTATTTTTAATATATTTCTTCTTATTAAGAATATGATTGTTGCAATTAATGCGAGTAAGGCAAGAAATTCGATGATACCGATCATGAAAGTATAAAACCCACCCAAATAAGGAGCAAAAAAACGATGACTTCCAGATAAACCATCCACTACTATCTCTAATACTTCAATATTTATAATAACAAAACTTACATAAATAAATAAGTGTAAAATTGCAGGCAGGGGTTTGCGGAACATTTTTTTTTGGCCCAATGCGAAAAGAGTCATGTTCTTCCAACGCAGACCGGGACTATCATTTAAGGCCTCTGCCCTGCCTAAAAAAATATTCCTTCGTATAGAAGCAAATTTTTTGCCGGCTACCCAGGCGGAAACACCGAATATCAAAACAAAGGCTATCTGTAAAACCAAATCCATACGCGCAGTTTAGACGGTTGCTAAATTAAGTGTAATTTTATGACTGTAAAAATTATCTATACACAGTTATGATCTCAAGACTTCTGGTTCTGCTGCTTTTTGTGTTACCAATTGCCGGTTTAACGCAAAATAAAACGATCAAAAACAAGATCACACTATCTGCCTATCATGAAATAGCCAACCGCAATGCGGAAGAAATTGTACCTGTTTTGGTAAAAGGCGATGTAAAACAGATTGAAAATTTTATTCGAAGCACTCAGGGTTTTGTGAAATTTTCTACAAAATCCATTGTTTCTGCTAATTTATCAGTAAGCAACATCAGACTTTTAAACAAAGAAATATTTGTGCAGGTTATTGATATTCCGACTGCAAAACTCACCATACTGAACGATGTTATGGTAAAACATAATAATGTAGACTCCGCGTATTTGGGAATGTGGCCTCTGGACCAGGGATACGACGGAACCGGCGTCGTTATTGGAATAATTGATACTCCATTTGATATTGACCATGAAGATTTTTCAGATGCAGAAGGCAATTCACGCATTAAATATGTATGGGATCAAAATTTATCCGATGGAACTGCACCTGTAGATTATGGATATGGAATTGAGTGCGACAGTGTCATGATAGCAAACGGAACCTGCACCAGTAACGATTATGAGGAGGGAAATTACAGTCACGGAACAGGTGTTGCCGGCGTTGCTGCATCCAGTGGAAATGCTTCCAACAAATATAGAGGTGTGGCTCCAAACGCCGATCTGATATTGGTTGCAATAGATTTCGAAAGCGATTATCTTTCCAATACGGTAGATGCCGTTTCCTATATCTATGATCGCGCAAATGCTTTGAACAAACCCTGTGTTATTAATACCAGTTATGGTGCTTATGCAGGTTCACACGATGGACTTGATCTTACTTCACAGGCATTGGATGAGTTAATTGAGGCGCAAAACGGGCGTGCATTTGTTGCAGCTGCCGGAAATGCCGGAAATTTAGCTTTTCACCTCGGTTACGAAGTAAGTGCCGCCGAACAATTCACATGGTTTAAAAAGTTAAGTTATACGAACCTTGCCTATTGGCAATTATGGGCTGATACAGCTGACTTTAATAATGTTGATTTTAGAATAAGTGCAGATAATCCAACTGGTTTTGTTGGTATGGGATCAACCCCACTTTTTAATATGTTGAGTGATTTTAATTTCGATACCGATATTATTGACTCCGCGTTTTATACAGTTCCAGGAGCAGGATACGTGCAAATTTATGCGCAGTTATTAGACGGGAGATATTTGATTGAATTTGTAATTACCCCTGAAGTAAGCACTTATTATTGGCGACTAAGCACTAGTGGTTCCGGCCACTTTGATGTTTGGAGTTCAGAGGCTACGACAGGTTTTTCCAATTATGTAACTACGGCTTTGCCCGATGCGGGAACCTTGCCTGAAATAATTAATTATCGTTTACCTGATCTTGACCAGACCATTGTAAGTGACTGGCAATGCAGTGATCATGTGATAGCAGTTGGAAATTATGTGAACCGCGATACTATGACGAATTATTATGGTGTTATCGCCAACTTTTTTGATCCTGTGAGCGATCTTTATATTTCTTCGAGTCATGGTCCTACACGCGACAACAGGATAAAACCTGATATCTGTGCTCCGGGTTGCAGAGTTTTATCAACAGGCTCCACGGTTTTAACCGATTGGTTGATCGGACTTGGTTTGGCAACTTATATTTCATTGGATGGAGAACATTATATTTATAACGGCACTTCTTTTGCGAGTCCCGAAGTAGCTGGTATTGCAGCTTTATATTTTCAAAAAAACCCTGATGCAAATTATGCCGAAGTAAAGGATGCAATTTTAAGTCAGGGAAGATCTGATGTTTTCACCGGTGAAGACCTCCCAAATAACAGATGGGGATACGGAAAAGCAGATGCATTCAGAACGCTAACCGGTGATTGGGGATGTGAGGCGGATAATTACACAAATCCTCCACAAAATATTGAATTATTAAATATCATGGCTACCAAAGCATTGATAAAGTGGGATCTTATTCCTAATGCTCTTGGTTATCAGATAAGTTATCAAAAAGTTGGAGCTGCCACTGCAAAAATCAAGGCATTCAGTAATTCGAAAATATTAAATGGATTAACACCAAATTCAACTTACAACTGCACAGTAAGAGCTTATTGCGATACTTATGGATTAAGTGATTGGAGCGAAGTTTTCACCTTTACCACCTTGCCATTAAAAGAGGGAATTGAGGATGAAAAAATGATTCTGGTTTACCCAAATCCTGCTTCCGGTTTTTTGCATATTGAAGGAATTTCTGCTGAAAGTACTATTGTGATCAGCAATATAACTGGGAATATTTTATTAACAGCAAAAAGTTCAGATACGGAAAATATATTGGATATTTCCCATTTACCTGCCGGTTTATATAACTTGTCAATTTATAATGAAACAACAAGGTATTCCAAAACTATAACTGTAATAAATTAATATGGAGCAAACATTAACAAAAATAGTTTCTGCGGAAAAAATTAATCAAAAAATAAAACGCATAGCATACGAAATAGCGGAAGATAATTATGAGGAGACAGAAATTGTAATTGCAGGAATTTGCAAAGCAACAGAAGGTTATACATTTGCTGAATTATTGTATAACGAATTAAAAAAAATAATTACGGCAAAACTGTTATTAACGCATATTGAATTAGATAAAAATGATCCGGGCAACAGTGGTGTTGAATTAAATCTTACAGAAGAAGAAATTGATAATAAGGTTATTATTGTGGTGGATGATGTTGCAAATACAGGAAGAACATTATTGTATGCAATAAAACCGCTGTTGAGTTTTTCACCAAAAAAAATTCGGAATGCAGTATTGGTCGAACGCAAACATAAATTATTCCCTGTGAGTCCCGATTATGTTGGGTTGTCGCTGAGTACAACTATTCACGAGCATATTAAGGTAGTTTTAAGTGATGCGGAAAATAGTGGAATCTATTTGTCTTAATGCTCCGTTAACATACGCATTTTAACTAATTCTATTCTATCTTTTATTTCCATTGCAGAAACATCGATGATCAGTTTAGACCGAAGATAATATACTTCGCGCTCTGATAATTTCTGAAAAATATAATCTTTTAATTCAGGGTCTGTTAAATTGGCGATGAGTGGTCTTTTTGCTTTTCTTTCTTTTAACCGGCCGTATAAAATTTCGAGGGGCATATTAAGATAAATGGTCAACCCTCTTTCATTCATCCAATCCATATTGTCGAAATAACAGGGAGTTCCTCCACCACAGGAAATAACTGCATTTTTATGCAAAACCGAGGAGTGCAATATATCTGCTTCCAAACGCCGAAAATATTCCTCTCCTTTTTCGCTGAATATTTCTGCAACAGTTTTCTTTTCTACCACTTCCATAACCTGATCAATATCCATGAGTGTATAATCCAGCTTTTCGGAAAGTTTTCTTCCAAAAGTTGATTTACCGGAGCCCATAAAACCTAAAAGATATATTCTCATGTTATGAAATTCGAATACGCGGATCAATTGCCGAATATAAAATATCTGCTAAAATACTAATTGCAACAAATATTACGGCAGTGTATAAAATAGCACCCATGGCAACAGGATAATCAAAGGTTTTTAATGCATTTACCGTTTCGTATCCAATGCCATTGTAATTAAATATTGCTTCAATAAAAAATGCACCGGTTAACAAACTCGCAAACCAACCTGAAACCGAAGTTACTACAGGATTTAAGGCGTTTTTTAATGCATGTTTAAAAAGAATGGTATTTTCATTTAATCCTTTAGCTCTTGCTGTGCGGATATAGTCATTGTGCATAACATCAATCATTGCACTTCTGGTTAATTGTGTAATAACTGCAATTGGACGTATACCCAATGCAAATGCCGGCAGTATGAGATTTTTAAGTTCCAAATATTTTTCGCCTGTGTATCCATCGGTTACATAAAGGTCGCCTGTCATATTTAAACCGGTAATGGATGCAAGTAAATAGGCAAATATTAACTGCAGTATTATCCCGACAAAAAAGGAAGGAAATGAAATTCCCAAAACACTCACAGCGGTGCAAACTTTGTCGAGCAACGAATTAGGTTTAATAGCGGCTGCAACTCCAAAAACAATACCCATTACTGTTGCAAATATCATTGCCGTTAATGCTAATACAAGGGTATTGGGAATGCGTTCAGACAATATTTCGCTAACTCTCCGTTTACTTGTGTAAGAGCGACTGAGAAATGGTTTTTTAATTACAAAAGAAGTGGAACCTATGGATACTATTTTACCATATTCATATTTATCCTTATTTAAAAAATATCTCGAATCCGGGTCTGCATTATTGTGAAAACTCAGTGGAGAAATATCGTTGAGATAAACAAGCAATTGTTTTCCTACAGGAAGGTCCAATCCCAACTCCTTCTTTATATTTTCAATCGTTTGTTTATCCGCTTTTTCTCCTGCTATCTGGCGCTCTGGATTGATGCGCGTTAGCTGAAACAAAAAGAAAACTACTATCACCACACCGAGCAAAACAAATAATCCGTAAAGAAGACGTTTGAAAATAAATTTGATCAATTGCTCTTATTGATTGGTTAAATAATATTATCACTGCATTATAAAAAATATTTAATATTATAACAATGCTCCCTCCACAACCTTTTTTCTGACAATTCCCTTTTCTATTGTCACAATTCCGGTATTTTCCTTCATAATCTTGTGTAAAACATCTTTATCACAAACAAAATAATTATAATTTAACCGTGAAGCTTTTTTCATCAATACCAGAATATCAGGCGATCCTGAACTCACAACAAAATATTTTTGTCCGGTGGAATCCATTTTTTTCATCTCTGTTAAGATTAAATTCCAGATATCACCGGTCAGTTTATCCTGCGCCAGTTCATTTATTATTACCATATTGATAATAGAGGTATCGCTTAAAGTTATTGCCGTAACATCCTCCCCAATACTATCCTGTAAAAAGAATTCATTATACGGTTCTTTGGAGTTAATAATTTTAGGAACAACATTTTCACCAACCATAAACATTTCGTCTGAAACAGGCTTTAATTCCACTGCAGCTCTGTCTTTAAAATGTGCTGCTTTTATTTCATCAAATGTAGGAAGATCGCGCCAGCTCCATTTATCGATAACAGTTCCGTTTTGTAAAAGAACGATGTTTGGATTTGTTCTGCCTATGGTCAAACATACTTTTCCATCACCGGTATAAAAGGGGAATGCCATTTGGCGTTCGTGGCGGAACATTTCAATAGCATCTCTGCTTTCTGCTACTAATGCAAAAGTGAACAATCCTTCCTTTTCTGCACTTTGTTGCAAAGTATTAATTTTTTCCCAGCCTTCCTCACTTGTTTTATCAAAATGTGCTGACACCACCATTATGGAAAAATCAGGATTGTTCAGGATCTGATCTGTAATATAATTATCATTCTCATCAGAAACAGCAAAATCAATGATCTTTGGACGGAATCCTTTCTTTTTAAGTTTAGTATATGAAGTATCTAATTTCCAATTTTCTTTATCGGTAGAATATTTTGTCAACTCCGCCATCTTACTTTTATCGCTGAGTTCGGTATTTAAAAATTTCAACTTTATTTTTTCTGCTGTTTTAACATTGGAATAATTGTAATTCATTTCTACAATATCCTTTTCTGCATCGGGAGGAATAACCATTAATTCGGGAATATTATTTCCAACTGCATATGGTCGCCAATCAAAAAATACATCGTGTTTTAATACATGCGAATTAATCCACCAGGCAAATCCAGTAACCAAAACAAAAATTAAAAAAGAGGGAACAGGTTTTAATATTGGTTTAATATTTTTTCGCAGAATGAAAATAATAATGATCAAAAAGATCAAAACCAGATCTTTATAAAATGATTCCCATGGCGTTAGTGGGATAAAATCACCAAAACAGCCACAATCAGTTACAGACCCTGTAATTGCCGAATATCCGGTAAGCCAGGTAAAAAAAACAATGAGTAATAATAACAACCAGGCTGTAATATTTTTCCATATTCCCAATAATAATGCAATACCTAAAGCTACCTCCAGCGTAGTTAAAAAAACTGCCTGTAAATTAATGGTATCCAAAACCCAATCTGCCTGAAATAAAAAAGAGGTCCATGACCAACGATCAGCAAAGACATCGTAATATTCTTCCAGTTTAATTCCAAATCCAACCGGATCATTCGCTTTTACCAGACCGGAAAAAATAAATAAACCGCCGACAAATATCCGGCAAAACCACAAAACACTATTTTTCATTTTCCTTGAGTTTTATTAATGCAAAAATGGAATAGTTTATCATATCCATATAATGAGAGGCAACTCCTTCAGAGATCAAAGTTTTGCCATCATTTTCTTCTATTTGTTTCACGCGTAAAATTTTCATCAGAATAAGATCCGTAAACGAAGGTATACGCATATCGCGCCAGGCTTCACCATAATCGTGATTTTTATCCTCCATGAGTGACTTTACCGTATTGATCTGTTCATTGTATAACTCTAATGCCCTGTCTGCATCCAATTGAATTGGATCATTCTCGTTACGTTGCAATTGTATCAATGCAATGGCTGCATAATTAATAATTCCTCTGAATTCATCTTCAATCCCCTCATTTACTTTATGTGTCCCTGCCTGCTCAATGGTTCGGATGCGTTGTGCTTTGATAAATATCTGATCAGTGAGCGACTGAGGCCTTAAAATGCGCCACGAAGTGCCATAATCCTTTATTTTTTTTATGAAAATGTTTCGGCAACCTTCCACTGCCCCGTCATATTGTATATTTGTTTTCGACACTGCTGTATTCATTATCGGTGTAAAATTATATGGACAAAACTACTTATTTCTACCCGAACAAAACATTGCGGCTTGGTGATAGTTTGCTCGATTTATCCACACCTGCCGTGATGGGTATTTTAAACGTTACTCCCGATTCGTTTTTCGACGGGGGGAACTTTTCCAATATAGATGCAGCATTAAGGCATACGGAGTTATTAATTTCGGAGGGGGCTGATATTATAGATATAGGGGGGATGAGCACTAAACCGGGCGCAATACCCATATCACCGGAGGAGGAGCTTTTGCGTGTTATTCCTGTTATAGAGGCAATCAGAAAAAAATTTGAAAATATTCCGATCTCAATCGATACCGTTTATGGAAAAGTAGCGCAGGAATCATTAAACGCAGGTGCAAATATGATAAATGATGTTTCGGCTGGAAATATGGACCCCGAAATACTGGCCGTTGCTTCCAATGGTAAAGTGCCATATGTACTGATGCACATGCAAGGCACTCCTGAAACAATGCAGGTTGAACCTCAATATACCAATGTAACCAAAGAGGTATTTGATTTTTTTATCGCAAAAGTGCAAACCTTGAATGCCCGTGGCATTAATGATATCATTATTGATCCGGGATTTGGTTTTGGTAAAACAACCGAACACAATTATTTACTCGCAAAAAATTTGGATGTTTTAAAACAAACCGGTTTACCAATTATGGTAGGCATTTCGAGAAAAAGTATGGTTTGCAAGGTATTAAAAGTAAATCCTGAAAAAGCATTGAACGGAAGTACTGCTTTACACGCCATTTTATTGCTGAAGGGTGCTGATATTTTAAGGGTGCATGATGTAAAGGAAGCAAAGGAGGTGATCAAAATTGTATCACAACTTGCACTATAATTTAAAACAATTTCAACTTTAAAAATGTTTGGAGAGAAATTAGGTATTCAATAAATGTTGCAATATTAATAACCTGTTGTTTATCTTAGCCAATAGTTAATAAATAAAATGCTGTTACAAATTCAAATTGGTTTTCTGGAGGTCACTTTTATCGATATTATCGATATATTGTTAGTTGCATTTATTTTATTTCAGTTATACAGACTGGTTAAAGGAAGTTTAGCCTTTACCATTTTCATCGGATTAATTGTTATATATGTATTGAGTCTGATTACAGAAGCAATGGAATTGCGATTGATGAGTGAAATTTTAGGTGCTTTTATTAATGTAGGTGTAATTGCTCTCTTAATCGTTTTCCAACCTGAAATAAGGCGGTTTCTTTTATATGTTGGCAGAAGCAGCGATTTCAGAAAAGTGAAATTCTGGCAATCAATGAGCGTAAAAAGAATACGGGCCGGCGAATACAACCACAGGGAAGTAAATGAATTAACGGAAGCTATCCTGAACCTCAGTATCCTGAAAACAGGAGCCTTGATCGTAATTCCACAAACCTCGCACCTGCGGTTTTATCAAAATACCGGAATTCCGATAAATGCCATGATAACCAAAGATATTATTGAAAGTATTTTTTATAAGAATAGCCCTTTGCACGATGGCGCTTTAATAATTGCTGATCATAAAATTGCTTCCGCAAAATGTGTTTTGCCGCTGTCGGACAATCCCGATCTTCCCCCAAAATTCGGACTGCGACATAGAAGCGGATTAGGCATTACAGAACAAAGTGATGCAACATGCATAATTGTTTCCGAAGCAACCGGTGAAATAAGTTATGCCCGGGAAGGAAAATTATATCAGGATATTAAAAAAGAGGAATTGCGAAAATTAATTACACGATCACTTTTTCATAGCATCAACTGAATCTGCTGCTTCCAGCAAGGAATCGAGATCTATGCCATTTTTTTCCATTATAGCATCAAGTAAAGCTTCATCATCACCGGCATATTCCATTTGCAGATCAATATTTGTTGCATAAGGGCTTTCGGGATATTTATCCTTTAATTGTTGGAGATACTGAATGCTTTTATCAATATTATTTAAATTCTCCTCACTTACACGCGCTGCAGTAACAAGTGCCTGAGGTGCATAATCCGATTCCGGATATCGCTCTGCCAACATTTCTAATGCTTCAAGTTCTTTATCATAAAAAGGAATAAAATGAAAAAGCATAGCCGATTTAAAAATAAATTGCGGAGCTAAAGAATCCTCAGGATAGTTATTTGCAAATTCCATATACTCCTGAACCAGATCCTCGGCCATTACACGTTGTTTTACTGAAAGCACTTCATTTGTGCGTAAAACACTGTCCATTTCAACAGATGCCGCATAAATTTCCTTCAATTCATTTTCTCTTTTGTTGCAGGAAACTAATACGAATATAGAAACCAATGTTACAACTCCAAATAATTTATTCATGATATTTCTTGTATTTTAGTGGCTGCACTGCGCAAACATGGCACAAAATTACGTAAATATTAATCCGGTGAAACTACTTAAGTTACTTATCCCAATTTTTCTGTTGAATTCCTGTGCTAATATTATTGTAAAATACGCAGGAAACTCCGACCTTGTTAAAGAAGAAATACCTTATAAAGACCCCGAGTTTAAAAAGGTGACCAATTATATTCCGGATCCGGGACATCCACAGGCTTCACAAATTCGTTATGTAAGAATTAATTTCCACATCATGCAAAGAAGTGATGGAACAGGAAATTTTGATGAAACTGCAGGAAGGAAATTCTGTCGCGACATGGTTGATCAAAGCAATTTCCGATGGTCTAATAATCTTAAAATGAATTTACCGATAGGAAATCTGACAGAAGTTTTACCGATCGGAATTCGCGTTGTTTTAGAAAAAGATGCCGAAACAGGCCAAGACGCAATATATTTTCATAAAAATGATTCTCTGTGTTTTTGGAACCGAAGCCTGAAAAAGGGTTATGCCTCCCTTAGCGACCAGACTGTTTTAAAAAAATATGGAATCGGAAACGACTCCGTTATTAATATCTTTTTAATGGAACATGTTCCTGATAGTGTAGATTCGCCAACCTACGGAGGTGGAACCTTATCCGGAATTTCTTTTGGTGGAAGCATTAAATTATTCAGCATGCACCTTCAGTCAACTATGGTAAAATACAGGGATGACGGAACCCCATTTACCCATGATGCCTACTTTCTTTCCAAATTAATGAACCATGAGCTCGGACACAGTTTCGGACTAAACCATACCTGGAACTGGGATGATGGTTGCGATGATACTCCAAAAAATCCAGGCTGTTGGAGCGAAACCGGCAAAGCGCCCTGTGATGGAGTGATTAGTAATAATATGATGGATTATAACTGGAGTCAGCAGGCTGTTAGTCCATCTCAGATCGGAAAAATTGAATATCATTTTGCAAAAGAATCAGATGGTGCAAGAAAATTTGCAATACCTTATTGGTGTGAATACCATTCTTTTGATAGAGTAGTTATTACAAAAAATCAAAATATTGTATGGAATGGAATAAAAGATCTTTGGGGGGATATTGAGATAAGAAATGGAGCAACATTAACTATTAAAAGTATAGTTTCCTTGCCCGAACAGGCTAAAATAATTGTAAAACCGGGTGGGAAATTAATTATTGACGGAGGAAAGATAACTAATCGCTGTGGCGACAAATGGGATGGCATAGAGATTTGGCGCAATAGAAAAACGGAGGAAATTGGCGTGGTTGTGATCGCTAATAAGGGTGTTATTGAACAGGTAGTGCATTTTGAAATAATGGAGGTTGAAGAAATTAAACAATAATTGTATGTTGATTCTGACGATTTTTTAATACCATACTTAAATGAAAATATAATAATATGTTGTCACCAATAAAAATTTCTTCTCCAATTAGTCTTCTGATCGCATTTTTTGGATTTTTTTTACCATTTACCGATATAAATTGTAATGAACAGAAATTAGATACCATAAATGGAATTGAGTTGGTGACCGGTTATAAACAGGATTTTGATATCACCAATTCCGGTGAAGAGGCAAAAACCAATATGGAGCGATACGATCCAAATATTTTTGCATTAAATGCTTTTATAGCATCCATAATGGGTATTTTTTTATTTGTTGTAAAAAAATTCAGATCCGGATATTTATTACAAGGTATAATTTCCGGTATTGGTTTAATTTGTATGTTTGGATTAATGATTGATCTGAAATCAAAACTTGCAGATGCTCAAAATGGAGGTAATGGAAAATTAAATTTCGATCTTAATTTGGAATTTGAAATGAAATTCGGGTATTGGCTGGTTACAGCATGCTTTTTACTTGCAACAATTATTAATATCAAACTTTCCAGACAAAAAAAACCGGATACCGATATCTTATTTCCGGAACTGGACGATGATGGTGGAAAAGAAAAACAGAACCTGGACATGCGATAGGTTCCATCCAGTCAAACTCATTACTCCCGTAAGACCAAGTTCATCCGGGCGGGCATTACTCATCACTCATTACTCATCACTCATTTCTCATCACTCATTACTCATCACTCATTACTCATCACTCATTACTCATCACTCATCACTCATCACTCATTTCTCATCACTCATTTCTCATCACTCATTTCTCATCACTCATCACTCATCACTCATCACTCATTTGTTATAATTCCTGTGTCTCTATAAAAAAAGTAAAGGCGGAAATCCCTTCCCGCCTTTTAAGTTGACCAAACCTATATAGAAGTTCTTTATTAAAATCCTTGTCTGATAATAAGACCAACGGAAAATGGGTGCAATTCCGGCCCTTCGCCTTCTTTAAACATTCCATTGATATCATAACTCGCATAGATATTAAAATCGCCATAACCTATCATATAATTTACTTCGTGACGAAAAGGAGCGAGATTAAAATCATCTTTTACTTTATCAGTTCCGTTATCATTTTCAATTTTTGTTTTTCCTTTCAACATGATTCCCGGACTATATCCAAAACCCATCCTGAAACTTTTGTCAGTATCCCAGGGTTTTGTTTCAAAACCTATAATTAGCGGCAATGTAAAATGTGTGGTAGAGAAACGATTCTTTTTAAAATCGTAAGGTTCTGCTTCTGTATTTTCGAATTCCAAGGTAACAGAATCCATTTTAGGTAACATCACAAACGATTCGTTGTAACGGAAGTTATGCCATTCGAAACTTAACCCATAATTGAAATTTAAATACCCCTTCGCAATATTTAAGCGTGAACGAAATAAATGTAAATTAACATCCCATGATCCAAAAGCCTTCAGATCTTCCATTGCACTATATGGAACTTCCACCTGCACCTCATAATCTGCATTTAAATAAGTGTTATATCCAAGATCAAAAAGAAACCATTCCGTTTCATAAACATCAACATAATGATCATCAATTTCTTCCACATCAGGAACCTTACCAAAAGATACATCCACATCATCATCACCATCTTCTTTTACGATCAGTCTCCAATTTCCAACAATCACTGAAGTGGAATCACCGGGAAGCGTATCCATTTTATAATTATCTTCATAAGAATATTCACCAAGATCGTTGAGGGCCTCCTGAAGGTCGTTCAATGCATCCTCCAGATCTTCATATTCTCCAGAACCGGGAGTTAAATTTTCTGTTTCCGCACGAATGTCTTCAATTTCATCCTGAATATCTTCTATATCATCTTGCATATCCTCAGAATTACTTACGATTACAGAACCATTTTTACTCACCATATTATTATCAATGATCCAAACATCGCCGTTTGCGGTTGTTATGGTAACCTTTTCTCCTTCCACTTTCATAACAGGAGCTTCAGGAGGGGCAGGTGGTGCAGGAGGGGTTACCTGAGCCATAACAATTATTACGTTCATCAGAACTGCTGCAATTAAAATTAATTTTTTCATAATCTACTTTTTTATTGTGTATTAATTATTTGTTTTTTTTCTACTGTAATAATTGAACCCGAAAATATTTACGCTTCGAGTTTTCAAAACCTCTTCTCCACCTTTCTTTTTTTCAAATGGATCAAAATCGTATTCTAATATTCCGGTAACTACATTTTCCATCTCACCTCCAATTGCTACTGCATCATTCCACCAATCCACAACAGTGCTATTGTCATTTAAAGAAATATTCGTTATTTCTTTATCTTTTTTATTGATTTTTGCAAGATCATTATCGAACCTTCTTTTAACATTTTCAATAGAATTTGTATCGTCCCCGGTAGCATCAAATTTAATTTCATCTACATGCGCTAAGTCAATTCCGGTAATAGTATTTATATCGTCTCTCTGCAAATTCAATTTTTGTTTTTTATCTTCTTGGCCATCTTTGTTTTCGATCTGTTCTTTTGTTTCCTTTTTTTCCTGAGCATAAAATTGTTCGTTTTGTTTTTTATTATCGTTATTAATATTTGTAACCGAATCTGTATTTCTATCTAAAGCAAGAGGAGTTTCCGTATTTTGATACTCATATTTTTTTATCGCGAGCGGTTGAGCGGTATCACTATTAAAATATCTTACCCCAATAAACACCATCAACACCGCCGCAACAGCTATGGAATATTTCATCCAACTCCTCATGGTAATAACCCTGCCACTTTCTTTTTTCTTCAACGCTTCTTTATTAACAAACACAATTGTAGTATCAGGTTGCAATTTTGTTTGTTCGAATAATTCGAGTTCAGCTTTCAACTCCGGATGAAATTCAAGAAATTCCACCAGTTGTTTGCGCTCAACGTTTGATAAATTACCTTCCAGGTAATCTATCATCCACTCTTCGTAATTATTAATTGTTATTTTCATATTAAATGATGAATGCTAACTAAATATTCTTTTAAACTTTGTCTTGCACGAAAAATATAAACTTTAACCTGACTTTCGCTCAACTGCAATATTTCTCCTATCTCATCGTAAGCATAACCTTCATAATCGCGAAGCAATACACAGTTTTTTTGCACTTCCGGTAATTTGGCGAGTGCTTTTTCGATCGCATCTTTCACATCAACCTGCACATCCGCTGTTCCTCCTTTTGCTGCTTCATCAATTTCCTCCACATAATCCATCCTTTTATGTTTGCGGATATGATCTATCATATTGTGATAAGCTGTGCTGAACAGATAACTTTTAGCCTTGTCAAATTGAACATTTTCGTGATTCTTCCATAAAATTTCGAAGGCGTTTTGAACGATATCGTGCGAATCGTCGTCGCTTCTGAGATTTTTGCGGATGAATCGATAAACACCATCAGCCCATAAATCCACTATCTGGTTATATTCTTTTGGTGTCATCCGACAATATGGCGTTTGAAATAAAGGAAAGGTTACAATTACACTAAATATTTTTTTTCCGTGCGGCAAATATCGTTATTGGTGGTCTAAAGTGCTCTGTTTTAGGCAATTTACGTCCAAAATCAACCGAAATATCCGCTAAATATGAAATTTGCGTGAAACACAATACATATTTCTGCGTTAGATTTACAAAAACTATGAACAAATGAGCATACTTTTTCCAACCGATTTTAGCGATGAATCTGCAAATTCCTTCGAATTTGCACTGAATATTGCAAAAAAATTGAATTTATCCATAACGCTTATCCATGTTTATCCTTTGCCAATGACCTTCCCAACTATGGACGAAGGCAGGTTTAACGATATGTCGGAAAACATGATGCAGGTAACAGAAACTGCCATGGAGGAAAGGTTGAAACTTTTTAAAGATACCCTTCGCGATAAATACAGCAACAGCTATCCCGAAATGATTTCGGTTGCCGGCATGTTGAAAATGGGTTTCGTTGGTGAGGAAGTTGCCCGCGCTGCTAAAGAGATTGACGCTGCCTTTGTAGTTGTGGGTGTGAAAGGGAACAAGGGTATGAAAAGATTTCTCGGTGGAAATGATGTTTCCTCAATTATCAGAAAATGTGATAATCCTATTATCTCTGTTCCAGAGAATTATACTTTCAAAACGATACGGAATTTTGCCTATGCTACTGATCTTACTTTCAATGATAATTCCATCATAAGCAGAGTAATTGAACTCGCCTCAAATTTTGAAGATTCCCAGATCAAGTGTTTTCATGTACATGACAGTAACCTAGACGTTGAGAATGCCATTATTGACGATTTTATCCAACAATATAAAAGCGAGGCAAACCAGAGGATAATCAGTTTTGAACTCATTGATAATGTGAACATTATAGACGGAATCGACTACTTTATCCAAAGTCGCGACATTGACCTTCTCGTAGTTCTAAAACAAAAAAAATACTGGCTCGAAGTTTTTGAAGGGAGCATGACAAAAAAATTAGTATTTCATGAGAACGTTCCGATGTTGATCTATCATGAATGAGTTCTGAGCTCTGGGTTGACCATATTCCAACTGCCACTGCCAACTGCCAACTGCCAACTGCCAACTGCCACTGCCAACTGCTACTGGCCCTGGCAGAGGTTCAAAAGCTGTAGCTTAAATAATATGTATAAATGTGGTTTCACAGAAAAGTTTTCGTGAAATCCCATTTTTTTATTTCACAGTCACACAGGATTTGTATCAATTTTAATGCAATCCGTTTATTTTTTCTCAAACATTATTCTTCCTCCAACCACAGTTTGTAATACTTTCACATTCCACAATTCATTTTCAGGAATAGTCATAATATCTTGTTCAAGAATTGTGTAATCGGCATATTTACCGGGCTCAAGGCTTCCTTTTTCATCTTCTTCAAACGAGGCATAAGCTGCCCAAATGGTCATGGCTCTTAATGCTTCCTGACGGGTTAATGCATTTTCTTTTTGAAATCCTTTTTCCGGAAAATTCTTTTGGTCTTTTCTTGCTACAGCAGCATAAAATCCGAATAGCGGATTTATACTTTCCACCGGAAAATCAGAACCGTTTACGATAAATCCATTTTGTTTTAAAAGTTCTTTATAGGCATAAGCAGATTTAATTCTTTCTGCACCCAACCTTTCATCCGCCCAATACATATCGCTGGTGCAATGAGTGGGTTGTACAGATGGAATAATGGAATATTTATTGAATTTACTAATATCATTTTTATTCACCACCTGGCAATGTTCGACACGCCAACGAAGGTCATTTTTCGATTTCAACACTGCGCCGTAAATATCCAAAATAATTCTATTTGCTGAATCACCAATCGCATGGGTACACATCTGAAATCCCATGTCATATATTTTTTGCGCTTCATTTAAAAGTGTATCGTAGGGAAAATATAATATTCCCGTATTTCCTGCATCATCCGAATAGGGTTTTAATAATGCGGCACCTCTGCTTCCTAAAGCACCGTCGGCATAATATTTAAAGGCTTGCACTCGCAGATGGTCCGTGTAAATTCCGCCATTTGTTTTAAAATAATTAAAATTCTTTTCCCCTGCATTAACCATCACATACAAACGCATCTCCAGTTTTTTAGCTTCATCCAATGCTTTAATATTTTGTATTTCCCAAACATCCAATCCTGCATCTTGCACAGAAGTTAATCCCACTGCAAAACAATCTTCCTGTGCAATTAATAATGCATTTTGCAAAAATGTTTTTGTTTTGGTAGGCATTTTTTTGTTGACCAGTTCCATTGCATTATCCAGTAAAATACCGGTGCATTTACCATTTTTTAATTCCACAACACCACCATCAACAACAGTTTTTTCGTTAATTCCGGTCATTTCCAGCGCTTTTGAATTTACAAGGGCTGCATGTCCATCCACCCGAATTAAATAAACAGGTTTATCAGGGAAAATCTGATCGAGAGCCGTTTTATCCGGAAATTCTTTAATTGGCCAATCATTTTGATCCCAACCTCTGCCAATTACCCAACCGCCTGTTTTTGAGGTATTGTGTAATTTAATTCTTTCCGTTACATCCAGAAAAGAGGTAGTGTTTTTGAGATCGGTATAAGATTTTTGTATGCCATAATTTAAAAAATGACAATGTGGATCAATAAACCCCGGATAAATAAACTTACCCTCCATATCATCTACAGTAAGCGACCAATAATTCGCCATAATAGAATCATTGGAACCTATTGCCAATATCCTGCCATCAAAAATTGCCATAGCCTGTGCTGTTGAAAATGTGGAATCTACGGTGTAAATTCTTGCATTCATTACAATACGATCGGCCTGAATGAGTTCCGGTTTGCTAAAAGAAAAAAGTGCGAGTAAAAAATAAATCATAATACAATTCTTTGAATAGTTTCCTTCATTGTATACGCATTATCTACAATTTCAAGATACTTTTCTGCCACAGCGTGCACATCATAAAGTTGTTTATTTTTATTGAGATCTACAAATTTTTCTCTGCGGGAAAAAACACCGGGATCCACATTTCTTATCTGTTCCTGCATGGCAGTATCCATTACACCGGGCGCTACGGAGAAAAATTTAATATTATTTAATATCAATTCCTGTTCTTTTGCAATACAGAGGGTGAGCATTTCCAATGCCGATTTGCTGGCACAGTATATTCCCCAACCGTCGTAAGGTGTATTAGCAGCGCCGGAAGAAACATTAATAACAACTTTTTTACATTCCAATCCCGAATATTCGGTTATAAATTTTCCCATTAAAATATGGGGGGAAATGCAATTCAGGTTATAAGTTTCAATAATGGTTTCCTCATCAACATTTCCAACAAATCCTATTTTTCCAAGTGACCCGGCATTATTGATTAAAACAACCAGATCATTTTTATTAAAGGGTTCAAATGCAAATTTTTTTGTTTGTTCCAGATCAGAAAGATCTATTGTATGATGCACATAATTAGGATGAGAAATAGTTTGATGTCGCGATAATCCGAATACTTTTGAGTTTCCACGCATTAAAACTTTTTGAGCAATTGCATTTCCTAAACCGGAACCTGTACCTGTAATGAACCAATTTTGCATAATGAGTGATGAGTAATGAGTAATGAGTAATGAGTAATGAGTAATGAGTGATGAGTGATGAGTGATGAGTAATGAGTGATGAGTAATGAGTAATGAGGTTCAATTAACGTTTTAATTAAAATTTCAGTGCTACAATATCAAATTATTATTTAGCATTTTTATAGGGAATTGTTTGTGTTCCATTCTATTGTTTTTTGTAATAACAAGTGATCAACAATAACAAGCGCCGCCATTGCTTCTACAATTGGCACTGCTCGCGGCAATACACAAGGGTCGTGGCGACCCTTCCCTTCTACAATGGCTTTATCTCCGGCATTATTTACACTTTCCTGCGGGCGTAAAATTGTTGCAACGGGTTTAAATGCCACGTTAAAATAAATATCCATCCCATTGCTTATTCCGCCCTGAATTCCACCCGAATGATTTGTTTTTGTGATGATCTTTTTGTTTTTTTCATCATAATCAAAAATATCATTGTGTTCGGAACCTTTCATTGAAGTGCCTGAAAATCCGGAACCATATTCAAATCCTTTTACGGCATTAATACTCAACATTGCTTTACCTAATGTAGCGTGTAATTTATCGAAAACTGGATCACCAATTCCCGAAGGACAATTTTTAATAACACAACTGATGGTACCACCAATGGTATCTCCCTGTTTTTTAATTTCTGCTATGAGATCTATCATTTGTTGTGCGATAATTTCATCGGGACAACGAATGATATTATTTTCTGTTTTCGAAAGATCCAATTCCGAATAATGTTTATTCAGTTTAATTTCTCCAACCGAATTAACATAAGCCTGCACAGAAATATCATTTTTAATTAATATCTGTTTCGCAATACTTCCCGCAATAACGCGCGCTGCTGTTTCCCGGGCACTGCTTCTTCCTCCTCCCCTGTGATCGCGAAAACCATATTTTTCATCGTAAGTAAAATCAGCGTGGCTAGGGCGATAATTATCTACCAGATGCGTATAATCCTTCGATTTTTGATCTTCATTTCTGATGATGATGCCTATTGGAGTGCCGGTGGTAATTCCGTTGAAAACACCACTCAAAATTTCAAAAGCATCTCCTTCCTGACGTTGTGTGGTAATTTTCGACTGGCCCGGTTTGCGACGAGCCATTTCATTTTGCATAAAATTCAGGTCGAGTTTTAATCCGGGAGGACAGCCGTCAATTACAACACCAAGCGCAATTCCGTGCGACTCACCAAATGTTGTGATCCGAAAGATATTGCCAAAACTATTACCTGCCATAGGTGCGAAAATAAGGAGAATCTGCTGCATTTTAGGTTTAGCAGTATTTCATGCATATTTGCAGCCGCTCGTATGGCATCTATTCTATTTCAAAATATTAAAACCCTCTGGCAAACCGATAATGGAACGCGGAATCTTGTATCGGGTAACGATATGAAAACAATTCCGCACATTAATAATGCCTGGTTGCTGATCGAAAATGGATTTATTAAAAGTTTTGGGGAGATGAATTCAACTCCGGAAAATGCTGATTCTATTATTAATGCCGAAGGAAAAATGATATTGCCTGCATATTGCGACAGTCACACGCATTTAGTTTTTGCAGCAAACCGCGAAGAAGAATTTGCAATGCGGATACAAGGAAAAACTTATGCTGAAATTGCCGATGCCGGTGGAGGGATATTAAATTCGGCGAAAAAATTACAGGTGATGGAGGAGTCGGAATTATTCGACAAAGCATGGGTGCGCCTGGAAACATTAAAAGAACTTGGTACCGGGGCAATTGAAATTAAAAGTGGGTATGGATTAACTGTTGATGCAGAATTAAAAATACTGCGAGTTATTCGGAAATTAAAAGAAAAAAGTACTGTTCTAATTCGCGCTACATTTTTGGGCGCACATGCAATTCCTTTGGAATATCAAAATAACAGAAGCGCATATATTAAACTGATTACGGAAGAAATGCTGCCCAAAATTGCAGCCGAAGGATTGGCTGATTATTGTGATGTATTTTGTGAGAAAGGATATTTTACAAACGAAGAAACAGATATTATTTTAAATGCCGCATCCAAATATCAATTAAAAGGAAAAATACATGTAAATCAATTTACAAACAGCGGCGGAATTGATATTGCAATTAAAAATAATGCTTTGAGTGTTGATCATCTGGAATATTTAAATGCGGATGAAATTCAATCGCTGAAAAATAGTGCTACTTTACCTGTAGCGTTGCCCGGATGTTCCTTTTTTATACAAATTCCCTATACGCCGGCGCGACAAATTATTGATGCGGGTTTGCCGTTAGTTCTCGCTAGTGATTTTAATCCGGGTACTGCACCGTCGGGCAATATGAGTTTTGTAGTGTCATTGGCATGCACGCAAATGAAAATGACACCGGAAGAAGCAATTAATGCATCTACCATAAATGGCGCAGCAGCAATGGAACTGCAACGCGAAACGGGAAGTATTGCGGTTGGAAAAAAAGCAAAACTCATCCTTACCAAAAAAATAAATTCACTTGCGGAAATTCCATATTCCTTTGGAAGTAATTTAATTGATCAGGTATTTATTTAATTGGAAATTAAAGTTTTTTAAATTTAGAGAGGATTGAAGGAATGGAAGGTTTATTGGCCGGGAAGGCGGGAAGACGGGAAGGGTGCGGGAAGGAATTTGGGAGGAATTTATTGGCCGGGAAGGCGGAAAGACGGGAAGGGTGCGGGAAGGAATTTGGCAGGAATTTATTGGCCGGGAAGGCGGAAAGACGGGAAGGGTGCGGGAAGGAATTTGGCAGGAATTTATTGGCCGGGAA
>ENA-ORBV01003117-ORBV01003117.1-microbial-mat-metagenome-genome-assembly--contig:-NODE-3117-length-33722-cov-9.426809_pt1 | contig 33722 bp, 32 predicted proteins | sample MGYA00237777_ERZ505514 | MGnify/ENA primary metagenome ERZ505514 (study PRJEB26160, sample SAMN06269048) | microbial mat metagenome | isolation source: Oligotrophic lake microbial mat | place... | reverse complement strand
TATTCGTCGGCAGCGTCAGATGTGTATAAGAGACAGGTGCTGCGAAATCTTCTTGTACATCAGCGGCTGCGTCACAAAGGGCTCGTCCTGCTCGTTGTGGCCGAGCTTTCTGAAGCACACCATGTCGATGACCACGTCCTTCTTGAACTGCGTGCGGTAATCGAGCGCGAGTTGGGTGACGAACTGCACCGCCTCGGGGTCATCGCCGTTGACGTGAAAAATCGGCGCCTCGACCATTTTTGCGACGTCGGTGCAATAGATGGTGGAGCGCGCGTCGCGCGGGTCCGAGGTGGTGAAGCCGATCTGGTTGTTGACGACGATGTGCACCGTGCCGCCGGTGCCGTAGCCGCGGGTGTTGGCAAGGTTCAGCGTCTCCATCACCACGCCCTGCCCGGCAAAGGCCGCGTCGCCGTGGATCAGGATGGGCAGAACCTGGTCGCCCTTGGTGTCGCCGCGGCGGCGCTGGCGCGCACGCACCGAACCCTCGACCACCGGGTTGACGATCTCCAGGTGCGACGGGTTGAACGCGGCGCTGATGTGCACCGGACCGCCGGGCGTGGAAATATCGGAGGAAAAGCCGTTGTGGTACTTGACGTCGCCGGTCGAGGAAAAATCGCTGTGGTGCTTGCCCTCGAACTCGGAAAAAAGGTCGCTCGGCATCTTACCGAGCACGTTGACCAGCACGTTGAGGCGGCCGCGGTGCGCCATGCCGATGACGATCTCCTGCACGCCGTTGCCGCCGGCACGCTGGATCAGTTCGTCCACCGCCGGAATCAGGCTCTCACCACCCTCGAGCGAAAAACGCTTTTGCCCGACGTAACGCGTGTGCAGGTATTTTTCCAGCGTCTCGGCCTCGGTCAGCTTTTGCATGATGCGGCGCTGGTACTCAGGCGTGAACCTGGGCATGGCGCGATTGGGCTCGACGCGCTCCTGTATCCACAGCCGCTGTGCGCGGTCGCTGATGAACATGTATTCGAAACCGATGTTGCGGCAATAGGTGTCGCGCAGCGCCTGCACCAGGTCGCGCAGCGTGATGCGGTCGGGACCGACGAATGAGCCGGAGCTGACCATGGTGTCGAGGTCGGATTCGGCGAGGTCGTAATAGGCGGGCTCGAGTTCGGGCACGGCGGGACGGGTGACGCGCTTCAACGGGTCGAGCGTTGCCCAGCGCGAACCGGAAATGCGGTACGAGGTGACCAGCAACAACGCCGCCACCTGCAGACGCTCCGGGGCGCCGGCGCTTTGCATCAGTGCGCGGCTGCCCAACTGGCCCAGTTTGGCACGCTGCACGAAAGACTCGACCACCGGCGCGTGCGCGACATCCTTGATCGACGCGCCGGGAAGGTTCTGCATCTGGTCGAAATACTCGCGCCAGTTCTCCGGCACCGAGCCCGGGTTCTCGAGGTAGCTCTCGTACAAGGCCTCGACAAAGGGCGCGTTGCCGCCGAACAGGTGGGAATTGGACATTTCTTGTTTCATCATGGCGTCACCTCACTTCGTGCGGGCAAGTATGGGCAAAGACGGACGGTTGCAGGCGGCAAACAGAGGGTGAAAACAGGCCCGGAACGTGTTCCGGGCGCAGTTTCCCGATCAGCGCTTGGCCATCGGCACGACGTCGCGCCGCGGTGAACCGACAAACAACTGGCGTGGCCGGCCGATTTTCTGCTCCGGATCGGCGATCATCTCGTTCCACTGCGCGATCCAGCCGACGGTGCGCGCCAGAGCGAAAATGCAGGTGAACATCGATACCGGGATACCAAGGGCGCGCTGCACGATGCCCGAGTAAAAATCGACGTTGGGGTAGAGCTTGCGGCTGACGAAATAATCGTCCTCGAGGGCGATCTTCTCCAGGGCCATGGCGAGCTTGAACAACGGGTCGTCGTGCAGGCCGAGTTCGTTCAAGACCTCGTAGCAGGTTTCGCGCATCAGCTTGGCGCGCGGGTCGTAGTTCTTGTACACGCGGTGGCCGAAACCCATCAGCTTGACGCCGGAATTCTTGTCCTTGACCTGCTTGATGAACTCGCCGATCTTGGACACATCGCCGATGTCATGCAGCATCTGCAGCGCGGCCTCGTTGGCGCCGCCGTGCGCCGGACCCCACAGGCAGGCGATGCCTGCGGCGATGCAGGCAAACGGGTTGGCGCCGGACGAACCGGACAGGCGCACGGTCGAGGTCGAGGCGTTCTGCTCGTGGTCGGCGTGCAGGATGAAAATGCGGTCCATGGCGCGCACCAGCACATCGTTGACCTTGTACTCCTCGGCCGGCACCGCGAACATCATGCGCATGAAATTGGCCGAATAGGACAGGTCGTTGCGCGGATAGATGAAGGGCTGGCCGATGGTGTACTTGTAGGCCATCGCGACGATGGTCGGCAGCTTGGCAATCAGCCGGAAGGCCGAAATCTCGCGGTGTTCGGGGTTCGAGATGTCGAGCGAGTCGTGGTAGAAGGCCGACAGCGCGCCCACCGTGCCAACGAGCACCGCCATCGGGTGCGCGTCGCGCCGGAAGCCGGTGAAAAAGCGCGTCAACTGGTCGTGCACCATGGTGTGCATGGTGACGGTGTGAACGAATTTGTCTTTTTGCGCCTTGTTCGGCAGTTCGCCGTTGAGCAGCAGGTAGCAGGTCTCGAGGAAGTCGCAACTGACGGCGAGTTGTTCGATCGGATAGCCGCGATAAAGCAGTTCGCCCTTGTCGCCGTCGATATAGGTGATGCTGGAGTTGCAACTGGCGGTGGAAAGAAAGCCCGGATCGTAGGTGAACATGCCGGTCTTGCCGTAGAGGCTGCGGATGTCTATGACATCCGGCCCGATGGTGCCGCCGAACACCGGAAATTCGACTGATTTGCCCTCGGCATATTGCAGGACGGCTTTGCTTTTCGCTTCCATCAGAATTTCCCTTTCGTCTAAATGAGTCGATCTAGCAGGCGCGCAGCCAGCCGATCATTTCAGCCAGCCCCGGATCAGCGGACTCGGTGCGGCCGCTGATGATGTCCCACAAGTCGGTATCATCTAGCGCCAGCAGGCGGTTCAGCACGTGCAAGCGTTCCAGGTCCAGGTCGGCGCCGTGCTTTTCCAGGAACCTGATCAGAACCAGGTCGTTTTCCAGCAAGCCCCTGCGACAGCGCCACTGCAGTCGCCGCAACTCTGCGGCATCGGGATGCGTCGCTGCTTGCATGAGGCCAGGCGTCCCGCGGCGGTCTCAGACGGCGCGCTTGACCAGCATGGTCTTGATCTTGCCGATCGCCTCCGAGGGATTGAGTCCCTTCGGGCAAACGTCGGTGCAATTCATGATGGTGTGGCAGCGGAACAGACGGTACGGATCCTCGAGGTTGTCGAGGCGCTCATTGGTGGCCTGGTCACGGCTGTCGGCAATGAAGCGATAGGCCTGCAACAGGCCGGCCGGGCCGACGAACTTGTCCGGGTTCCACCAGAACGACGGGCAGGCGGTCGAGCAGCAGGCGCACAGGATGCATTCGTAAAGACCGTCGAGTTCCTCGCGATCCGAAGGCGACTGCAGCCGCTCTTTTTCCGGCGGCGGGTCGTTGTTGACGAGGTAGGGCGTGATGGAATGGTATTGCTTGAAAAACTGCGTCATGTCGACGATCAGGTCGCGGATCACCGGCAGGCCGGGCAGCGGCCGCAATTCCACCGGTTCCTTGAGTTCGGCCACAGGCGTGGTGCAGGCAAGTCCGTTCTTGCCGTTGATGTTCATCGCATCCGAGCCGCAGACGCCCTCGCGGCAGGAGCGGCGCAGGCTCAGCGTCTCGTCTATCGACTTGATGCGTATCAGCGCATCGAGCAGCATGCGGTCGGTCGGCTCCAACGCGACGTCGTACTCCTTCATGTACGGCTTGGCGTCCTGGTCGGGGTCGTAACGGAAAATTCTGAACTTCATGTGTTCTCCAGATCAGGGGTCAGGGGTTGATAGACCCGCGCCCTCGGTCAATAGACCCGTGCCTTCGGTTCGAACGATTCAACGCTGAGGGGCTTGAGGTTGACCGGCTTGTAGTCCATGCGGTCGCCCTCCTTGTACCAGAGCGAATGCTTGAGCCAGTTGGCGTCATCGCGCGCGTGAAAATCGGCGCGGTCATGCCCGCCGCGCGACTCCTTGCGCTCGTCCGCCGAGACCATGGTCGAGCGCGCCACTTCGATCAGGTTGTCCAGTTCCAGCGCCTCGATGCGCGCGGTGTTGAACACCCTGGACTTGTCCTTCAACTCGGTGTGTTTCACGCGCTCGGCGATTTCGCGGATGTTCTTGACCCCTTCGGTCAGGAGGTCGGGGAAGCGGAACACGCCGCAATGCAGTTGCATGTTGCGGCGCATGGCGTTACCCACTTCATAGACGCTCTCGCCGCCCTTCTGGTTTTCCAGGCGTGCGAGGCGCGACAGGCTGAGGTCGGCGGCGTCCGCCGGCAGTTCCTTCTGGCCGGGGTTTTTCGCCAGGTATTTGACGATGCTGTCCCCGGCGGCCTTGCCAAACACCACCAGGTCGGTCAGCGAGTTGGTGCCGAGGCGGTTCGCGCCGTGCACCGAGGCGCATGCGCACTCGCCGGCGGCATAAAAGCCCTCGACCACCGTGTTGGCACCGCTCGCACCCGGCACCACCACTTCGCCGAAATAATTGGTCGGGATGCCGCCCATCTGGTAGTGCACGGTGGGTACAACCGGTATCGGATCGCGCGCCGGATCGACGTTGGCGAATTTCTTGGCGATTTCGCGGATACCGGGCAGGCGCTTGTCGATGACTTCGGGGCCGAGGTGATCGAGCTTGAGCAGGATGCAGTCGCCGTCCTTGCCGGCGCCGCGGCCTTCCTTGATTTCGGTGGCCATGGCGCGCGAAACGACGTCGCGGCTGGCGAGGTCTTTCATGGTCGGCGCATAGCGCTCCATGAAACGCTCGCCGTTCTTGTTGAGGAGGTAACCGCCCTCGCCGCGCACGCCCTCGGTGATGAGCACCCCCGCGCCGGCGACACCGGTCGGGTGGAACTGCCAGAACTCCATGTCCTCGAGCGGGATGCCGGCGCGCGCCGCCATGCCCAGGCCGTCGCCGGTATTGATGAAGGCGTTGGTGGTGGCCGAATAAATGCGTCCCGCTCCGCCGGTTGCAAACAGCGTTGTCCTGCCCTGCAGGATCATCACCTCGCCGGTTTCCATTTCCATCGCCGTCACGCCAAGCACACTGCCATCGGCGCCGCGGATCATGTCGAGCGCCATCCACTCGACAAAGAACTGGGTGTTGGCGCGCACGTTGCGCTGGTACAGCGTGTGCAGCATGGCGTGGCCGGTGCGGTCGGCGGCGCAGCACGAACGCTGCACCGGACGCTCGCCGAAATTCTGCGAGTGGCCGCCGAACGGCCGCTGGTATACCGTACCGTTGTCATTGCGGTCGAAGGGCATGCCGTAGTGCTCGAGTTCGTAAACGGCGCGCGGCGCCTCGCGGCACATGAACTCGATCGCATCCTGGTCGCCGAGATAATCGGAGCCCTTGACCGTGTCGTACATGTGCCACAACCAGTTGTCCTCGCCCATGTTGCTGAGCGCGGCGCCGATACCGCCTTGCGCCGCCACGGTGTGCGAGCGCGTCGGGAACACCTTGGACAACACGGCGGTCTTCAGCCCGGCCTCCGACAATTGCAACGCCGCACGCAGGCCGGCACCGCCGGCGCCGACGACTACCGCGTCAAACGATCTTTTCGCAATACCCACTTCAGAGCCTCCAGATAATCTGCATCGCCCAGCCGCCCAAGGCGACGAGCCACAATATGGTCAGCACCTGCAGCGACAGGCGCAGACCCGTCGGCTTGACGTAATCCATCCAGATGTCGCGCATGCCGACCCACGCATGGAGCAGCACGCTGACGACGAACAGGAAGGTCGCGAGGCGCATCCAGCCCTGGCTGAACAAGGCCTTCCATGCGGCGAAATCGAATTTCGGCGTTACCAGCAGCAGCGCCACGAACAACAGCGTATAGGCGGCCATGACGACGGCGGTGATGCGCTGCGCCAGCCAGTCCCTGGTGCCGTAATGGGCACCGACAATGACGCGATTCACCATAGTTTTGCCCCCAGAATCAGCGTCAGGCCGATGCTGACCGCGAACACCGCGTAACTGGTCTTGCGCGCGGTGGGCAGGTCTATGCCCTTGTGCACGTCAAGAAAAAGGTAGCGGATGCCGGCCGAAAAATGATGCAGGTAGGCCCACAGGTAGCCGAGCAGCGCCAGTTTGACCAGCGGATTGGCGATATACGCCTTGAAGTTCTCGAAGCCGGCTTGGGACGCCAGGCTCATTTGCAGCAGGTACAGCAGCCACACCAGACCGGCGAACAACAGCAGGCCGCTGATGCGGTGAAGAATCGATACCAGGCCCGGCGGGGGAAGATTCAGGGGGCTCAGGTTAAACCAGATGGGACGGGCTTTTTTTACTGGCAGAACAGGCATTTGTGAAGTCCTTCAGGATGCCGGCCGCGTTAGCTCGCGCCCGTCACGAGGAAAAATTATAGCAGTCTTGCAACGGTTTTTGTGCCCTGCAATAAGAAGTTATCGAAAAGCTATCGGCTAAATCGGGACAAACCTGAGACAGGCACGACAACATGCGCGTCAGGCGCAGACCACGCGCAAACGACGACGTTCGTCAGCTCAGAACGTTCTTGTAATAGTGGCGGTCGGTGCGATAAAGGCCGCGCCTGACCTCGACCGGCTTGTCGCCATAGGTGTAGGACACGCGGTCAACGCACAACAAGGGCGCGCCGGGCGCGACTTCCAGCAGCTTCGCCGTTGCCTCGTCGGCGGCGAGCGCGCTGATGCGCTCCTCGGCACGCAGCATGCGCGTGCCGAATTCGGTTTCAAACAGGTTGTACATCGAGCCCTTGTACTCGTTGAACTTGGCCGCGCTGAGGCCCTTGAATATGCTGGCGGGCAGCGAAATCTCGTCAATGACCGTGGGCTCGCCCTTGAAGTACAGCACGCGGCGCAGTAACACCAGGCTGTCGCCGGGTTTCATCTCGAGCTGGCGCGCGACGTCGGCGCCGGCGCGTGCACGACGGCATTCGAGCAGCGTGCTCGGGGGATACTCCTGCTCGCCCTCGAGCGGAATCAACCGCAGGAAGCGAAACTGCGCCCGAGCCTCGCTGTGCGTGGCGACAAACGTGCCCTTGCCCTGGCGCCGGATCAGCAGGTGCTCCGCCGACAATTCGTCGATGGCCTTCCTCACCGTGCCCTGGCTCACCTTGTAGCGCGCCGCAAGTTCAAACTCGCTCGGAATGGCATCCCCCGGGCGCCATTCCGCCGACTGCAGGCTTTGCAGAATGAGAGCCTTGATCTGGCGGTAGAGCGGGCTGAAGGTCGGCGAGGCGGGTTGCATGGCGCTGATTCTTCCATAAACACGTCTGATTCGCCATCACTAATTATGTGTCTTATATAAGATATATGATAGCTATTGACACCCCTTGACGGAGGGCCTAACATCCCGCGAAGTGCACCGCAGCAGCATGCCTGTGCCCGGCGCCCGCCCCCATCAGGACCAACAGCGCGCACCGGCACTGCAAAGACCGGCGCGGCGCAGCATAATTGCAGCCCCAATCCTTCAATCCCCTATTGCGGAGTTCCCCATCATGGCAAAGTCCCCCGTTCGTGTCGCTGTCACCGGTGCCGCCGGGCAAATCGGTTACAGCCTGCTGTTTCGCATTGCCAGCGGTGAAATGCTCGGCAAGGACCAGCCGGTCATCCTGCAAATGCTGGAAATCCCCGACGAAAAAGCTCAAAACGCGCTGAAGGGCGTGATGATGGAACTCGATGACTGCGCCTTTCCGCTGCTCGCCGGCATGGTCGCCGCATCCGACGCGAGGATAGCCTTCAAGGACGTCGATGTCGCACTGCTCGTTGGCGCCCGCCCCCGGTCCAAGGGCATGGAGCGCAAGGATCTGCTCGAGGCCAACGGCGCCATCTTCACCGTGCAGGGCAAGGCCCTCAACGAGGTTGCCAGGCGCACCGTCAAAGTGCTGGTTGTCGGCAACCCGGCCAACACCAACGCCTACATCGCGATGAAATCCGCGCCCGACCTGCCGGCCGCCAACTTTACCGCCATGCTGCGCCTTGACCACAACCGCGCCTTGTCGCAACTGGCAACGCGCACCGGCAAGCCGGTCGAGGCGATCGAAAAAATGGTCGTCTGGGGCAACCACTCGCCGACCATGTACCCGGACATCCGCTTCGCCACCATCGGCGGCGCAGCGGCCAAGTCGCTGGTCAATGACGAGACCTGGTATCGCGACACCTACATCCCCACCGTCGGCAAGCGCGGCGCCGCGATCATCGAAGCGCGCGGCCTGTCTTCGGCCGCCTCGGCCGCCAATGCCGCGATCGACCACATCCGCGACTGGACCCTGGGCACCAACGGCAAGTGGGTGACCATGGGCGTGCCCTCCGACGGCAGCTACGGTATTCCCGAGGGCGTCATGTACGGTGTGCCGGTGACCTGCGCCAACGGCGCCTACACCCGTGTCACCGGCCTTGAGATCGACGCCTTCAGCCGCGAAAAAATGGACTTCACGCTGAAGGAACTGCTCGAAGAGCGCGACGGCGTCAAACACCTGCTCGGCTGAACACGGGCAGCGCATGAAGTACTTCCGTCCCCGCCGGAGCATGCTTTACGCGCCGGCCAGCAACCCCCGTTTTCTCGAGAAAGCGGCTGCGCTGGGCGCCGATTCGGTGGTGATGGACCTCGAGGAAACGGTTGTTCCCGAGGTCAAGGAGCCGGCGCGCAAAAACGTCGTCGCCGCAGTCGGCCGACACGCCTACGGCGGGCGCGAAATCATCGTGCGCGTCAACCGCCTCGGCTCCCCCTGGATCAGGGAAGACCTCGCCGCAGTGGCGCGCATCGGTGTCGATGCCGTCCTGTTTCCGCGCATCGAGAGCCGTAAGGACGTGCTCGATTGCATCACGCTACTCGACGCCGCCGGCGGCGGTCTGCTGCCGGTGATGCTGATGATAGAAACGCCCTTCGGCGTGCTGCGCGCCGAGGAAATCTGCGGCGCCTCGGACCGTATCGCCTGCATCGTCATGGGCACCGCCGACCTCACCAGCCACCTTCACGCCAAGCCGCACCCGGAACGCCTGCCGCTGCTCACCAGCCTGTCGATGGTCATCCTCGCCGCGCGCGCACACGACCGCTCGGTCGTTGACGGCATCCAGTCCAACCTCAAGGACATGCATACCTTCGAGCACGCCTGCCGCCTCGGTCGCGACATGGGCCTTGACGGCAAGACCCTGGTCCACCCCGACCAACTGGTCTATTGCAACGAGGCCTACACGCCGAAAAAAGCCGAAATCGACCAGGCGCTGGTGGTCATCGCGGCCTTCGAGCAGGCCAACCGCGAGGGTCGCGGCAACGTCGTCGTCAACGGCCGGCTGATCGAACAAATGCACGTCGCGGCAGCGCGGCGCATGGTGGCCCTGGTGCAGGCCATCGAGAAAATCCACACCGCCGCCGCCTGATGAATCCCCGCAGCGGAAACTTCTTCGAGGATTTCCGCCTTGGCCAGGTCATGCGGCACGCGACGCCGCGCACCGTCGGCGAGGGCGATGCCGCGGTCTATCTCGCGCTCACCGGAGCGCGCCACATCCTCGCCTCCTCGCGCCCGGTGGCGCAGTCGCTAGGCTACCGCGACCGCCCGGTCGATGACCTGCTGGCCTTTCACATCGCCTTCGGCAAGACCGTGCACGACGTGTCGCTCAACGCCATCGCCAACCTCGGCTACGCCGACGCGCGCTTTCTCGCGCCGCTCTACGCCGGCGACACGCTGCGTGCCGAATCCGAGGTCATCGGGCTCAAGCCCAATTCCAGCGGCAAGACCGGCGTGGTCTGGGTACGCTCCTCGGCGTTCAACCAGCATGGTGAAACCCTGCTCACCTGGGTGCGCTGGGTGATGGTGCAAAAGCACGATGCCGGCGCCGCGCTTGCCGCCGCCCACGTGCCGCAATTGCCCGACCATGTTCCGGCTGCGCAATTGTGCCTGCCCACCGGCTTTGATGCGTCGCACTTTGACACCGCCAATACCGGCGGCGCGGCGCTATGGGATGACTACACCGCCGGACAGCGCATCGACCACCCCGCCGGCATGACCATAGACGACAGCGACCATACGCTTGCGACGCGGCTATACCAGAACGGCGCCCGCGTGCATTTTGACGGCCTCGCCATGCGCGACTCGCAGTTCGGCCGCCGCCTGATGTACGGTGGCCACGTCATGTCGGTGTGCCGCGCCCTGTCCTACGAGGGCCTCGAGAACGCGCTCGTCATCCTCGCGATCAACGGCGGCAGCCATACCGCGCCGTCGTTCGGCGGCGACACCGTCTATGCCTTCAGCGAGGTGCTGGACAAATGGCCGCTGCCCGGACGCAGCGACGCCGGCGCGTTGCGGCTGCGCCTCGTCGGCATCAAGAATATCGCCGCCGGCGCGGTGGGCGCGGCCAAAGACGCTGCCGGCGCCTATCACCCGAATGTCGTGCTGGACCTCGATTACACGGTACTTATGCCACGCAAGCCACTCGAGCCACGCGAGCCACGCGAGCCACGCGAGCCACGCGAGCCACTCGAACTACGCAAGCCAAGGAAGCCCTCATGAAACGCGTTCATCCGGGCGAAGCCCTGTTCCGCGGCGAAAAACCGTTCCCGGTCATCCCCTCGTGTGAACACTTCGCCGGCAGCGAAAAGCTGATCGGCAAGGCGCTGGAACTGCAGGACAAGCTCGGGCCGATCTTCGACATTACCTGCGACTGCGAGGACGGCGCCCAGGCCGGCAAGGAGAAGGAGCACGCCGAAATGATCGTGCGCCTGCTCAACTCGCCGGCCAACAAATACAAACAGGCCGGCGTGCGCATGCACGACCATACCCATGCACACTGGAAAAAAGACATCGATATCCTGGTGTCGGGTGCCGGCAATGTACTCGCCTACATCACCATTCCCAAGCCCACCAACGCGGCGCAGGTGGCCGAGATGGTCGATTACATCCAGAACTCCGCCGCGACCCACGGCGTGAAGCGCGCAATACCGCTGCACGTGCTGGTCGAGACCCACGGCGCGCTGCGCGAGGCGCAGGCGATTGCCGCCCTGCCCTGGCTGCAGGTGCTCGACTTCGGCCTGATGGATTTTGTGTCGGGCCACCACGGCGCGATTCCGGCCGCGGCGATGCGCTCGCCGGCGCAGTTTGACCACAAACTGCTCGCCCGCGCCAAAACCGAGGTCGTCGCCGCGGCCCTCGCCAACGGCATCGTGCCGGCGCACAACGTCACGCTTGACCTCAAAAACCCGCACACCGCTTACAACGATGCCTATCGCGCCCGCCACGAGTTCGGTTTCTTGCGCATGTGGTCGATCTACCCGACGCAAATCCAGTCCATCGTCGATGCCATGAAGCCCGACTACTCCGAGGTCGCGGACGCCGCCAACATCCTGCTCGCCGCACAGGCGGGCGACTGGGGGCCGATACAGTACGCCGGCGAATTGCACGACCGCGCCACCTACCGCTATTTCTGGGAAATCCTGCAAAAAGCCAGGGTCACCGGCCAGACAATTCCCGACGAAGCCGCCAAGGCCTTTTTCGGTTAACGACAGCTTGCAACATGACCACCAATAGAAATGTCATTCCGGGCACTGCGAGGAATCTGCTTTTGAAGCAAAGCAGATTCCTCGGCCTTCGGCCTCGGAATGACATTTCATATTTCTTCTCGAATTAGCGTTTAAGGACAACACGAATGACAAGCACCCTCTCCGCCGGCGCCAGGTTCCGCGCCGCGCTCAAGGCCGAAAATCCGCTGCAATGCATAGGCGCCATCAACGCCTATCACGCCCGCATGGCCGAGCGCAGCGGTTACAAGGCGATCTACCTTTCCGGCGGCGGCGTCGCCGCCGGCTCGCTCGGGCTGCCCGACCTGGGCATCTCCAATCTCGATGACGTGCTCACCGACATCCGCCGCATCACCGACGTGTGCTCGCTGCCGCTGCTGGTCGACGTCGATACGGGCTTTGGCGCCAGCGCCTTCAACGTCGGGCGCACCGTCAAGTCGCTGGTCAAGTTCGGCGCCGGCGCAATGCACATCGAAGACCAGGTCGGCGCCAAGCGCTGCGGCCACCGCCCCGGCAAGGAACTGGTGACGCAGGCCGAAATGGTCGATCGCATCAAGGCCGCCGTCGATGCGCGCACCGACCCGGACTTTTTCATCATGGCGCGTACCGATGCGCTGGCCGTCGAAGGCCTGCAGGCCGCGATCGACCGCGCCTCGGCCTGCGTCGAGGCGGGTGCGGACGGCATTTTCCCCGAGGCCATGACCGAGCTCTCGATGTACAAAACGTTCGCCGACGCGGTGAAAGTGCCGATCCTCGCCAACATCACCGAGTTCGGTTCGACGCCGCTGTTCACGCTCGAGGAACTGCGCTCGGCCGATGTCGCCATCGCCCTCTACCCGCTGTCGGCCTTTCGCGCCATGAACGCCGCCGCGCTCAAGGTCTACCAGGCGGTGCGCAAGGACGGCACGCAGCAGCACGTGCTCGACACCATGCAGACGCGCAACGACCTCTACGAGTACCTCGGCTACCACGCCTACGAACAAAAACTCGACACCCTGTTTGCCAAGGAGAAAAGCAAATGAGCAGCGATACCCCGAATCCGAATGCGCCGGCTGCCAACGCCCCGAAAGCAAAGAAGTCGGTGGCCCTCTCCGGTGTCACCGCCGGCAACACCGCACTGTGCACCGTGGGCCGCAGCGGCAACGACCTGCACTACCGCGGCTATGACATTCTGGAGTTCGCCGACGACGCCGGGTTCGAGGAAATCGCCCACCTGCTGGTCCACGGCACACTGCCCAACGCCGCCGAACTGGCGGGCTACAAGCTCAAACTCAAGGCCTTGCGCGGACTGCCGGCCAGCCTCAAGGCGGCGCTCGAACGGGTGCCGGCCTCCGCCCACCCGATGGACGTTATGCGCACCGGTTGCTCGCTGCTCGGCAACATGATTCCGGAAAAAGACGACCACAATATCCCCGGCGCAAAAGACATCGCCGACCGGCTGATGGCTTCGTTCGGTTCGATGCTGCTGTACTGGTACCACTACGCCTTCAACGGCAAGCGCATCGAGGTCGAAACCGACGATGATTCCATCGGCGGGCACTTCCTGCACCTCTTGCACGGCAAGACGCCCAGCTCATCATGGGTGCGCGCCATGCACACCTCGCTCATCCTCTACGCCGAGCACGAGTTCAACGCCTCGACCTTTGCCTGCCGCGTCATTGCCGGCACCGGCTCCGACATGTATTCAGCCATCACCGGCGGCATAGGTGCGCTGCGCGGCCCCAAGCACGGCGGCGCCAACGAAGTGGCATTCGAAGTACAAAGCCGCTACGCCGGCCCCGATGAGGCCGAAGCCGACGTGGTGCGCCGCATCGCCGAAAAGCAGATCGTCATCGGCTTCGGCCACCCGGTCTATACCATCGGCGACCCGCGCAACAAGGTGATCAAGGAAGTGGCGCGCAGTCTGTCAAAGGAAAGGAGCGACATGAAACTCTTTGACATTGCAGAGCGCCTCGAGACGGTGATGTGGCGCGAGAAAAAAATGTTTCCCAACCTCGACTGGTTCAGCGCCGTCTCGTACCACATGATGGGTGTGCCGACGGCGATGTTCACGCCGATTTTCGTCGTCAGCCGCACCTCGGGCTGGGCGGCGCATGTCATCGAGCAGCGCATCGACGGCAAGATCATCCGGCCCACGGCCAACTACACCGGGCCGGAAAACCAGAAGTACGTGCCGCTGAAGTCGCGGAAATGATTAAAAGGGAAAACCAAGCATTCACCACAGAGAACACAGAGGGCACAGAGAACGCAGAGGACACAGAGAAAAGAAAAGCAGACTGAACGGGATTTTCCTCTGCGCTCTCTGTGTTCTCTGTAATGCAAGCTTTTAGACTTTTAAGATTTTTAGTTTTTAATTGAGGATCCATACCAATGTCAGCTCACATCTCCAACGTCCGTCCCAAAGCCGACAAGGTGCTGGTGGACATTGCCAATTACGCCACCAAGGCAAAAATCTCCAGCAAGGAGGCCTATAACACCGCCCGTCTGTGCCTGATGGACACCCTCGGCTGCGGCTTCGAGGCGCTCGAATACCCGGCCTGCACCAAGCTGCTGGGCCCCGTGGTGCCGGGCACCATCGTGCCCAACGGCGCCAGGGTGCCGGGCACGCAATTCCAGCTCGACCCGGTGCAGGCCGCCTTCAATATCGGCACCATGATCCGCTGGCTCGATTTCAACGACACCTGGCTCGCCGCCGAATGGGGCCACCCCTCGGACAACCTCGGCGGCATCCTCGCCACCGCCGACTGGCTGTCGCGCAACGCCGTCGCCGCCGGCAAAAAGCCGCTCACAATGAAAGACGTGCTGACCGGCATGATCAAGGCGCACGAAATCCAGGGCTGCATCGCGCTCGAGAACAGCTTCAACAAAGTCGGCCTCGACCACGTGGTGCTGGTCAAGGTCGCCTCCACCGCGGTGGTCTCCAACATGCTGGGCCTGTCTTACGACGAGGTCATCAACGCGCTGTCGCTCGCCTGGGTCGATGGGCAGAGCCTGCGCACCTATCGCCACGCGCCCAACACCGGCAGCCGCAAGTCCTGGGCCGCCGGTGACGCCACCAGCCGCGCGGTGCGCCTCGCCCTCATCGCCAAGACCGGCGAGATGGGCTATCCCTCGGTGCTGACGGCCAAGGGCTGGGGCTTTTACGACGTGCTGTTCAAGGGCAGGGAATTTGCCTTCCAGCGCCCCTATGGCTCCTACGTCATGGAAAACGTGTTGTTCAAGATTTCCTTCCCGGCCGAGTTCCACTCGCAGACTGCGGTCGAATGCGCGATGACTTTGCATGCCGAACTGAAGAAAATGGGCCGCAGCGTCGATGACATCAGGAAGATCACCATCCGCACCCACGAGGCGGCCATCCGCATCATCGACAAGAAAGGCCCGCTCGACAACCCCGCCGACCGCGACCACTGCATCCAGTACATGGTCGCCGTGCCGCTGATCCACGGCCGCCTCACCGCGTCCGACTACGAGGACAACATCGCCGCCGACAAGCGCATCGACGTGCTGCGCGACAAGATGGTCTGTGTCGAGGACACGGCCTTCACCCGCGACTACCACGACCCGGCCAAGCGCTCCATCGCCAACGCCCTCACCGTCGAATTCAAGGACGGCAAGAAACTCAGGGAAGTGGTGTGCGAATACCCGATCGGCCACCGCCGCCGCCGCAAGGAGGGCATCCCGGTGCTCGAGGCCAAGTTCGCCACCAACCTCGCGCGCCAGTTCCCGGTGAAACAGCAAAAAGCCATCCTCGCGCTGTGCCAGAACCAGGCAAAACTCGAGGCCACGCCGGTCAACGAGTTTGTGGACTTGTTTGTAATTTGAGGTGCATTTAAAAAACTGTCATGCCGCGGCCAACGGCCGAGGAATCTGCTGTTTGGCAGTACAAAAGCAGATTCCTCACTGCGTTCGGAATGACAGGAAATTGAATTTGTCATGCCTCACCCGATTCGCAAAAGCTAAGTAAAATATACGTTCCCGCAGTACCCGCCACCTTCGCACCCTCGGCACCCTACGCACCCTACGCACCCTACGCACCCCCGGCACCCTCGGCACCCTATGCACCCTTCGCACTGTCCGCGACCAACACGCCTCCCAGGAGCAAAGCATGAACAACCCCTTTAATACGCTGCAAACATTCAAGATGGCTTCGGGTAAAACCGGCAAGTTCTATTCGCTGCCTGTGCTCGAAAAAGCCCTCGGCGTAAAAATCTCGCGTCTGCCGGTGTCGATGCGCATCGTGCTCGAGTCGGTGTTGCGCAACTGCGACGGCAAGAAGGTCAACGAAAGCAATATCCGCCAGGTCGCCAACTGGAAACCCAATGCGCCGCGTACCGAAGAGATCCCCTTCGTGCTCGCGCGCATCGTGCTGCAGGACCTGACCGGCATTCCGGTACTGGCCGACCTCGCCGCGATGCGCAGCACCGCCGATCGCCTGGGCAAGAACGCCAAGGTCGTCGAACCGCTGGCGCCGGTTGACCTCGTCGTCGATCACTCGGTGCAAATCGACAACTACGGCAGCAAGAACGCCCTCGACCTCAACACCAAGCTCGAGTTCAAGCGCAACACCGAGCGCTATACCTTCATGAAATGGGCGATGCAGGCGTTTGAAACCTTCAAGGTCGTGCCCCCGGGCATCGGCATCGTGCACCAGGTCAACCTCGAGTACCTCGCCCGCGGCGTGCACAAGAAAGACGGCGTGTACTACCCCGATTCGCTGGTCGGCACCGACAGCCACACCACCATGATCAACGGCATCGGCGTTGTCGGCTGGGGCGTTGGCGGCATCGAGGCCGAAGCCGGCATGCTCGGCCAGCCCAATTACTTCCTCACGCCCGACGTGGTCGGCGTACATCTCAAGGGCGCGCTGATCGGCGGTGTCACCGCCACCGACCTGGTGCTCGCCGTGACCGAACTGATGCGCCAGACCAAGGTCGTCGGCAAGTTCGTCGAGTTTTTCGGCGAAGGCACCGAGAGCCTTTCGGTTCCGGACCGCGCGACCATCGCCAACATGGCGCCAGACTACGGCGCGACCATGGGCTTTTTCGGGGTCGATGACAACACCATCGATTACTTCGAGGGCACCGGCCGCACCAAGGAAGAAGTCGATGCATTCAAGTCCTACTTCAAGGCGCAAGGCCTGTACGGCACGCCGAAAAAAGGCGACATCGACTACAGCCAGGTGGTCGAACTCGACCTCGCCAGGGTCGTGCCCTCGCTCGCCGGCCCCAAGCGCCCGCAGGACCGCATTGATATCGGCAAGGTGAAGGCCCGCTTCACCGAAGTGTTCGCCAGCCCGCCGTCCGACAACGGCTACTCGAAAAAGCCCGAAGACCTGAAAAAACGCTTCAAGACGCGCGACGGTATCGACGTCGGCTCGGGCGACGTGCTGATCGCCGCCATCACCTCCTGCACCAACACCTCCAACCCGAGCGTGCTGCTGGCCGCAGGCCTGCTGGCGAAAAAGGCGGTCGAGCAAGGCCTCACCGTCAAGAAGCATATCAAGACCTCACTCGCCCCCGGATCGCGCGTGGTCACCGAATACCTCGAAAAGGCCGGCCTCCTGCCCTATCTGGAGAAGCTCGGCTTCTACGTTTCGGCCTACGGTTGCACCACCTGCATCGGTAATTCCGGACCGCTGCCCGAGACGATTGAAGAATCCATCGTGCAGAACGACCTCGTCGCCGCGGCGGTGCTCTCCGGCAACCGCAACTTCGAGGCGCGCATCCACCCCAACCTGCGCGCCGCCTTCCTCGCCTCGCCGCCGCTGGTCGTCGCCTACGCCATCGCCGGCAACATGCTGGTCGATCTGATGACCGAGCCGGTGGGCAAGGGCAAGAACGGCAAGGAGGTGTTCCTCGGCGACATCTGGCCGACCAACAAGGAAATCCAGGCGTGCATGAAATTCGCCATGGACCCGGCGACCTTCCGCCGCCTCTACAGCGACCTCGCCAACACCAACCCGATGTGGAAGACCGTACCGTCCATCTCGGGCCAGGTGTACAACTGGCCGGCCTCGACCTACATCGCCGAGCCGCCGTTCTTCGAGGGTTTCGGCATGGAGCCCAAGCCCAACACCGGCATCCGCAATGCGCGCGTGCTGGGTGTGTTCGGCGACTCGATCACCACCGACCACATCAGCCCGGCCGGTTCGATCAAGCCGACTTCGCCGGCCGGCATTTACCTGCAGGAGAACGACGTTTCGGTGGCGGACTTCAACAGCTATGGCGCACGCCGCGGCAACCACGAAATCATGATGCGCGGCACCTTCGCCAACGTGCGCGTCAAGAACCTGATGCTGCCGGCCAAAGCCGACGGCTCGCGCGTCGAGGGCGGCCTCACCATTCACCAGCCCTCGGGCGAGCAAATGCCCATTTACGACGCGGCGATGAAGTACATGGCCGACAAGGTGCCAACAGTCGTGTTCGGCGGCGAAGAATACGGCACCGGCTCATCGCGCGACTGGGCGGCCAAGGGCACCATGCTGCTCGGCGTGAAATGCGTCATTGCCAAAAGCTTCGAGCGCATCCACCGCTCCAACCTGATCGGCATGGGCGTGCTGCCCTGCCAGTTCAAGGGCGCGGATACAGTCGACACGCTGGGCCTCACCGGCGAAGAAATGGTTGACGTGCGCGGCATCGACGGCGACATCAAGCCGCAGCAGGACGTGACCCTGATCATCACCGGCAAGAACGGCAGCGTGCGTGAAGTGGTGGTCAAGCTGCGCATCGACACGCCGATTGAGGTTGACTACTACCGTCACGGTGGCATCCTGCCTTTCGTGCTGCGCGAGTTGTTGAACAAGCCCGAGGCATCGGCGAGCAAGGCGGCGTAAGCCAGGCCTGTCAGAGCAAAAGCCGGCCCCGCGAGGGGCCGGCTTTTTTACGCAGGTGCACCCGAAAAAAATGCCATATAGGCTGGAAAGCCACGCCAGGCGGGCATTTACAGCCTATGCCCTTGCCACACCAGAGCTTTTGTCCTAGTGTCGCAAAAACCATGACCACACCCGCATCCTGCCCTTGCGGCATCGCAGCCGCCTACGCCGACTGTTGCGGGCGATACATCGAGGGGGGTGCCCTCGCCCCGACCGCCGAAGCCCTGATGCGCTCGCGCTATACCGCCTACACGCTGCAACGCGAAGATTACCTGCTGGCGACATGGCATGGCGGCACGCGGCCTGCCAGCCTTGGCTTGGGCGACGCGGCTGCAGGGAAATGGCTGGGGCTCACGGTCAAACGCCACGCGCCCGAAGCGGGTAACCCGGACCGCGCCGTGCTCGAGTTCATCGCCCGCCACAAGATCGACGGCCGCGCCCGGCGCTTGCACGAAATCAGTCGCTTCGTGCGCGAGAACGGCCGCTGGTATTACGTTGGCGGCGACCTGACATAAGCTGCAAAGCCTCGTCCGGCGGGCGTTTCCAGCCGGCCGTCGCAGAACTCTGAGAACACAGCCGGTCGGTTGCCGTCAGTCGCCCTTGCCGTGTTTGCCTGATTTTCGCTGGCTTCAAGCATCATTCATCGCGTTGCTTCTTTTCCTTTTTTTGCTTCTTTTCCTTTTTCTCCTTCTTTTCCTTTTTTTCCATTTTCACCGGCCGGTAGCCCGCATCACGTTCCCAGCGGCCGGGCTTGCGGTAATAGCCGTTGCCGCGCGGCTCCCAGCGATCTTCCTCCCAGCGATATCCGGTGCGCTGGGCGATGGCGCGGCCGCCAACCCAGATGTGGCGGTCACCGTGCCAGGCCCAGTATCCGGGCGCCCAGACATAACCCCGCTGAATGACGGGCACCACTTCGTACTGCGGTGCGGGCGGCGCGACCATCACATTGATGTTGATCTGCGCCATGGCGGGCACCGGCACGGCGGCGGCGCCTAGGGCAAGCGCCAGCAACACACTTCGAATCAGTCTGAAACGGTTCACGACGGTACTCCATGACTTTAAGGAGCCCGATGCTGGCACGGCTGCGTGTTGCTCTCAGTGCGCCAACCCACAGAGCACCGCCGCCAGCACTTGGCGCAGCGGCGGGATCGGGCGACAATGCAAAAAAGTCGGGGATCCATGATTGGACGCTGAATTCATCCGCACGCTGCGCGCACTTGTCGCGGGCCGCACCGTCGCCGCCCTTGGCACGCTGCACGCGGGCGAACCCTTTGTGTCGATGGTGCCTTACGCGCTATTCGGTGCCGACCACCATTTTCTCATCCACGTCAGCGCCCTCGCCTCGCACACCCGCGACATGCTGGCGCACGCGCGGGTGAGCCTGCTGGTGACGGCGGCCGAGGTTAGTGGCATCGCGGCGCAGGCCTTGTCGCGCCTGTCGGTGCAAGGCGACGCCAGGCCACTGCCGCGCGAAGGTGGTGAGTACGCCGCAGCCCGCGACGTCTATCTCGCGCGCTTTGCCGACGCCGGGCACATGTTCGAGCTCGCGGATTTTTCATTGTTCGTCATCCAGCCCGTCGCGCTGCGCTTTGTCGCCGGCTACGGCAAGGCCTTCAGCCCGGCACCGGCGGTGCTGGCGCGTGCGCTGGACGGCACCTGAAGCCTGAGGCGGCCGTAACAATGCAACAATAGCGCCATGCGAAGCTACAAAGCCCTCACCTCGGCGTTTGCGCTGGCCCTCGCGCTGCTGCTGATCGTCGCCACCGACCAGTTGCTGGCCTCCTCGCGCGCCGCCGGATTGTGCGATGCCTTCGAGCCCGGCCTGGACGGCACCGCGGTCAATTCCCTGCTCGCCGATCTGCCTGGAACACCCGGCCTGGTAAAAGTGCGCGGCGACCCGCAACGCCTGCTCAGGCCACCGCCGGCGGCGTCCGGGCGCCAGGAGTTCATGCAAATCGCCGTCGTCTTCAAAGGCTGGTTTTTCGCCTCGCGCCAGTGCGTGGTCTCGGTCAAAGCCGGCCGCGTGGAAAACAGCCATGTCGGGCAAAGCGATGCGTATGTGATGCTCAACCCGGTGCAGACGGTGCGTTCACGCTAAGCCCGGCCGGCCCGGGCTATGCCTGGCATTTTCATATCGCGTTAAGCATCTAGAGCCGCCGCGACTGGCCGCAGCACTGTCTGAAAAGCCGCGCCAGTCGGGGCTTTCAGCCGGTATGCCGCGAAAATCCGCGTGTTTCAGGCGGCCTGCAACACCCCGTCCTGCAGGCGCAGCACGCGGTCGGCGTGGCGCGCCAGTTCGGCGTCGTGGGTGACCATGATCAGGCTGGTGCCGCGGTCGCGGTTGAGCCGGGTCATCAGGTCAAACACCATTTGCGCGTTCTGGCGGTCGAGGTTGCCGGTCGGTTCGTCGGCGAGCACGCAGGCCGGCTGGGTCACCAGCGCCCGTGCCAGCGCGGCGCGCTGGCGCTCGCCGCCGGACAACTCACCCGGGGTGTGGGTCAGCCTCGCGCCAAGCCCGACATCGGTGAGCACCGCCCTCGCCGCGGCATGTGCGGCTTCGCGCGGCATGCGCCGTATCAGCAGCGGCATGGCGACATTCTCGAGCGCGCTGAATTCACCCAGCAGGTGATGGAACTGGTAAACAAAACCGAGGGCGTTGTTGCGCAACACGCCGCGCTCGGCTTCGGACAGGCTTTGCATCGCCCTGCCCTGCACCCTCACCTCGCCGGCGCTCGGTGCATCGAGGCCGCCCAGCAGGTGCAGCAGCGTGCTCTTGCCCGACCCCGACGAACCGATGATGGCGACGATCTCGCCGCGCGCCACTTCGATATTGATTTCCTCCAGCACCCGCACCTCGTTGTCGCCCTGGCGGTAAATCTTTGACAGCCCGCTGCAGGCGAGCACCGGCTCGTTAATCGCTTCACTCATAGCGCAGCGCCTCACTCATAGCGCAGCGCCTCGGCCGGGTTGACGCGCGAGGCGCGCCAGCTCGGGTACAGCGTGGCCAGAAAGGACAGCACCAGCGACACAATGCCTATGGTCACGACATCGCGCAGATGCAGGTCGGAGGGCAGCTCGCTGATGTAATAGACCTCCTTGGCGAGAAACTGCATGCCGACGACGCGCTCGATGAAGGGCACGACGACGTCGATGTTCCAGGCGAGCAGCACGCCGCCGGCGACGCCGATCAAGGTGCCGATGACCCCGATCAGCACGCCCTGGACGATGAATATTTTCATGATGCCGCCGGGGCTCGCGCCGAGGGTGCGCAGGATGGCGATGTCCGGCTGTTTGTCGGTGACGGCCATCACCAGCGTCGAGACGATGTTGAACGCCGCCACCGCCACGATCAGCGTCAGGATGATGAACATGACGTTTTTCTCGATCTGCACCGCACGAAAGAAATTGGCGTGGCTGCGCGTCCAGTCACTGACATAGACGTCGCCCATGGCCTTGTCGAGCATCAGCGCGCGCGTCACCTGGCGCGACTGGAATAAATCAACCAGCTTCAGCCGCACGCCGGAGACCCTGGCGCCCATCTGGTAGAGGCGCTGCGCGTCTTCAAGGTGCACCAGCGCGAGCCCGGAGTCGTACTCGAACATGCCGATCTCGAAAATGCCCGAAACGGTGAATTGCTTCAGGCGCGGCACCACGCCGGCCGGCGTCACCAGGCCTTGCGGCGCGATAAGTGTGACTTTTTCGCCAACCCGCGCGCCGAGAGCGCGCGCCAGTTCCGAGCCGAGCACCATATTGAAACTGCCGGCGGTCAGCGAGTCGAGCCTGCCGGCGAGCATATGCGTGCCGATTTCGGCGACCTTGCCCTCGGCTTCGGGCAGCACGCCGCGGATTATCGAACCGCGCACCGCGCTGTCAAAGGACAGCATGCCCTGGGCGTTGACATAGGGCGCGGTCGCCACCACCTGCGGGTTCTTGGCCGCGCGTTCGGCCACCGCCGGCCAGTCGGCAAGCTGGTTATCCGGGCCGGTGATCTGCACGTGAGAGGCGACGCCGAGGATGCGCGTGCGCAATTCCTGCTGGAAGCCGTTCATCACCGACAACACCACGATCAGCGCCGCCACCCCGAGCGCGATGCCCAGCATGGAAGTGAGCGAAATAAAGGAGACAAAGCGGTTGCGCCGCTTGGCGCGCGTATAGCGCAGGCCGATAAAGAGTTCGTAATTCACGGGCGCCAGTGTAACAGGGGTAACAGGGGTAACAGGTGAAACAAGGGTAACAGGGGTAACAGGGGTAACAGGGATTACCGGCCGCTCTGGTCCGGCGCACCCGCACCTGATTGATGCGCTGCCGACGCACAGCGTGAAACTGCAAATCAAACCTGCGGGCCGGATAGGACAGTGACGCTTGCCCCCCAAAAATAGGACGGCCGGCAGTTTTCATGCCATGCCGTATGTACGACAGCGAACAGAACGGCCGCAGCATTTGCGCTATTGATGTTGTCGGAAACGGAAGCCACCGTTTCCACGGAGGGAATCCAGATGCGTATCATCAGTGCCAGCGCGCTCATTACGGCCGGCGTCGTCATCCTGTCCGGCATCACCACGATGACCTATATTTCAGCCGATAGCCTTCTGGCGCAACGCCTTAGTGCATCCACGGCCTTGGCCGATTCAATCACCGCCGCAGACTTGATGGCCAGAAGCGGCAACGCATTGGGTGATGCCGCGCGCGCCTATGCCACCACCGGCGACGCCCAATATCGCGATGAATACCTTGCCAATATCAGAGTCCTCCGCCCGCGGGAACAGGCCGTCCGGGAACTGCACAAACTGGATCTGACCAGTCAGGAAATGACCCTGCTTAACGATGCCAAACGCTATTCCGATGCGCTGACCGTCATCGAATCGAAATCCATGGACGCAGTACAGAAGGGCGACCTCAAGGCCGCCGTTCAACTCGTTTACAGCGCCGAGTTTGTGAGCGGCAGAAAGGTCTTCATGACCAGCGTCGCCGAGGTACGCGACCTGATCGAAAAGCGGCTTTCAACGAAGGTGACCGACCTGACTGAAAAAGCGGACCTGCTGTCGAGCGTTGCGTTGGGTGCATTCCTGCTCAACAGCGCCTTTATCCTGGGCGTACTCATGCTGTTTTACCAGCGAAGGGTCGTCCGCCCGATTGCCCAGATGACCGAAAAGGTGACACTGCTGCTGGCCGGGGACCAAAGCGTGCGATTCGCACGCGGCGGGGACAACACGGAAATCGGCGACCTGTCGCGGATCCTTGATGACTACCGCGTCAAAAGCGCGGAAATCGACCGCCAGTCCTGGCTCAGGCAGGGTGTCAAGACTATCTCCGACGCCGTCCAGGACGCCCCGACGCTCGCCGATTTCGCCGACAAGCTGTTGTCAGCGCTTGCGCCGGCGCTAGGTTGCGGAGCCGCCGGCCTTTACATCCGCAGCGGGGAAAGCAGTGGCTTTAGCCGCATCGGCAGTTACGGCATCAAGCCCGAGGTGGAATCGGTCATCGGGCCGGCGTCCACCGGCGGACTGGTCGCACAGGCAGGGCGCAACGGTTCGATCATCATGCTGCGCCATGTCCCGGCCGGGTATCTTCCCATCACCTCGGGCCTCGGCGGCGCGGCCCCCGCCATGATCGTCGCCCTGCCGTTCGCCCTCGACGGCGGAACAGGCATGGTGATCGAGCTCGCGTCGTTCGTGGAAATGGATGCGCAGGCGCAGACCCTGCTGGAGCAAGTTCCCGTGATTGTCGCGCCGCGCCTCGAAGCGCTGCTTCGCAACCTGCGCACCTCGGAGCTGCTCGAGAAGACCCGCCTCCAGGCCGAGGCGCTGGCGCTATCGGAGAGCCTGCTGCAAAAGTCCAAGACAATCGCCGAAGAGGCGAACCAGTCGAAGAGCGATTTTCTGTCCAACATGAGCCACGAGATCCGCACGCCGATGAACGCCATCATCGGCATGTCGCACCTCGTGCTGAAGACCGCGATGACCCCGCGCCAGCGCGATTACCTCGCAAAAATCCAGACTTCCAGCCAGTATCTCCTGCGCATCATCAACGACATCCTCGACTTCTCAAAAATAGAAGCGGGCCGGCTGGTCATCGAGCACACCGAGTTCAACCTGGAAAAGGTGCTCGAGAACGTCGCCAACCTGATCACCGAAAAAGCCACGTCAAAGGGACTGGAAGTTGTTTTCGACCTGGACCAGAACCTGCCCGGCGATCTGGTGGGCGACCCGCTGCGGCTCGGCCAGATCCTCATCAATTACGCCAACAACGCGGTCAAATTCACCGAGACGGGCGAGATCTACATCGTCATCCGCATGCGCGAACAAACCGACAATGAAGTGCTGCTGTATTGCGCCGTTCGCGACAGCGGCATCGGCCTCACCGCGGAACAGCGCCCGCGCATGTTTCAGTCGTTCCAGCAGGCGGATGCCTCGACCACGCGCAAGTACGGCGGCTCCGGGCTCGGCCTGTCGATTTCCAGGAAACTCGCCGAACTGATGCACGGCGAGGTCGGCGTCGAGAGCGAATACGGCAAGGGCAGCACGTTCTGGTTTACCGCCCGCCTGGGCAAGGGAGAAGGCGTCAAGCGCCGGCCGGTCCTCAGCGCCAGCCTGCAGGGACGCCGCACACTGGTGGTCGATGACAACGAAAACGCCCGTATGGTGCTCAGGGCCCAGCTCGAGGGCATGGGGCTTGCCGTGGACCAGGCGTCCTCGGGCAAGGCTGCAATCGACGCCGTTGACCGTGCCGAAACCGGGAACAAGCCTTACGACATTGTTTTCCTCGACTGGCAGATGCCGGGCATGAGTGGCATCGAGACCGCGGTACAATTGCGCGCCCGGCCGCTGGCCCGACTGCCGCACCTGGTGATGGTCACCGCCTTCGGCCGCGAGGAAGTGCTCAGAGGCGCCGAGGCGGCGGGCATCGAGAGCGTGCTCATCAAGCCGGTGAGCGCATCGCTGCTGTTCGAGAGCGTGGCGAGCGCGCTGGGCCACACGCCCTCCGAGCGCAGCCAGACCGCCGATATGCTGTCACGGCCGGCCGAGGCGCTCGCCGCCATCAAGGGGGCGCGCATCCTTCTGGTCGAGGACAACGATCTCAACCAGGAGGTCGCGATCGATTTGCTGCGCGATGCCGGCTTCATTGTCGATCTGGCCGAGAACGGCGAGATCGCCGTCCGCATGGTCGCGACGGCCGCCTACGACATCGTGCTCATGGACATTCAGATGCCGGTGATGGACGGCCTCACGGCGACACGCGCGATCCGCAAGCTGCCCGGGCTTGCGCAGTTGCCGATTGTCGCGATGACTGCGAACGCGATGGAGGAAGACCGCAGACGCTGCCTCGACGCCGGCATGAACGATCACGTGGCCAAGCCGATCGAACCGGAGAACCTGTGGAAGGCCTTGAGCACGTGGATCAAGCCGCGTAATGCGGACGGCCCGGCGCACGCGGCAAGTCCGGGCGCCGTTGCAAGCGACATCGGCTTCGAGATCGCCGGACTGGACACCCCGAACGGACTGCGACGCGTAATGGGTAAAAAACCTTTGTACCTTTCACTGCTGCGCAAGTTCGTCAGCGGACAGAAAAACGCGGCGGCCGAAATACGCGCGGCCCTGGAAGGCGGCGACACCGCCACCGCCGAACGCATCGCCCATACCATAAAGGGTGTCGCCGGCAACATCGGCGCGGTGCAAATCCAGGCGCTCGCGGCCGAGCTCGAACAGGCCGTCAACGCGCACGCCGCAAACGACAAGACCGATACCCTGCTCGATGCGCTCGCGCTGTCGCTGAAAAACCTGGTGCAGGCACTCGCGCGCGTGCTGCCGGCCGAAGCGGGTGGCACCATCGTGGCGACGGGGGCGTCCGACAAGAACGGGCTCCACCTGGTATGCGCGCGGCTCGAAGCCCTGCTCGCCGACGACAACGCCGGCGCCGCAGCCGTGTTTGCCGAAAGCACCGACCTGCTGCGCGGCGCTTTTCCGAACCGCCACCGCCGCATCGAGGCGGCGATCAAGGCCTTTGAATTCGATACCGCCCTTACCGAACTTCGGGCCGCCGCCGCAGAGCAGGGTGAGGAGCATGCCGCATGAATGCGCTTGATTCGACCCTCAACACCATCGTGCTGGTGGTGGACGACACCGCCGACAATCTGACGATGATGAGCGGGCTGCTCGACCGTGAATACACGGTAAAAGTCGCCAACAGCGGCCAAAAGGCGCTCAGGATCGCCGCCGCCGACCCGCCTCCTGACTTGATCCTGCTCGATATCATGATGCCGGGCATGGACGGCTACGAGGTGTGCCGCCAGCTCAAGGCGGCTGCGAAGACCCGCGATATTCCGGTTATTTTCCTCACCGCCAAGGCCAACATCGAAGACGAAACGAGCGGGCTCGAGCTGGGCGCCGTCGATTACATCACCAAGCCGATCAGCCCGCCCATCGTCCTCGCGCGGGTCAGGGCCCAGCTTGCGCTGAAGGCGGCGGCTGATTTCCTGCACGACAAGAACGACTATCTCGAAGCCGAGGTCGCGCGGCGCACACGCGAGATCGCGGCGATCCAGGACGTCACCATCCTCGCCATGGCCTCGCTGGCGGAAACGCGCGACACGGAGACCGGCAACCACATCCGCCGCACCCAGCATTACGTCAGGGCGCTGGCCGAAAACCTGCGCAGCCATCCGCGCTTCGCCGCCTTCCTTACCGCCACCAACATCACCATGCTCTACAAGTCGGCGCCGCTGCACGATATCGGCAAGATCGGCATCCCCGACCGCATTTTGCTCAAACCGGGTCGCTTTGAGCCTGCAGAGTTCGAGATCATGAAGACGCACACCACACTGGGCCGCGACGCCATCGCCCACGCCGAGACGTTGCTGGGCACCGAAGTGGCGTTTCTGAGCATGGCCAAGGAAATCGCCCTCTCGCACCAGGAAAAGTGGGACGGGTCGGGTTACCCCGAGGCACTGTCCGGGGACGGCATCCCGATCAGCGCACGGTTGATGGCGCTCGCCGACGTTTACGACGCCGTCATCAGCCGGCGCGTGTACAAGGACGGTATGTCGCACGAAACGGCCGTCGAAATCATCACGGCGGGACGGGCGCGCCACTTCGACCCGGACATCGTCGACGCCTTTCTGATCATCCAGGCGGATTTCCGCGACATCGCGGCGCGTTTCAGTGATTCGGACAAGGACATGGAAAAAAAAGCCGGCCACCTGGCGCGAGCCCTTGGGCACCCGCGGGGCGAAGCTGATGCCCATGCATGAAATTGCGGGCGCCACGGTGGCGGGCGGCGAGGCGGGAGACGCGGCGGACACCCCGCTTGGCGCCGTCAGGGCGACGGTGCTGGTGGTCGATGACACGCCCGACAATCTGACGATGATGACCGGGCTGCTCGCCAACGACTACAAGGTAAAGGTCTCCAACAGCGGCGAAAAGGCGCTCCGGATCGCCACCGGCAAGTCCCCGCCCGACCTGATCCTGCTCGACATCATGATGCCGGGCATGGACGGCTACGAGGTGTGCCGCCGGCTCAAGGCCGCTGCCAGGACACGTGACATCCCGGTGATCTTTCTCACCGCCAAGACCGGGATGCAAGACGAGGAAATGGGCCTCGCCCTCGGCGCGGTCGATTACATCACCAAGCCGATCAGCCCGTCCATCGTCCTCGCGCGTGTCAGGACCCACCTCGCGCTCAAGGCCTTGGCCGATTTCCTGCGCGACAAGAACGCCTACCTCGAGGCCGAGGTCATCCGCCGCGTTGACGAACTGGACAAGATCCAGGACATTTTCGGAAAAATCGTCGATCCGCGCATCCGTGACCGCCTGCTCACGCACGGCAGCCGCATGGTCGGCGACATCACCGAGGGCGCGGTGATGTTCTGCGACGTCAGGGACTTCACCAGTTACGCCGAGTCGCGCAATCCGCACCAGGTCATCGAATTCCTCAACCGCTTTTTTTCCGCCGCTGCCGTCTGCGTCGAGCGCGAAGGTGGATTCATCAACAAATACCTCGGCGACGCCTTCCTGGCAGTGTTCGGCACACCCTTCCCGCTCGAGGATTTCCGCTCATCGGCCATCCGCGCCGCGCTGGGGGTGCGTGAGGCGGTCAGGCGCATCAACGCCGGACGCACGCAAGACCCGCCGTTTCGCATCGGCATCGGCGTTCACGCCGGGCCCATGGTCGCCGGCATTGTCGGCAGCGCCAACCGCATGGAGTTCACGACCATAGGCGACACGGTCAATACGGCAAGCCGGATGGAACACCTGTGCCGCGAGTACGACGTCGAGATCATCGTCAGCGCGGCGCTGCTGGCCGGCACCGGCGCCGCCGCGGGTTCGGGTGCGCGAGCACTGGGCAGCGTTGCCATCCGCGGCCGGCAAGGCCCGGTGGAGCTTTTCGCCATCTAGCTGGAAAGCCGCGCCGGATGGGGTTTTTCAGCCAATTGACTATGAAACCGGCGCGGGATCTGTGGCATCAGGACAGGCGGGGCCAGGTTAGCCATTCAATCAAACGGCCAACCCACGGCTTTATACCGATTCACTTCCGAAAACCCCCCTGACCAGCCGGACCTGGCCCTCTTCGAGACTACGCCGCACGTTCGCGGCTTTTTGCGCGAGCTTGTCGACGTACACACCGAGGCCCAGCTGTCCCGCCGGCACGGGCGTGGCGTTTGCGCTGCTCAGGCCCAGGTGCGCATCGCTCGTGTCCTCGAAGAGCTCGACGGTGAGTCCACTCTCTGCGATCAGCGAGCGCATCTCGTCGCCGGAGACCAGGCAGCTGTCGGCCGGTTCGATGGCCCACGGCAGCGGAAAGTAGGACGTGGCGGCTTTACCCGCGGCCATCTCCTGGGAGGCGTAGCGGCCACCGCGATTGAGGACGCGACAGATCCGGGCGTGGACGCGAGCATGCGGGCGGGACCGGCGAGCCCGGCGCCGATATCGAGCACGCGGTCTTCGGCGCGGATCCTCGCCAGTTCCATCAAGTCGCGCGACGCGCGCCTGCCGCCGGTGTGGAAATGATCCAGCGCACCCAGCTCCGCCCTCGACAGGCGTTTGTCCGGATTCAAACCCGCCGCGCGGATAGCGGCAAGGAGTCGCGCTTCGATGTCGCGGGCAGAATTATGCGCGACCAAACCAGCCATGAATGAACTCCCCTGACAATTCAAATGAGCTGCAGCGGGAAGTTAGCCGTTTTGAATTAAAACTTCAACCTGATCCTTCCTGTCTTTCGAATTCGATGCATCGATGAAACCGGCCAATACCTCACCGACCTCACCGCGTCTGCATTTCCTCGCGGATCACCCGGCGCAGCGTGGATTCAATCTGCTCGCCTGTCATCACCTGGTGGAGCGCCTGATTAATAAGGGTCTGGTAGCCGCGCTCCCCGGCCTTGGCTTTGAAGAACGCAATGATTGAGCCATCCAGCATAATTGAGACGCGCTGCTTGCCCAGCCGTTCAGTAACCGCAGCGGCGAACGTTTCGCGGCTGACATCGTTCAGGCCAACGCGCAGGCGTGGCGCCTTAGAGGTAGCGGGAGAGGGTTTCGATTTCATGGAGTTCTGCTTTTCGCAGGGAAAATCAGGGAAACGCTGAACAAGTCTCCACTTCGTCATTCCCGCTCTGGTCCCCGGAGTGGGATTCGCGGGAATGACGGACTTGTTCAGTCTTTCCTTAGACGTCACATGCATTTTTTTAGGTGCCAGGTTCAACGGCGTTGCTCCCCGTGCTCGGGGTCACGATGCTGGTGGCGCACCACCAAAATACGAATACCTGACTCAGATGGACGATAGCTTACGGAGTATAGGAATCCGGTCAGCGGGAAGCAGCGTCGCTCGTCGTCGGTGGGAGTACCAATTCCCGGGTGCTCGACGAGCAACTCGGCAACACGTTCGAACTCGTCGAGGAACCGCGCAGCTACCGCGCCGCTACCGCGCGACCGCCTTCACGACGATAAAACCTTGCCGCCTGGGCGAGGTCAAGTTCAGCGCCCAAGTGAAGCGAATAGCTCAAGCGAGCTCGGCGCGCAGTCGGGCGAGCGCCTCCGGCCCTGACACCGGCGAGGACTCGCCACGTTCAATCTCGGCGTCGCGCCGGGCGGCAAATTCGTCCCAGGCCTTGTCTCGTGCTTTGTCGGCGTCAAGGCTGGCGATGACCCGGTCAAGCAGTCTCGCCCGCTCTGATGTGGGGAGGCGGAGAAGTTCGATTTCACGCGTTTCAACAGTGAGTGTCATGGCAGAAACCCTATGGCGCCGGTGTAGGCCTTAGATTGCCACAAACCAGTCCAGAGCGGACGTCGGCGGCATTCTGGGCACTAATGGCGACGCCCAACGTGCCGTTCAGCGGTGCGCTTTGGCTCGTCCGCTGCGAGGGTTTTTTATGCACGCCGTTGGTTCGGTCGGTAGCAGATCAGATAGCTGGAAAGCCGCGCCGGACGGGCGTTTCCGGTCGATCAGGGGATCGAGATCTGCGTGTAAGTACCGGGTGCCGCGGCATCGACCGCCGTGACGATCAATGCGACCGCAGCCTTGATTCACGGCCAGCTCGTAGTACTCAGAACCACAATCGCTATGCGGCGGGCGGCGAGGTTCTGCTGGTACTTTAGATTCGTGTCCGTGGTCACCAGCACCTCAAAGGCCTGGCCTTCGGCAGCGGCGAGCAACTCGCCGTTCTTGCGCGTCGACCAACCAAGTTCATATGCGGTGGATACCACGTGACCAGGCAGCAGGTGGCGCAATGGCGCAGGCGTGCCTTGATCGAACAGAACGCGCATTTACACGGCGGCTAGCGCACTGCGGGCTGCATGCTCCAACACGGCGCGAGCCTGCGCGAGGGTAACGCCGGGGAAGATCAGGACAAACTCTCCGATCGGAACACCGTCTTCGAGGTTCTCGAAAAGCGCCGCCACCGGCACTCGTGAGCCGCGAAACACCCACGCTCCGCTTACTCGCTCGGGGTCACGCTCAACCGCTTCGCAGGTGGACCAGTCAATCATGTCAGAGATATTAGCACCAAGGCGTGTTTGAGGCGGCTGCGGCGCAGCAGTTGGCTATACGTAGTTGACACCCGTTGACGCATTCTGCGCCCAGCGTGCGCTGGACTCAAGCGACAAAGCATAGGCCTAAACGTCTAGGCTCCGGCCGGACAACAAACCGGCGACCGCCCGCAAATGCGCTCCAGGTGCGGCTTTCCAGCCAATCAGCGATGAAACTCCAACCTTTATACTCGCCCCATGCACCTGCACCTACTGATCCCCGGACTGCTTCGCTCACGCGAGCACGAGCACTTCGCCGCCGCCCTGCCCCGCCTTGCCGCGCTGGAGTTGCTACTGGCGCGCGGGCGGCGCCGCAAGCATGAAGAGTCCGACAGCGAAGCGTGGTTGTGCTGCACACACGGCATTGCACGCCAGGTCGACTGGCCGGTGGCGCCGCTGGCGTTGCTGGCTGACGGCGGCACACCCGGCGACAGTTACTGGCTGCGCGCCGACCCGGTGCACCTCAAGCTGCAGCGCAATGATCTGCTGCTCGCCGAGGCCAGCCTGCTGGCAATCACGCGCGATGAGGCCGATGCGCTGGTGCAAAGCCTCAACGCGCACTTTGCCGCCGACGGCTTCAGCCTGCATGCGCCGCGGCCGGATCGCTGGTACGCACGACTCGCCTCGGCGCCGGACATCACGACAACGCCGCTCGCCCTGGCAGCCGGGCAATCGGTGGACGCAAACCTGCCGCGCGGCGCCGATGCACCGGCATGGCATGCGCGGCTCAATGAAGTGCAAATGCTGCTGCACGATCACCCGGTCAACGAGGCGCGTGAAGCGCACGGCGCGATGCCGGTCAACAGCGTGTGGTTCTGGGGCGGCGGCGAGCTGCCGACGAAGGCCGCCGATGACGAGGGCACCGTGCGGCCCTTCGGCCGCATCTGGGCGAACGACCCCTTTGCCCTCGGGCTCGCCGCGATGTCGGGCGCCAGTTCGCAGGCGCGGCCCGCATCTGCCGATACGCTGCTTGCCGCCGCGCCGGCCGAGGGCGTGGGACTGGTGGTGCTCGATGCCCTCGCCGCGCCGCTTGCCTACGGCGACATCGCTGCCTGGGAGGCCGGGTTGATGAAACTCGAAACCGACTGGTTCGTACCGCTGGTCGGGGCGCTGCGCGCGCAGCGCATCGGTATGCTGACATTGCACGGCTTTGGCCAGGCCGGCGGCTTGGCACTGGAGACGGCGCGCCAGGACCTGGCGCGCTTCTGGCGGCGACCCAAGCCGTGGCATACGCGCCTTGGTTGAGTGCCGCACCGGTCGGGACGCATCACTTGTCATTCCGCGGCTTTAGCCGGGGAATCTGCTTTGTGGTTGCGGCGAAGCGTGAGAACAGCAGATTCCTCGCTGCGCTCGGAATGACAGTTGGTGACAGTTGGTGACAGTTGGTTGAAGTCAGCCTTGCACAACCGGCTGGAAACCCGCGCCAGGCGGTCATTTCCAGCCGATGACACTATGAAAACAAGACTTTTCCAGTGCTGAAAATTTACTTTCCCCGGCGCCTCTGCGCTGCGCTCTAATACTGCCCATGCCCGCCTCCAAGCTCACCACCCGCCCCGTCCCCGGCCGCGCCCGCGACATGCTGGTCGAGCAAGGCGTGCATCCGGTGCTGGCGGCGATTTACGCCGCGCGCGGCGTACGCTCGCGCGACGAACTGGAGCGCGAACTGGGCGCCTTGCTGCCGCTCGATGTGTTGTTGCATGCCGATGACGCCGCAGTGCTGCTCGCCGATGCGATACGCGACAAGCAACGCCTGCTGATCATCGCCGACTATGATTGCGACGGCGCGACCGCCTGCGCCGTGGGCATGCGCGCGCTGCGCGCCTTTGGCGCCAACGTCGGCTACCTGGTGCCCGATCGCTTCAAGCTCGGTTATGGCCTCACACCCGAGTTGTCGCGTCTCGCCGCCGCCAGCGGCGCCGGCAAGCCCGACATGCTGATCACCGTTGATAACGGCATCGCCAGCGTCGAGGGCGTGGCCGAGGCCAACCGCCTCGGCATGCGCGTGCTGGTCACCGACCATCACCTGCCGGGCGCCGACCTGCCGCAAGCGGCGGCCATCGTCAATCCCAACCAGCCCGGTTGCAAATTCCCGAGCAAGTCCATCGCCGGCGTTGGTGTGATGTTCTACGTCATGCTGGCGTTGCGGGCAGAGTTGAGAAAACGCGGGTGGTTTGCCAAGGAGATGGGCGCGAGCGCCCTCCCCTCACCCC
>ENA-ORBV01003115-ORBV01003115.1-microbial-mat-metagenome-genome-assembly--contig:-NODE-3115-length-33755-cov-9.053774_pt1 | contig 33755 bp, 19 predicted proteins | sample MGYA00237777_ERZ505514 | MGnify/ENA primary metagenome ERZ505514 (study PRJEB26160, sample SAMN06269048) | microbial mat metagenome | isolation source: Oligotrophic lake microbial mat | place... | reverse complement strand
AGGGCGACGATCTGTCCACCCTGATCGACAGGAGCCGCGCCCTTGAGACCCAGGGCGCGCTACGTACCCCTCATCAGGATGGAGCCCCGGGTCTTCAGACCCGGGGAATCCCGCTTTCCGACGCCCTTCCCATCGCGCGTCAAATCGCCGACGCCCTCGAAGCCGCGCACGAGCAGGGCATTATCCATCGCGATCTCAAGCCCGCGAACATCAAAGTCCGCGTCGACGGCACGGTGAAGGTCCTCGACTTCGGGTTGGCGAAGGCGATGGAAACGAATGGAGGCAGGACCTTCAGGTCCGGCGGTACCGAGGCGCAGCCGACGATGACGTCGCCGGCGATGACGGCGATGGGCATGATTCTCGGCACCGCCGCTTACATGTCTCCGGAGCAAGCGCGCGGCCGGACGCCACAGCCGTCCGGGGCGGCACTCACGTGGTCGGGGTCGACAACAGCGACGCCACCACCAACCAGACCAGCGTTGCGAACTGGGCCCTGACCTTCATTCCTCGACCAGGCATGTTGCAGCCATCGCCCTTCGGGAACCAGAACACCGTCAGCGGCTCAGACGCCGCGAACACCAACGATCAATTCACGCTGAACCTCGGCACCGTCAAGCTCCGTCATGCGGGCGACCTGGGACTGGATGCTGATGGTCCAGATGAGGCTGCCCGACGGCACGATCGAATGTTTCGCGACCGACCCCGAACAGGTAGACTTCGTGGCGCCCGGACTGATTGGACACGGAGACCAACCTCCGCCCACTGGCCGACCGCCGCGTCACCCGACGGGCTTGGACGGGCGCTGCGCCAGCAGCGACGGCCAGTTGAGCACGACACCGAGCGCCAGCGTACGTTCGTTTCCCACGATGTCGAGCATGAGGAACTTCGTGCCACTCGGGTGTGGAGCGTACTGCTCGATGGCGACGCTGACACCGGGCAGGATGGGACGGAATAGGTCAACGGGCTCCGAAGCGGTGAGCGTGGTGCCGTTGACCGTGATGGTCGAGACCTTGAGCATGCCGTTGCGTGCGAGGAAGTAGAGTTCGCGCCCGTCGGCTTTCCAGAGCGGCTGCGCGCCGCCATCGCGCGAGACGGTCACGCGCGCACCGGTTGCCGGAAACGGTGTCACATACACTTCGTGCTGACCGGTGTCATTCGAGTTGTAGGCCACCCAGCGGTTGTCGGGAGACATCTGTCCCTGGTCAATGACGCCGGTGAGCGCGCGAGCAGCCACCACAGGCTCGCCCTTGAGCGCGCCACTGGCGTCGAGCTCCCGGGCGAAGAGCACGGGCACGCGGGCATCGTGATACACCAGCCACCGGCCGTCGCGCGACCAGTCGTCGAGCGAGAAGATCTGCCCGTCAAACTTCCAGAGCAGCTTGGGCGCGTCTGAAGCCAGGCCAACCTTGTGCGGGCTGCGGGCCGGGTCGCGTAACGACCCGAAGATGAGGGACAGGGCGTCCGGTGACCAGCGCGGATCCACATCGTTGGTGCGGCCCAGCGTGACGCGCTCGGCGGTGCCGCGCTCCGCGTCGAGGGCCCAGAGATTGGTGTCCGATCCGGTTCGGCGCGCGACGGCGATGCGCTTTCCGTCATTCGACAGATCGAAGGTGGCGTAATCGTTGGGCTCGCCAACAGTTCCCAATTTGTTTCCGTTGCGGCCGTACCAGACGAACTGCTGCTGCCGGTTGGTGCGCTGCACGAAGACCAGCATGCCAGTGTCCGATACGCTTTCTCGCCCGGCGTTGCTGGTGTTGATGTTGATGCCGGTGGCCAGCACCGTGGCCTCACCCAGTAGCGCCGGCGCTGACCAGTCCACTCCTTGCGCATACAGCACCTCGTCACGGCGATAAATCACGCGGTCGTTGCTGGTCCAGGTGACAAAGAAATCGTCGGTGCTGAGGGTGCGGGTCTCGGCGGTATCGAGCGAACGAAGCAGAATGGCGATGGACCCGTCGGCGCGCCGCGAACGATAGACGAACCGGCGGCCGTCGGGCAGGAACTTCGGGCGTGTCTGCGAAATTTCGCCGGAGGCCGCATCCAGGCTGCTCACTGGCGTTGTGGCGCCGCCGCTGGCCGGCACCGATCGTACCGGTCCGTTGATACCGCCCAGCAGAATGACGTCCGCGCGCCCCCAGTCGGCAGCGGTCAGCACCACGTCTCCGACCGGGGCAATAGGCCGCACCGACGCCGAGGAGAAGTCGAAACGTTTGAGCACGCCGTCGGCCACAAACCCGATGGACGCGCTGTCGGGCGACCAGAAGGGCGCCTGACCGCCCTCGGTGCCAGGCAACGGCACTGTGTCGGTGCTGTCGAGCCGGCGCAGGTGCAAACGTCTGTCGCCCGATTCCCACACCGACTGCACGACAATCGCGTGGCCGTCTGGTGCCACCGCCAGATTGATAGTCAGCGCCGTTGACGACGCATCGATTGGAATCTTGAATCGGGAGACCGGCGCAGACGACGGTGCGGGGCGCATCCACCACATTGCGCCGACGGCGATGAGCGCCAGCGCGGCCAGTCCCCATGCGATGCGTTCGCGAAAGGCACTGGACGCAACGGCGGTGGTGCCGGTCGCGGCAGGGACTGAACCGGACGCAGTGGTGGCAGACGCGGAACCCGACAGCGCGTCGAGGGCAAACGCCACGTCGCGCGCCGATTGGAAACGCTCGGCGGGGATCTTCTCGAGACAGTGGCGAATGATGCGGTCGAGCGATGGCGGCACGTCGGCACGTACGGCCAGCAGTTCCGGCGGGTCTTCCTTCAAAATCGCCGTCATCGTGTCGGCCGGCGTCTCGCGCTGAAACGCGCGTGTGCCGGTGACCATCTCGTACAGCACGGCGCCGAGGGCGAACAGGTCGGCCCGTCCGTCGACCTGACGCCCGCGGATTTGTTCCGGCGCCATGTAGCCCATCGTGCCCATCACCTGACCGGGGTCAGTGAGGGCGGCCACGGTTTCGGTCGCTCCCGATCCTGCACCGTCGCTGGTCGCGCGCGCCAATCCAAAGTCGAGAATCTTCACGTGGCCGTCGGCCAGCACGAAGATGTTGTCTGGTTTCAAGTCGCGATGGACCAGGCCCTTGTCGTGCGCGGCCGCCAGTCCCTTCGCAACCTGCACGCCGTATTCGATCGCCTTGCGCACCGGCAGCGCGCCGGTCGTCAGCCGCTCGCGGAGCGTCTCACCCTCGAGCAGTTCCATGACGACAAACGCCTGCCCGTCGTGGATACCGGTATCGAAGACCGCGACAATGTGGGGGTGGGAGAGCGCGGCCACCGTCTGCGCCTCGCGGTCGAACCGCGCGCGGCGTTCCGCGTCCATCGCCACCGATGGCGGTAGCACTTTGATCGCGACATCGCGGCCGAGTCTGGTATCCCGGGCGCGGTACACCTCCCCCATGCCACCGGCACCGATGGCCGACAGCACTTCATATGGGCCCAGGCGGGTTCCTGAGGTGAGCGACACCGGCGGATCATAGCTGAACTGGAGGCCGGCGTGGCCGGAGCCTCAGCGGGCGTACCGGCGATTTCGCGATGACGCCCACTGGCGCGGCTGAAGCCACGCCCTACGCAGGAGAAGGCGTAGGGCGCACACTTTAGGGCCTGTCAGGAAAGAGGTGACGCATTTGGACCGCCGATCCATCCCGCCTGGCTTTGTTGCTCCTCCCTCAAATACGCGGGGTATTCTCGGTCGTCGCGCCTCGCCATGCGGGCGCCTCGACGCTCCAAAGGCGTCACTTCTTTCCTGACAGGCCCTTAGGTTAGCGGCGCCAGGCGGCTCACTTCGACGCGGCGATCGGAATGTGCAGCCAGCCCTGAGTCCAGGCGGCCGCGCTCGACACCGCCGCTCGAATGGTGAGTCTTCCTTGCGGCAGTTCGAGACTCTCCTCGATCGAGACACTGAACGGCGTTCCGACAAACTGACTGCCCGCTACCGTGACGATCCGTTGGCCAGAGGCCTGAACCTTCCCGTCGGCGTCCACGGCCACCCAGCGGACACTCAGGCGGTCACCGTCGGTCGGGGCGGGGTTCAGCGCCGGGTACAGCACCGTCACGCCGAGTCGCGTTGTCACCAGACCTCGTTCAACGGAGACCGGCGTTATGGTGCCCTCCAGCCTCAGCTCGCCTCCTGGCAAGCTCGCTGTCAGCGCGTCGATACGATTCAGGGCCGCCTTCGCCGCCGCGGAATCCACGGATGTGTAACCTTGTCGTGAACGAACCGTGGCGCCAGAGACGCGGACCTGCACGTCGAACGCATCGAACGTGCCGTCCGCCGAAGGCGGCTCAGGGTAGAAGCCGAGCAGGTAGTAGTTGTTGTTGTCACGCAGCAGTGACCGCGCCGCATCTTCCACATTCAGGTTGTCGGTGAACGCCAGGCCGTTCGTGTTTTCTGCGATCACCTTCAGGCCCTGTTTGGACGCGAAGATCGCCTGGTTGATCCCCTTCCTCCGTTCAGGGGTCTGCTCTTCCAGCGTGCCCTCCAGCGCCAGGTCCGGCGCCATGAGTCCGCGCGGGTCGATGGTGTAGATCGGAATGTTGAAACGCACCGCCCGATTCATCTCGTCCTGCAGCGCGGTGAATTGCATGTCGTCAGGATCGGCTTTCCTGAATGGGGCGCCTTCACTCACATAAACAATCGCGCGACGGGGATGACGGTCTGAGTTAAACGCGAACAAGACGTTCCGGAACCAGCGGCTGGGCCGGTCTGCTGAAGGAATGATCTCTGAAGCCGCGCTGACATTCGAAAATGCGCGTGCGATCAAACTGTGGTCGTTGGTGAAATCCTGACTGAGGTCCGACCTGCCGTTGTAGCTGACCGCCACGATATCGTTGGGCGCCAGCGCACTGACGAACGCACTCAACATCCGCTTGGTCGGAACAATCCGTGCGGGCGAGATGTGCCCGATCATGAAGACGAAGACCCTGCTGTCTTTCGGCGGCGGCGCGTTCGTGAACATCGTCGGGGACGCACTGGGCGGAGGGTTCAGCGATCCGGAGCGGTGTCCAAACGGAATGCTGATGTGTTCGACGTCCGTAATCGCCTGTTCCTTGCCCCTCGCTCGAACAATGAAGTCCTTTGCGGTCAGGCCTTTTACGGCGCGGCCATCCTTGTCGGTGACCACCACGTCCACCATGACATGCGTGGAGGTGGCCCGGAAGACCGGTTGCTGCTGGGCAGGCAGCCAGGGTGCCGACAACAGCATGCCGAGCAACAAGGCTGACGCGGTGCGGCTCGTCATGGCTCTCTCCTTGCGGTCAGCGTTTCTGGAATTTGACAATGCCGGGAGTGCGGTCGCGCCAGTCCACGTTTTCGATGGAGAAGCGCAGGCGGCGCACGTCCACGCCGTGAGCGTCGCAGACGTCGCAGATGCCGGCGAACTGCCCGTCGGTGAGATCGCGGATTGCCACAATGACGACCGAGACCGAGGGCTGGTGTGTCTCAAGGAGCCGGCCCAGATGGGCGATGGGCCCCAGAACACGATACCCATCCACCCGTGTCTTCTGCCGCGCCTCATCATCGTCGAGCAAGCCGAGCGGAACGCACCCCAGTTCGGGGTTCTGCAGGAGCTCGCGGATGGCGAGCGCGCCGCCGTGGCCGGCCCCGATGACAATCGCCATGCGGCCCATCGAACGTTTGCGGCGCAGGTAGTCGTCGGCGGCGCTGAATGCCGCCCGGGCGCCAATGATGAAGACGGGCAGCAGCGCGGTTTCAAAGAGAAAGACTGCGCGCGAGAAGCCCTGGAAGTTGTAGAGATACAGTACCGCAACCACGGTGAGGCCCACGCCGAGGGCGATGCCGCGCAGGAGCGTCCACACTTCGGTGGAGCCAAACGAGCGCCAGACCAGCCGATACTTGCCGGCCAGGGTGAGCCCGGCCAGTTGCAGCGTGAGCACCAAGGGGAGCGACCCGGCGAAGTGCGGCAGGAAGTGCGTGAACTCCGGCTCCCGGAAGCGGATGCCGAACGCCAGGAAATAGGCGATGCAGATGAGCAACGCGTCGATGCCCACCTCGAGGATCCGATAGCGGTTCGTGAGTTCCGTCGGCAACGGGTGATACGTGGGCCGCTCCACATGCTGGCGCGCCGCGTCCACGTGGCCGAGGTAGATGCCCATGCCAACCAGCAGGCCACCGTACATTGCGGTCAGCCCCCAGCTGTACCGGGCCTCTTCGCTCTGGAACCCCAGGCCGAGCAGGCCGCCCAGCACGGCGAGCGCGTAGAGCACAAGCACCGCACGTCGTTCGCCGATGCCGAGTGCGACAAGCCGATGGGAGGTGTGGTCGCGGCCACCGGCGAAGATGCTGCGGCCGGCGAGGCCGCGCGTGATCGTGACGAAGGTCGTGTCGAAGATCGGAATCAGCAGGATGATGATCGGCCGCACCACGACAGGGACCAGCGTGGAGGGACTCAGATGCGGCACCGCGAGGAGCGCGCCGCCCGCGATCACGAACCCGAGCAGGTGGCTGCCGCTGTCGCCCATGAAGATGGACGCGGGGTGGAAGTTGTAGACCAGGAAGCCGACGGTGACGCCGACAAAGGCCGCCAGCGCCAGACCGAGCGGCACCAGGCCCGGTGCGCCATCCAGCAGCAGGGTTGCCGTCAGGAAGGCCGCGGTAATGGCTGCGATGCCGGCCGCCAGTCCGTCGATGTTGTCGAGCAGGTTGAAGGCGTTGGTCAGGCCCAGCACCCACAGGAAGCCGAGCATGGGGTCCAGGTTGGCATACCCCGTGATCGAAAACCGCGGCATCAGGAAGATGAGGACTGCCGTCGCCAGCATCTGGCCGACGAGTTTGGTGGCAGGTCCGATGGGGATGATGTCGTCGAGAAATCCGAGTGCCACGATGCCGGCGCTGGTCACCACCAGCGGCCACAATGCGGGCACCAGGCCGCCACCGGCCAGCACGAGCCCCAGCGCCAGGGCCATCGCGATGCCGCCCAGTTTTCCCACAGGCCGCAGGCTCCATCGGTCGGCCTGGGGTCGAGCCACGAGTCCTGTGGTGAGTGACAGCCAGCGGGCGGCGGGCACCAGGCACGCCGATGCCACGAAACCAGCCACGAGAAACCCCAGGACGTTGAACAGCATAATAAACGGGTGTTGAGACTGTATCGGATCCAGTGGACGTCTGCGCCATGACCACGCGAGTCATCGTCCTCAACTGGAACGGTCTTGACTGGCTCGATGGCTGCCTTGAGGCGCTGCACGCGCAGTGTCTGCCTCCCACGGAAATTGTGATCGTTGATAACGCGTCCACCGACAAAAGTGTGGCGCACCTTCGGAAACGATGGCCGGGTGTCAGGGTCGACGCGCTGTCGAGCAACAGGGGCTTCGCCGCGGGGAATAATCGCGGGGCTGCCGATGCGCGTACCGACGCGCTCGTTTTTCTGAACAACGACACGCAGGTGGAGCCCGGATGGTTGCAGGCGCTGGTGGACGCCGCCTCGTCCGACCCATCGCGCGGACTGGTGACGTCGAAAGTGGTGTATCTGGACCGTCCAGAAGTCATTGATTCGGCCGGGGACGGGTATTTGCAGTGCGGAGGGGCCTTCAAGCGCTTCCACGGATCCCGGGCGAGCGCGGCCGACGAGTCGTGCGAGGTCTTTGGCGCGTGTGGCGCGGCCTTTCTGATTCGCAGAACACTGTTCGAAGAACTCCGTGGCTTCGACGAGGACTTCTTCATGGTCTACGAAGATGTGGACCTCTCATATCGCGCCCGGCTACTGGGCGCCCGCGTCTGGTACGCGGCCGAAGCGGTGGTGCGCCATGCCGGCAGCGCGGCGCTCGGGCGCGTGAGCGACGCGGCCGTGTTTTATGGCCAGCGGAACCTGGAATGGGCGTGGATCAAAAACACGCCGGCGTCGCTGTGGTGGCGCTCGCTGCCCGCGCACGTGCTCTACGATCTGGCGGGCGGCGTTGCCTACGCCCGGCGGGGCCAACTGTGGCCATGGCTGCGTGGCAAGACTGCCGCAGTCATGGGCGCCCCGCACGTGTGGCGCAAGCGGGCTCTCGTGCAGCGCCACACACGCGTCTCGGCCGGCGCCCTGCGGTCTGTGATGGATCGCCGGTGGTGGGCCGTCAAGACCGCCGAGAAAAAATTCGACTTCGTGGAATTCACACGAGGCATGAAGGGCTGAGCCTCACTGGCGCAGGATCTGGCCGACCAGCAGGGTGCAGCCCTCACCCGACGCGTGCACGTCGAGCCGGTGCGATCCAACTTCCCGGATGGCCTCGATGACAAACCGCACCTGACGCCACGACTGCCCATCCACCACCACTTGGTCCGCCGGCCAGCCATCCATGTTGATGTGAACCGTGCAGGGGCCTTGCGACTCGGCTGACGCGCGAAGGCGCATCGTGATCAGTTTGGCCGGCGCGCGCACAAACCAGGTCGATGTGGCAGAGGCCACGCGATACCTGACGCCATCCACGTCACCGGCCACCGGTGACGCGCCGATCACCAGGTCTCCCTGCGCGCCGGCGGTCTCGCGAATGCGCGTCGGCAGCGACGCGGTCAGGGCCACGACCACCGCGGCCACGACCACGCGCGGCCACCAGTGCGTCGTGGGCGGACGCTCCGGTGTCAGGCCCGACACGAGTCCGACGACGAGGAAGACCATGAAGACGACGTAGGGCGTGAGGAACGGATGACCCATGAGCGCGCTGAGGTGAAACGCGCAGAGTCCTGCGGTGAGCGCCCACAGCCACAAAGTCGCCCCGCCCGCTCGCAGACTGCCGAACGCGGGCAACAGCACGCGGCTCCAATAGAAGAGGAACGCCAGGAGTCCGACGCCGCCCAGTTCACCCATGACCTGGATGATCTGGTTGTGCGCGTTTTCGCCGAACATCAGCGGCGGAAACAGCATCACGAGGTCGCGCGAAGCGTATTCGGTGGACTGGGCGCTGAACGCTGTGAGCCCGACGCCGAACCAGGGATGGTCACGGACCATGCGTGCACCAATGTCGGCCATGCCAACGCGCACCTTCAGGGCCACGCCCGCCGTGGCCCGTGGCGCCAGATTCGGATTGGCCGCGAGGAACATGACGCCGACCGCCACGGTCACGAGCAGTGCGGCCAGGACGACCCGCCACGACGGGCGTCGAAGGGCGAGCCAGCCGATGGCGACCGCGATCACCGTGGCGCCCACCGCCGCGCGTGAACCGGTGAGCCAGAGGGCGGCGCCCAGGACGGAGGCGCCGGCGATCGCCAGGGCACGCGCGTATCGCGAAATGTTCGGCCCCATGGCCACGACCAGCCAGCCCGCGGCACCCAGCGCAAACAGGGAGCCAATGGCATTCATGTCCGGAAAGTGGGGACTGATGCGCGTGGTCAACGCGTGCCGCCAGAACGCGCCCACGGGGTCGGCGTTGCGGTTGGCAATTTCGACCACCCGCAGCAGAGAAAAACAGGCTTCGACCGTCAGGCCGAGCGCCGCGGCCCACGCCAGCATCGGTCCCGATCGCGGGGCGCGATGCACGACCCGTTCGATGATCACGGCCAGCAGCAGCGCTTCGAGCCAGACGGCCGCCTCGTGCCAGGCCGGGAACGCGCGCGCTTCGTAGAAATAATTGCGCGACAGGTGGATCCAGAGCGTGGTGAGGAACGCCGGGAGCGGCTCGGTCATCAGTTGGTGCACGCCCAGCAGCGTGATGGCTGACGCAGCCGCCACGGCGCCCAGCACCATGGACGGCCGGGCCAGTCGTCCCCCGGCTGGTGGACCGAGCACGACCCACCGCCACGCGATACCGGCCAACACGCCGAGCACCATGGCTTCGAGTGCTTCGTTGGCGCCAAACGGCGGCGGGCCTATCGTGATGATCAGCGGCAGCACCACCGGCCCCAACACGGCCAACGTCATCAGCCCGGCGACAGGATGGGCCGCTGCCATCGCCAGCAGCACGGTGACGAGTACCTTGAATGAGACGGGGACTGCGGCCGGGGACCAGATCGACAGGAGGGGCAGCGTCACCGAGGTGGCGCCCACCAACCACATCACGCGCGCGACACTCCGCTGCCCGTCCATCCGCCCGTCAGTGTGCCACGTGACGGACGGCACGATGCGCACATAATGTGTGCGTGCGCGTCGCCGTCCTCATCATCAACTACCGCACCTACGAGGCGCTTGATCGGTGTTTGACGTCGCTCGTGCCGTTTACCCACGAGTCCGACGAAGTGGTGGTGGTGGACTGGGAGAGCGATGCCGCGCGGCGCGACGCCATCGCATCGCGGCACCCCAGCGTGCGTGTCATCGCACGTGCCGACAATCTCGGATTTTCAGCGGGCGTGAATCTGGCGGCGGCCGTCACGACCGCGCCCGCGCTGTTGCTGCTCAATCCCGATACCCAGGTGGAAGGTCCGATCGCACGCGCGCTCGGCGGGTGGCTCGAGGCGCATCCCGAGTGCGGCGTGGTGGGACCACAGGTGATGAATGAGGATGGCACCGTGCAGCCGTCTGCGCGACGGTTTCCCGGATTCACCACCGTGTTCGGGGGCCGGTCGACGTGGCTGACCCGCCGGTTTCCCAACAATTGGTTCTCGCGCCGCAACCTGCTGCAGGGCGCGGGCTCAACGCACGAGGGGCGCGAAGCCGATTGGGTGGCCGGCTCCTGTTTCGCGACGCGCCGAGACGTGTTCGAGCGGCTGGGTGGTCTCGACGAGTCATTTTTCATGTACTGGGAAGACGCCGACTACTGTCGTCGGGCGCGCGCCCTGGGGCTGCGCAGCCACTATCTGCCGACCAGCACCGTGCGCCACTCCGGTGGCCTCTCATCGGCGCAGAACGTGGTGCCCTCAATCCGCGCCTTCCACCGCAGCGCCTTCAGGCTCTACTGGAAGTACGCCGGCCTCGGACGTCTCTTCGCGCCGGTCGTCTGGCTGGGCTTGATGGCCCGCGCCGAGGTCAAGGTGGCGCTGCGCGGCCGGTAGAGATCTTCACGTCAGAGCGATCGCCAATACTCCGCCGCGGCATCGAGGGCGGCGTCGAACGACAGCCGCGGACGCCAGCCCACCTCGCTCCGCAGCCTCTGCGCTTCAGCCGTGAGCACCAGCGGACCCTGCGCGTCGATCGCGCCCAGGTGCACCAGGTCGGGGTGGCCGAGGCGCGTAGCCAGTCCCTCCACCACGTCCCGCACGCGGTGCGCCTCGCCCGACGCGATGTTGACGGCGCCCGTGACGTCCGACTCCACGAGCGCCACCAACGCGGCAGCCACATCCTCCACGTGCAGGAAGTCGCGCTGCTGCTCGCCGTGTGAACATCGCGCCGGTTCACCTCGACCAATGGCCAGGGCGACCGAGGGCACCAGCCGTGCTGGATGTTCGTCGCCGCCGAACAGGAAAAACACGCGGCCCCAGGCGGTGGAGAATCCCTCCCGGCTCAACGCCCGAACGGCCTCGCCGGCCGCGAGTTTCGCGCGTCCGTACGGCGTGGTCGGCAGCAGCGCCGTGCCCGCCTCGTCGCAATGGCCGGCCGTCCAGTCGTATTCGGCGCATGACCCGACGCCGACGAACCGGACGGCGCCACACTCGCGCGCGGCCCGCGCCAGCGTGATCGTCGCGTCCGCCCAGCGCGGGTTGTCGGGCGACGTCCAGTAGAGGCCTGGCGTGGCCTCCCAGGCGAGGTGCAGGATGGCGTCGGGCCGCACCCGTCCGATCACCGCGTCTGGTACGCCCGGCTCCAGCAGGTCGCCGCGCTGCACCGTGGCTCCTGGCATCTGTGCGGGCCCGCGCGAGACGACGTGCACCTCGTGCCCGCGCGCCAGCAGGCCGGCCACCGCGTGCCGTCCGATGTAGCCAGATCCGCCGGTGACCAGCACTCGCACAGGGGTCCTTCAGCGCACGAAATCCTGGTACCCGGCGTCGCGCTCGTGGATCATGGTCGGCGCTCCGAGAGGCCAGGCGATGCCGAAGGCGGGGTCGTTGTACCTGACGCCTCGTGCATGCGCAGGGGAATATCCGCTCGAGACGAGGTAGAAAAGCTCCGTGTCGTCGGCCAGCGTCTGGTAGCCATGGGCAAACCCCGGCGGCATGTAGAGCATGCGCCGATTGTCGGCCGAGAGTTCGATGCCGAACCATTCGCAGTACGTCGGCGAGTCCGGACGCAAATCCACGGCCACGTCAAAGACCGCGCCCCTGGTCACGCGGGTGGTCTTGTGTTCCCACAGCGGCGCGGCCTGATAGTGCATGCCGCGAATGGTGCCGCGCAGGTGATTGAACGCCATCAGGCCCTGCGCGATGTCCACCGACAGCCCGTGGTCCTGGAATTCCTTCGGGATCCACGCGCGGGTCATCGACCCACGCGCATCGGCAAACACGTCGGATTCCACCACATACAGGCCGGCGAGCCGCTGCTCGATGAATTGCACTACCGCACCTCCAGGCGCGGTACGGCCACGACAAACCGTCCACCGCGGCGGCGGTACTCGGCCTGTTGCTCCAGAATCTCATCGGCGAAATTCCACGTGAGCAGCAGGGTGTCAGCGGGTTGCCGTTCGAGCAAGGCCTCAACCGGAAGGATCGGCACGTGAGCGCCCGGCATGAACCGTCCGTGTTTGTGCGAATTGCGATCGACGACGAAGTCGATCTCGCGAGACGTCAGGCCGGCGAAGTTCAGCATCGTCGCGCCTTTCGCGGCCGCACCGTAGGCCGCGACACGGCGTCCGGCGGCCCGGCTTGCGGCCACGAAGTCCACCAGATCCTGGCGAATCCGCTCCGCGTCCGAGGCAAATGTGTCGTAGCGCTCCGGCCGATCGATGCCCCACACCGCTTCTTCTTGAAGGAGACGGTCGACACTCGGGCCGACCTCGGGCTCGTCCTCGGTCCGTTCGGCGAAGATCCGCAGCGATCCGCCGTGTGTCGGCAGCCGCTCCACATCCACGATCGTCAGGCTCTGCGCCAGGAACAGGCGGACGAGCGCGGTCAGCGAGAAGTAACACAAGTGCTCGTGGTAAATCGTGTCGAACTCGCCGTGGTCGATCAGGTCGCGCACATACGGCGCTTCCACCACCACCACGCCACCGGGCGCCAGCAGGGTCTGAAACCCACACACCACGCCGGTGAGATCCGGCACATGCGCCAGCACGTTGTTGGCATGGATGACGTGGGCCTGAAGCCCCGAGGCGCGCAGGTCGCGCGCGAGGTCGGGACCAAAAAACTGCACGATCGAGTTGATGCCGCGTGCTTCGGCGATGCGCGCGATATTCTCTGCCGGCTCGATCCCGAGCACGGGGATGCCGGCGCGCTGGTAGTGCTGCAGCAGGTAGCCGTCGTTGCTGGCCACCTCCACCACGAGGCTCTCGCTCGTCAACGCCCGTGATTCCATCAGGCGCCGGGCCAGTCGCTCTGCGTGCGCGACCCACGCGTCTGAGAATGACGAAAAGTAGGCGTAGTCGGCAAACAGGCGATCGGGCGGCACACTCAGCGTGATCTGCACCAGCGTGCAGGCGCGGCACAGCACCACGTCAAGTGGATACGCCGGCTCTGGGTGCGAGAGGTCTGATTCGGACAATAACGCGTTGGCCAGGGGTGTCTGGCCCAATGACAAGACAGGGTGAAAGTGCGCGGCGCCACAGGCCCGGCAGCGGAGCGCCAGGGGGACCAGGGTGCTCCCGCCTGTGCGATTAGAGACGTCGCCAGCCATTGTGACGGTCGCATGATACCAGCAGGGTGACCGTCCAATGCTGCGTCCGTCGTTGAAGTCTCTGCTTGTTGTCCCAATCGCGGTGGCGTTGACGCCCCTCCTGCCGCACGTCGGATCGATCTCGGCGCAACAGACGCAGCCCATCCAGATTCTCGAGCGAATGGCGACGGGAGGGAGTCTGCAGCGTCCATCACTGGTCGGCCGGCCGAGGCTGGCAGACCTTGAGCAGGCCGGTCGTCGCGGGTCAGACGTGCAGGTGTCTCTGCCGGGCGTAACCATCATTGGCCGGCTGCGTCACTTCGAAGCCCAGCGCCGCGGGTTCTTTGCCGCGGGCCCCATCGTGGCCACCTCCGTAGCGGGCGGGCCGGTTGACGGCGACATGTCCTTTACGGTCGTCGGCGACACGCTCGTGGGCCGGATCGTGTTCGGGGGACACCTCTTCCGGATCGGCCGGTTGGCCAATACGGCGTTGCACGAACTCGTGGAGGTCAATCTGGCCGCGCTGGCCCCGGATGGCGACCCCGTCCCAGTCGCCGCAGCCGAGGTGCGGGGACCTGGCCCGGTGGCCGCGACTCAGGCTGAAGATTCCAACGCGTTGATCGACGTGCTCGTGGTCTACACGCCGGCCGCCCGGGTCACACTCGGGGGAACAGGCCAGGTCCAGGCAGAGGCGACGGCTGCCGTCAACAATGCCAATCTCGCGCTGGCGAATTCGGGCGTGGTGCACCGCTACCGCCTCGTCTACCTCGGTGAGGTGGGCTACACGGAGTCTGGTACCTCAAGCACCGACCTTTCCCGACTGCGCTCGGTCACTGACGGTTACATGGACGAGGTGCACGGCCTGCGCGACACCTACAAGGCCGACGTCGTGTCGCTCCTGACGAACGCCTCAGACGTCTGCGGCGTGGGCTACCTCATGGGCCCCTCGTCGGTGAGCACGTTTTTTCACACCAGTGCGTTCAACGTGGCCATCGCGCTCGGGTGTGCGAACGGCAATCTGTCGCTCGCGCACGAAATCGGCCACAACATCGGCTTGCAGCACGATCGCCCGAATGCCGGCTCTTTGCCGGCCTTCGACTATGCCTATGGCTTCACCGTGCCGGGCCTTGCCCGCACGGTCATGGCCTATGCGTGTGCCGCGGGCACCCCGTGTCCACGGATGGCGGTGTTTTCGTCCCCCAATGTCCCGTTCCCCGGATCGGGGACCGTGGCGGGCACGGCGACCGAGCACAACGCGCAGGCGTTGAACCTCACGTCAGTCCCGGCGGCCAACTTCCGTAACACTACCTGCAACTTCGTCCTCAGCACCAACGCCATCGTGGTCGGCCCTGACGGCGGCAGTGGCTCGGTGTCGTTGACCACCGCGAACGGATGCGGATGGAATTCGGTGTCGAGCGACACGTCGGTCGCGACCATCACCAGTGGGGCTTCGTCCAGCGGTTCCGGGGGCGCATCCTATACCGTTGAGGCGTCTGCCTTCGCGCGGTTCGCCACCCTGACGATCGCCGGTCAGTCGGTGAGCATCACGCAGCAGGCGTCCGCGCCCGGGCCGTTCAGCAAGCTGAGTCCGCTGAACGGATCGACGGGTCAGTCCACCATTCCCACGCTGAGCTGGGGGGCGAGCAGCGGAGCCACGAGTTACGAGTACTGTCGCGACACCGTCAACAACAGCAGTTGCGACACCACGTGGACGTCCACAGGCACCAGCACCAGCGTGGGTCTTGTGGCGCTGACGCTCAACACGTCGTACTACTGGCACGTGCGCGCGCTCAGTGTGACCGGCACGACCTATGCGGAAGGCAACGTCACCGCGTTCTGGAGCTTCAACACGGGCGCCGCGGTCCCTGCGTTCGGCCAGGTGGATACGCCCGCCCAGAACGCGGCCGGGGTGCAGGGCGCGGTCGGTGTCACCGGCTGGTCGCTCGACAACGTGGGGGTGGCCAGCGTGCAGGTCTTCCGCAACTGCTTCGGGTTCGAGCCGCAGGCCAACTGCCAGACCGTGCTGGGCAACAACGTGGTCTATGTCGGCGATGCGGCATTTCTGGATGGGGCGCGTCCCGACGTGGCGGCCGCATTCCCGACGTATCCGCAGAACACCCGCGCCGGGTGGGGCTATCTCATGCTCACGCCGCTGCTGCCTCATGTGCCGAACGCCGAAGGCGTTGGGGGACAGGGGCCGCTGACGCTCTATGCGATTGCCACCGACATCGAAGGCAACAAGACCCTGCTGGGCCGGTCGTCAAGTCCGGCCAGCACCGACTTCGTGACACCCACCTTGATCACGATGGCCAACGACACCATCGCGAAGCCGTTCGGCGCCATTGACACCCCTGGTCAGGGCCAGACGATCAGCGGCATCGTCAGCAACTTCGGCTGGGCGATGACACCCGACCTGAACACCATCGCCGACGGCACCGACATTGTCATCCCGACCAACGGGTCTACGATGACAGTGTTTGTGGACGGGCTGCCGGTGTCGCTCGTGGCCTACAACCAATGTCGGGGCGACGTGGGGAACCCGGTGCCTGTTGGCGTGTATTGCAATGACGACGTCTCGAGCATCTTTGGTAATCCGACTCCGCAGTCGCCGCTGACGCCGCGCGCGTCGAACCCCACCCTGTTCCGGAATCTCGATAGCGCCAGGGCGGCCATTGGCGCCTACACGTTCGACACGGCCACACTGGCCGACGGTCTGCACACCATCGCCTGGAGCGTCACCGACTCTGCGGGCCGCGTTGAGGGCATTGGATCGCGGTTCTTCAACGTGCTCAATGCCGTGCCCGACCCGGCGACGGACGCCGCGCTGCGGGCGGCGCCGGCGCAGTTCATCGGACCGGTCACGAAGCTGGGCCGGTATCCGGCCGGCACGGGCGGCGTGTGGGCGCGCACAGGATTTGATCTGGCCATCGGGTGGACGCGCCTGCGTGCCAACGGCACCACGAGGCGGTACCCCGTGCGCTTGCCGGAATTGGGCCGACTGGAACTGTGGCTCGGCGCACCTGTGGATGCCGGCTATCTGGTGGCCGGCGGCGGGCTGCAGCCGCTGCCGGTAGGGTCGTCGCTCGCGGGCGCGCAGTTCGCATGGATGCCGCCGGCGGGGTATGTCGGGGCGTATCAACTGGTGTTCCTGCGCGGCCGCGAGCGCATCACCGTGACCGTCACGGTCGGCCGGCCGTTGCGCGTCACCGGTCGCTGACGCGGCCAGTTGCCTGCGGGTCGGATGGTATAGTCAGGCGCTTGCGACCGACGTCCCGCGCGCCTCTCGGCTCTGGATGGCCGTTCGTGGCCGTCGGCGCGCTGCTTATCGCCGCCGCACTTGTGGCCAATGAATGGGTGCTCGGTGCCTGGCTCACACAGTCGGGCCGCGTCACCAATTCCACCAGTCGAATCCTGCTCGGCCTCTTCGACGTGGCCGCGCTTGGCGCCGGCCTGGTGCTGCTCATCGCACGCCGGGCCGCGCCCTGGCGCCAGATGCTGCTGTCATGTGCCGCAGTCGTGTGTGCGCTGGGCCTTGCCGAGGGGGGTGTGCGCCTGTGGTTTGCCGTGTCTGCCTGGCGCAACCCCCCCGAGCGCGAGATCACCGCCGGCATCGGCTGGCGGCCCGTTGAACACGTCTCGATCGACCGCGATGTGCCTGGCTTCGGGCGCGTGCACTACACCACCGTGCAAGGCGGGTTTCGCCTGTTCGGCGATCCCCAGTCGTCCAAACTCAAGGTGCTCGCCATCGGCGATTCGTTCACCGAAGCCGTGATGGTCTCAGACGGCGAGGCGTATTACCATCGCCTCGCGGCCGCACGTCCAGACATTGAGTTCTTCGCCATCGGCGCCGGCGGGTACGGCACATTGCAGGAATACATACTGCTGGATCAGGTGGTGGATCGCGTCAAGCCCGATCTCGTCCTGCTGCAGATGCACCCGAACGATCTCATCAACAACTCGCACGCTCTGGAGTCGCGCAGCACGACCAACAACAATCAGATGACCCGGCCGTACTGGGAGCAGGGACACGCCGTGCAACGCTTTCCGGAAAACCGTGACTGGGGCGCGCTGTATCGACTCGTTCGGCATTCCTATCTGCTGCGGCTGCTCAACGCGAACCTGTTGTTCTTCCGATCCCGATCCGCAGACTCGATCGAGCGCACACTCCACGCCGACGACCCCGACGTCGTCCGGGCGACCAACGCGACCGTCGAATTGCTGACGATGATCCAGCGGCGCGCGACGGTGCCGGTCGTGGCGTTTTCGGTGAGGGCGGAAGCGTACTTCTCGTTCTGGTCGCGAGCGGATGTGTGCCGTCGCGCCGGCGTGCGCTTCATTCCTGGCGTGGGCGAAGCCGTTGATGCGGCCGCCGAGGCCGGTGAGAAGGTCACGGGCGCGCCGGTGGACGGGCACTGGAATGGCCGAGGCCACGAGATGGCGGCTCGCCTGATCGACGCGTGGCTGACGCGCGAGGGTCTGCCCGCACGGTGAGTAGCGATCGGCGGTAGAATGACACTCAGGTAGCAGTTCGTGTTTCGAACGTTCGCCCTCATCTGTTGCATCCTGCTTGCCGAATTCGCTGTCCTCGAAGCGGGGATGCGCGTCTGGGGATCGTTTGAAAGCACGTCGGCCTTCCGGTCACTGTTCATGGACGACCCTCAGGTGGGCGTCCGGCTGAGGCCGAACGCGCGCATCCAGTACTCCACGGTGGAGTTCACCACTGAGATCAGCATCAACGATCAGGGCGTGCGCGATGATGAGCCGATCGGCCCCAAAGTCCCAGGCGAGCGCCGGATCGTTGTGCTGGGCGACTCGCAGGTCCTCTCCGTCCAGGTGTCACCAGCACAGACGTTCTGCGAAGTGTTGGAACGGCAGCTCAATGAGGCAGGGGGCGAGCGGTGGCGCGTGATCAACGGCGGCGTGCAGGGCTACGGTCCGGTGGACTACTGGCTGTTCTTCGACAAGGTGGCCGCGCTGTTTGAGCCCGACATCGTGCTGGTGGTGGCCTACGTGGGCAACGACGCGATCGAAGCCGCCGACGGCGAAGCGTCACTCGAGGCCGGGCAGCGCATCAGAACGGCCCAACCGACTGTGACCAGCATCAGGCGGCTGATTCGCGCGAGCGCCGTCCTGCAACTGGTCCGCGTGCGGTGGGACCAGTTGCGCAGTCGCGTGGCGACCGGCACGCCCGAACGTCCGCTGGCCACCTATCTCACCGACCCTCCGCCTGTGGTCGATCGTGGGCTCGACGTCAGCCGAAGGGCGTTCGCGAAGATCGCCGATCGCGCCCGCGGTGTCGGTGCCCGGACCGGCTTCGTACTGATGCCGGCACGACTTCAGGTCAACGACGAGGACTTCAGCAACCTGCGCGCGATTGTGCATGACGCCGGTGGTGAGCTTGACCGCAACGGCGCATCCCGTCGGTTTCAGGACGCGCTGGCGCCGCTCGGCCTTCCCATCGACGACCTTCAGCCGGCCCTGGCCCGCCAGCCCGATGGCACCGGCGTGTTCTTCAAGCGCACGGCCCATCTGACACCGCGCGGCCATGCGGCCGTTGCCGATGCGCTGCTCGTGTTTCTCAGGAGCAGCGGCCTGCTCAAGGCGTGGCCACGGCCGTGATCGCCGGGCCGCACCGCACGTCATTCAGGTCATTTACGTCACGCACGTCATGGGGCCACGTCGTGTGCGTCGCAGCGCTGGGGGCGACGTACGCGGCCCTCTACCTGCGACCAGGGACATTCTCTCCGCTCTATCGTGCGGTGCTCGTCGCAGGCGGCGTGGCGGTCGCAGGCGCGGTGCTGTCTCTGTTCATCCCGATTCCACTTCGACGGTATTGTGAGCGGCCGCCCCTCTCACGGGCCGGTGTGCGCGGCGTCGTGATCGTGGCGCCGTGGGTGGTCGTGGCGGTGCTGGCAGCCACACACGGGGTGTGGTGGATCCTGCAGGCACCAACCCTGCGGCTGTTTGCCGTCGTTGCACTGACGGTGTCGTCTCTGGCGTGGTGCGCCGGACCGTGGCCGCCACTTCCGCGCGCCGGACGGATCTCGCGAGGGGCGCTTGTCGGCCTTGCGGTCGGACTCTGCGCACTCAGTATTGACGGCATGGCGTTCGGGCTGACACCGTTCGGCGTGGCTGTCTCGGCGCTGGCGGGCGCCGGGGCCGCGGCCATCGTCGCGGTCGCCCGCTACGGACGGCCGCACGTTCACGGCCACCTGGTCGCGCTCACCGTCAGTACGACGCTGAGCCTGGCGGCGGCCGAAGTCGGCATTCGCGCGCTCCATCTGGGCGACAGCGTTGTCGAGGTGGACGATGCGGACGCGGTCCGGCAGTTCCACCACATCATTCCTCCGCGGTCCGCGTTCATCAATCAGCCGGCGATTCTGGATGAGTTTCCGGCGGCGCTGATCGAGACCAACAGCTTCGGGACGCGCGGGCCTGAAGTGCCGCCCGCGCCAGTGGACCTGCTGATCATTGGCGACAGCATGGTCGAGGCGCGCCAACTTCCGTGGGAGGAAACGCTCGGAGCCCGTCTGCCGCCGGCGCTGACTGCGAGGTCGGTGAACGCGAGGGTGGTCAGCCAGGGCGTGCGCGGCTGGTCATCGTTGCTTCAATGGAATTGGTATTTGAAGGTGGGTCGCAGGCTGCAGCCCCGCACGGTGGTGCTGTTCTTTTTCTGGAACGATCTCTGGGCAACCGGTGACGAGACGCAGACGTTCCGCGCGGTGATGCGGCCCGACGGGCGCCCTGACTATTTCGAGGTGCCTGTGGAGCCCTGGTGGGTCTGGTACAAGCACCTGCGCCTTGTGCGCCTGGCTGGGGAGATGGCGGCCCGGCTCGAACTCGCATCCCTCAAGCGGTCCGTTGCCGGATTGGCTCAGGCGGGGACCGCACTCGATCTCGCGAGTGCAAAGGCGCGGGCGAGGCAAATGGCCCGAGAGGCATTGCTGTCACCAGAAGAAGCGGATGCGCTGCTGGCCGAGCCCATGGACCGTCTCTCGCCGCGTGCCAGGCAAATCGGCGAGGCAGGCTTCTGGCCCGGCATTCGGCCGCTCGCACTCTGGACCGACGCGCAGAAGGAGGCTGCGGCAAAAACCCGGCAGCAGCTCCGCCTGTTTGCCGAGGACGTGGCCGCAGATGGCGGACGGCTGGTGCTGCTCTACGTCCCGAACGCCTTCCAGGTGTCTTCATCCGAGTGTGCCGTGTCCCGTCCGCTCGTGGGGCTGGACGACGACCGGCTCCTGCCACCCGATTCCGGCATTCAGACGTGGCTGCGCGGTGTGGCCGAGCAGGAAAAGATCGAACTCCTCGACCCCTCCGGGCCGATGCGGGATTTCCTGCGTTCCCGGCCTGTGGGTTCACCGCCGCTCTACCTGCGTGCCGACTGCCATTGGTCAGCCGCCGGGCACCAATTCATGGCCGACTACCTGGCCGATTGGTATGTGTCTTCGACGATCCGGAGTCGCTGACGTAGGTTCAGGTTTCTGAGTGACCGCGCCGCAGGTCCAGGCGAGACAAACCCGGTATCATGGATGTCATGAAACCACTGGTGGTGGGCTGCGTGTTGGCACTCGCTGTCAACGCCACCGTACTCGTCGGCGCAGCGCCTCAAGCGGCGGCGCAGCCGACGGTGGCCGATGTGCGGACGGCGGCCGCCGCCGGCCGGACCGACGAGGCGTGGGCCATCCTCGATCGATTGCCCGCCGATGCCGCCACCGTCGCGGCTGCGGTGGAATTGGCCCTGGCGCCCAAAACGCCGCTCGTGGCGATCGCCCGGCTGCCGTTTCTTGGCGACCGCGCCGCGCGCCTGTCACTGGCAAGCACGACCGAGGGCCAGCGCCTGACCGCTTGCGCGGTAATCGTGCGGTTGTCGGCCGATGCCGGATGCACGGAGTTCCTCGACGCCGTCACGCTCGGTCGACAGGGCCACGCCGTGGACCGCGCGCGACTCTGGGTGCTCCGGCGAATCATGGGTGAGCAGCCGGCCGCATTGCCCAACGGGTGGGAAGCCGCCATCACTGGCTCGAGCGCGATCGAAGCGGCGAACTGGTTTGAATTGCCGCCGGCCTCGCGCGTGCGCCTGCTGGAGCCTCTGCTCGTCAGCCAGGACAGGGGGACGCTGATCTCGGCGCTCGCCACGTTGCAGGGCATTCCCGGTCCTGAGGCGCTCGCGATCTGGCGACGACTGTCGGCCGAAGGCCGCCTGACCTATCCCGGCGCCCGCATGCAGATTCTTGTGGGGCTCGCGCGACACGGCGACCCGGAAAGCGTGCAGGCCCTCGCGCCACTTCAGGGCCAGTTGCCGGTGTCCGATCGCCTGGTGCTGGCTCAGGGACGCGCCGAACGGAAAGAGCCGTCCGGGACGCCTGAATTGGTCAGCCTCGTGAACATCGGGGCGGAACACGAGGCGCTGCGCTCGGCCGAGATTCTGGCAACCCTCGGCGCCGCGTCGTCTGTCCTGCCCCGGGTACGCACCTGGGTGCGCGACGGGTCGGGCCCGCTGCGCGAACGGTGGCTGGCCCTGGCCGCACGGCTGGACCTGGGCGCCACGGCCGAAATCGTCCAGCGACTGACCAGCGAGGACGAGGCCGTGCGCCTGGCCGCCGCCGTGGCGGTCACGACCGCGGCCGCCCGTCGGTCTCGCCAATCGGGCCTTTAGAGCCGTTATCATAATGTTTGACCTCGCAGATACCGATACACCGCCGACCGGAGCCTGAACTTATATGTACCGACGGATTGCCCTGATTTCTGCGTTCTTCTTCGGCCTGCTGACGCTCGGGCAGCCCGCCGCGGCACAACTCACCGACCAGGGCGCCACCCAGGTGTCAACCGGGCTCTCGGTGCAGCACGGGATTGCCTACGCGGCGCGGCACGACGTGTATCTGATGGTGTACGACGACCGCGTGACCGGTGGCGTCAAGGGCCGCTTTGTCAACGCCGCCGGGGCCGCCGTCGGCAATGCGTTCGTGATTGCGTCGACGGCCGGCATCGCCTACGCGAATGACCCGATGGTGGCGTACTCGCACGACACGGCCGACGATGTGTTTTTTGTCATGTATGCGACGGACCGCGGCAAGCAGTTCGACGGCCCACCCAGCGCGTGGATCCAGCGCGTGAGCTTCACCGGCACGGGCGGCGCGCTGGTGGGCAATGCGTTCCTGGCATCGCAAGGCGCGTACGAGATTCCCAACGACATCGTCTACAACCCGTTCACGCGAAAGTTCGTCGCCATCTGGGCAAGGGTGTATGCCTCGCCGCAGGAGTCGGACGTCGAACTGCGTTTCTTTAATGCCGACGGGACCCCTTCGGGCGGCGTGGTCAGTGTGGGCAACGGAAACTGGAGCCAGGCCGGGGCGCGCGCGTCGGTGGATTGGGAAACCAATCGCATCATGGTGGCCTACGAAGGCGTGTCGCCGGCCAGCCCGTCGCCCCAGGTGGAGATTCTCGGCCTGTGGGGCAAGATCGTGGACGGGTCCACGGGCGCCCTGCTCACCGGCATGCTGACGGTGCAGCCCGGCTTTACGATTCACGCGATTCCCGTCTTTCTGCCTGAACGCGATGGGTTCATGGTGGCGTGGACGGCCTTTAATCCGGGGCGCGATGTGCAGGCGCGCTTTGTGTCGTCGGCCTCGGGCACGGTCGGCACGATGCCGGCGGCCACCTACACGCTGGCGGGCACGTCTCGTAGCGAAGATGAGCCGATGGGCATCTACGACGCGATTTCGCGCCGAGTGCTGATGGCCATTCAGAGCAGTGGCGCGTGCCCGAACGATAGTTGCCCGAATTTTGACGGCGCCGTGCTTGACGCGATGGGCGCGCTGCAAACCGGGCCCTTTACCGGCCTGTCCACGCCGGTCTCGACGTCGGGGACGTACGCTCCCGACGTGGCGGTGGGCGAGGACGGCCAGTTCGGCATTTCGATGGCGGTCAACTACAACGCGAACTACGTCCAGCGCATCAGCCTGAGTCCGTCCGGTACGCCAGGGCCCGTGTTTGGTGGCGGTACGGCTAACAGTGTCTCTTTGCCGACGAACCTCTCGTTCACTATTGTCAAGTCTGGCGCGGCCATCGGTGGCTTCCAGGCACAAGTGGTGCCCGTGACCTTCACCGGCACACCCTTCGCGTGGACGGCGGCGAGTGCCGTGCCGTGGCTGCAGGTCACCGGCGGGTCGGGCACGGGCAATGGCCAGTTCTCGGTGACGGTCATTAATCCGGCCGACGTGATTGGGTCGCAGACGTCGTTGAGCGGCAGCGTGGTGGTCACCGCGCCAGGCGCGGCGAATTCGCCGGTGACGCTGACGGTCAGTGTGACGGTGGCGCCGAACCCGGCGGCCGCCAACCCGTTCGGCCAGGTGGACACGCCGTCGCAGACCGCCACAGGCGTGCAGGGCGCGATCGCAGTGACCGGATGGGCGCTTGATGACACGCTGGTCTCCAGCGTGACCCTGTATCGGAATTGTCTGACGTTTGAGAATCAACAGAACTGTCAACTGGTGCTCGGTAACAGCGTGGTGCTGGTCGGCGACGCCGTCTTCCTGACTGGCGCGCGTCCTGATGTGGAAGGCGCCTTCCCGTTCTACCCCAACGCCAACCGCGCCGGCTGGGGCCTGCAGGTGCTGACCAATATGCTGCCGCACGTGCCGTCGCAGCAGATGATCGGCGGCCAGGGCGCGCTGACGCTGTATGCCGTCGCCACCGATAACAGCGGCAACAAGAAGCTTCTGGGACGTTCATTCGTCGCGAATGATCCGGCGTTCAACACGCCCACCAGCATTACGCTGGCCAACGACACGATCGCCAAGCCGTTCGGGATGATCGACACGCCGGCGCAGGGCCAGACCATCGGCGGCGTGTATGCGAACTTCGGCTGGGCACTCACGCCCGACACGAACACCGTGGCCGGTGCCGGCGACATCCTGATTCCGGTCAACGGGTCTACGGTCAACGTCTACATCGACGGGGTGCTCAAGGGACCCGTGGCCTACAACCAGTGCCGCGGCAATGTGGGCAACCCCGTGCCGGGCGGCGTGTTCTGCAATGACGATGTCGCGAGCATCTTCGGCAATGCGACGCCTCAAACGCCGCTGACGCTACGCTCGTCGAACCCGACGCGGTTCCGGAATCTGGACGCCGCGCGGGGCGCCATTGGCGCGTATGTTCTCAACACCAACACCTTGTCGAACGGCCTCCACACGATCAGCTGGTCGGTGGTGGACTCGGCGGGCCGCACCGAGGGTGTGGGTTCGCGATTCTTCACCGTGTCGAATGGCGCGCCGCTCGCACCGTCCGTGACCTTCGCCGGGGCTGAGGATTCAGGGCGGTTGCTGGCAACCGAACTCGATGCGCGGCCCGTGGGCACCGAGGCCGTGTGGGGTCGCACCGGATTTGACCCGCGACAGACGTGGCAGCCCATGCCGCTTGATGCACAGGGTGAACGCCGTGTGCTGCTGCCCGAGATGGGCCGGCTTGACCTCTGGTTGGGCGCTCCGGTCGATCGCGCCTACCTCTTGGCGAACGGCACGCTTCGCAGCCTGCCGCCCGGCTCCAACCTGACCGGCGCCAACTTCACGTGGGCGCCAGGGCCCGGTCTGGTGGGCACCTACGCGCTGGTCTTCCTGCGCGGCGACGAACGCATCGACGTGCATGTCACAATCGCGTCGCAGACGCCGAAAGACGGTGAGTCGGAAGTGCAGATGCACCTCGACGCACCAGCGACCGGCGGCGTGTGGGGTCGCAGCGTCACGATCAGCGGTTGGGCCGTTGACCCGGGCAGCGCGATCGGCGCAGGTGTGGACGCCGTCCATGTCTGGGCGCGCCGGCTTGGCGACCACGGGGCATCCACGCCGGTCTTCCTGGGCGAAGCCACGATTGGCGTGCAGAGACCCGATGCTGCACGGGTGACCGGCGGACGTTTCAGCCACGCCGGGTTCGCATTCACGGCCACGCTTGAGCACGGCCGATACGAACTGACCGCCTACGTCTGGAACCAGCGCACCGCGCGCTGGGAAGACTCCCGCAGCACCATCGTCACCGTGCGCTGACGCGTTTTTCGCGTGCACGTAGGCCTCGGCCTTGAGACCCAGCCCGAGCTACGTACGGAATGATCTCAGGCTGGTACGTAGCACGGGCTGGTTCTCAAGCCCGAGTGACGCCTCCGCGCCTCGTGTGATCCGCCGTGATCAACTCGGCAGTCGATAGTCCGGGAACGCGCGCGTCAGGTTGGGGTTGTAGTACGGATCGCGCGCGATGACGTCGGCCCACGTCGTTTCCATCAACCGGGTTTCCGACGGGTTCCAGGTGCGATCCGAAATCGTACCCGACTCCAGGTGGTACAACTCCGCGTACGGCGTGTAGACGATGCGGTAGCCGGCGCGGCGGAGGCGCAGGCAGTAGTCCACGTCGTTGAAATCGATGGCGAACTGTTCGTTGAACCCACCCATCTCGTCGAACACGGCCTTGCGCGTCATCAGGCACGCGCCGGTGACGGCTGAGTAGTTGCGCGGCCCCAGCGACGACCCTGCGTAGCCGGAACTGTGGCCGGGCGCCTGGTGGAACGCGTGGGCCGCCACGCCGCAAACCCCCATTACGATGCCAATGTGCTGAAGGCGCCCATCGGGATAGAGCAGGCGTGCGCCCACGGCGCCGATGGCCGGGTCCTGCGAATACTCCAGCATCGCCGACAGCCACTCGGAGGAGATGACCTCGATGTCGTCGTTGAGGATCACCACATGTTCCCCGTGCGCATGGCGCATCGAGAAGTTGAGCTTGTGCGCGAAGTTGAACGCGCCCTCGATGGTGTACGACACCCGCCGGTGTGGAATGCGGGCCAGGACGTCGCGAGTGGCGTCCGACAATTGGCCGTTGTCGATCACCAGGATCTCGTAGTTCGCATAGGCCGTCTTCTGCACGATGCTGTGCAGCAGATGCGGCAGGAGGGCGATCATCCTGCCGTTGAGGTTGCGGCTGCGGTCGTCGGTCGTGACCACGAGCGTCACGAGCGGATTGCCGCGAATGGGCCGCTTCACGCGAAAGAGGCCCGGCAGGTAGGCATCGAGCACCTGACTGTCGGGTTCGGTACGGGCGATGTGGTCATGAAGCGCGCGTCGCGCGGCTTCGAGCGCCCACGGCTTGGCGCCCGCATCGGCGGCGGTGGACGCCGCGATCTTTCTCCAGTGATACAGCACCTTCGGCACATGGCCCACGCGGGAGATCTGGGTGATCACCCGCAGCGCCAGATCAAAATCCTGCGACCCCTCGTAGCCCACGCGGAATCGGCCGACCTGCTCCACCACCGAGCGCCGCAGCACCATCAGGTGGTTCGTATACATGAAATTCAGGAAGTGTTCCGGTGACCAGTCGGGTTTGAAATAGGGGTCACACCGGCCGCCCGTTTCGTCGAGCTTGTCTTCGTCGCTGTAGAGGAAGTGCAGGTCGGGCGCGGCGTTCAGCGCACGCGCCATCTCGAGGAGGGCATCGGGCGAGAGCGTGTCGTCGTGATCGAGCAGCGCCACGAAGTCGCCGGTGGCCACGTCGAGCCCGGCGTTGGACGCGCGCGAGATGTGGCCATTCTCGGCCATGCGCACCAGTGTGATGCGCGGGTCGCGCCCGCCGTACTCCTGCAACACGCGTGCGGTCTCCGGCAGTGTCGAGGCGTCGTCTATCAGGCACAACTGCCAGTGCGGGTAGACCTGGGCCAGGACCGAGTCGATACACGCGCGCAGCCAGCGCGCGTCGGTGTTGTAGACCGGCGTGATGATGCTGAAGGTGGGCTGCTGGAGCAGCGCAGCGCCTTCGGCCGTGAGGCGCGCGAGGTCGTGATGCGTCAACGCGCGTTCGGCGACCCAGCGCCGGTAGTCGGCCTGGTAGTCACTGGCGCCCACCTGGCGGACTCGAGCGACCAGGCCGCGAAATCCCACACGCCGCACCAGGGCATTCGCCCGGCTCACCATCTCGCCAGGACTGCGCCGCCACAAGAGACGGGGTTCGCCGATCATCGCCCAGGCGAAGTCGGGCGCGCCATGTGCGGGCAGGGCTGTAGTGACGGAGATTTCCGTCTCGCCGTCGGGGCTCCCTGGCACGTCGAGCGTGAGCGAGCGCCAGTACTGATCGGCGCGAGAGAGGCTGGGTCGCACCAGCATCGCGGTCGTCAAGGGCTCGGCGCCTCCGGGGACGCGCACGGTCAGGCTGAAGACCACACCGTGACGATTCTGCGAGGCCACCTCGGGCACGAGCGCGCAGGAGACCACGAGTTTGGCGGGGCGGCCGATGGGCAGACGCCACGTGATGGTGGACGTGGGGTGCGCAAGCAGCGCGTGCCGAGTGACGCCGCGCACGTCCACAGGGCCCATCCAGCGGAGCGCATCGGGCAGCGACGGTTGATCGGTCTGCTGCTGCACCGGCGGGTGTCCGCGCAGCGGGATGGCCGTCCAGCCGGCATGTTCGGCCAGTGGGCCGAGGCGATGCAGGCGAGTGCCGATGAGCACGCGTGTGCCCACGCCGCGCAGGGCCCGGAGCGGGTGGCGCAGCGCACGCACCGGCGCCAGGAGTACGCGCCGGCCACGAAGCCACCACCGGCGTTCCGGGGTGTCGCGCAGGTCTTCGAGGGCGTCGTATTGCTGTTGCCAAAGCTGCTGGGCCTCGTCGAGCGCCTCGGTGGCGCGGCGTGCGGCTCGGCGTAGTTCCTGACGCGTGGCGGCGATGGCGGCGATGGGATCCTGGTCCGGCGTGGTGCTCATGCGTGCCCGTCCACCTGGATGTGCCCGGCCTGAATCTGCCGCAGTCGACTCGCCATGAGGTCAGCGGTGCGAGCCGGATCAAGGACGCGCTGCACGTGCGCCTGGCCGCGCGCGCCCAGGTCAGCGGAGAGTCCCGGCGTTCGCACCAGTTCCTGCATGTAGGTGGCGGCAATGGCGGTATCGGGCTCGGCCCATTGGAACCCGCGCAGGTACGGGCCGTAATCGCGCGTCAGCGACACCATCGTCGCCGCGACCAGGCGCGCCACATCGGGTGTCATGAAATCCACGTTGCCCGAGTAGTGTGTGGCGATGGCCGGGCGGCCCAGGAGCATCTGCTCGGCAATGGTCATGCCGAATCCTTCGGCCCGGTGCAGTGACAGGCACGCATCGGTGCACTGCATCAGCGCGTTCTGTTCGGCGCGCGACAACGCCACGTCGAGCATGATGACGTTGAGGCCCGACGCGGCCTCGGCCAGCCGGCGCACGGCGGCGCGGTCGGCGTGCCCGTTGGTGAACTTGAGCAGCAGCACGGCCTCGCGTGGACCAAAGGCGGCCTGCCGGAACGCGCGCAGCGCCCCCATCGGGTTCTTGCGTTCCATCTGGCTCGAGACGTCGAAGGTGTAGAGGAAGATGTACGGGTCTTGTGGGAGGCCGAAATGGGCGCGGCCGTAAGGGCCCGGAACTGGGGTGTCGATCCCAAGGGGCATGTGCACGACCGGCACCGGGGCGTCGGCGCTGATGGCGACGCGGCTGAAGTCGCTCGCCACCCACACCTCATCCACCAGTTGAAACGCGTCCAGCCAGTCGGAGCGGAACTGCGACAGTTCCCAGAACCAGTACCCGATCGTGTAGCGGTCCTTGAAGTAGGCCGGGCCGCGTTGGTCGGCAAACCACCGCATGTTGTCGGCATTGAGGTGCACGAGGTTGAACGGGTGCGGATGTGCGGTGGTGAAGTTCGTGAAACTCGAGTCGGCGGCGCGCTGCGGCCCCTTGACGTTGTTGAGAGCAAACGGCACGCCGGCCTTCGACAGCGCGCGCAGCGCACACCGCGCGGCCTCACCCATCCCGCTCTCGGCGTTGAGGTAGCCCGAGCAGTTCACACCCAGTGGCGCGGACGCCACCGCCGGCGGCACGCGTAACACCCGGGTGCGGGCCGCGCGCAAGGCCTTGCGGCGCCGGGCGCGCATCCGCGCATCGCGGACGCGTGTGCGAAGCCCGGCCACCGCCTGCAGCGCCCGGCCCGAATTGCTGGCGGCAATCGCCGCTCTGGCGGCGGCCATGCCGGTGGCGTCTTCAAGGGCGGTGCGCTGTTCGTCAATCACGCGGAGCAGGGCGCGCGTGGTATCGCCCGCTTCGAGCCGGAGGGCTTCGGCTTCGTTCGCCAGGCGTTCGTACGCCGCCTGGAGTTCGGCTAACGCGCGCGCCGGGTCCGGCGAATTCGACGTCATGACTCGGACGGAAGTGTACTTCACGCCACATGCAGGGGGAGGGCTGCGCCCAGGAGTTGAATGGACCCCGGGCGTGGGCGCGGCACGAATAGTGCATAGTGGCACTCATTGTGCTGCGAATGTGCGCCCTCGGAATTGGTCTTTCGTTTCTGGCTGCATGTGCCGTCAAGGCCGATGTGCGCGTCACCGACTTCAACACGCCGGTGGTGGTCCGCGTCGGGCAGACCCTGGCCGTCAAGCCCCCAACGCCAAATGTGGATTGGCAGGTGGACTATGACGCCGAGTCACTGCGCCTGGTGACGCCCGAGGCCGATGTCGCAACCCCCGGGCGGCGGGGCTGGGTGTGGCGGGCCGCCAGGGTCGGCGAATCAGAGCTGGTCCTGACCTCGCGCACGCGCTGTTCGACACCGTCGTGCGAGCCCAGCGTCATGCGTTTCACGGTGCGGTTTGACATCAAGCCAGAGGGCATCGTGCCCAGAACCGAAGGGCCACAGGCGGCCGCGAGCCGGCGCCACATGCTGATGGCCGATGAATCCGGCACGATCGCCGTCGGCGGCCTGATGCGCGCCAAGGCGGAAGTGGCAGACCTGCGCGCCGCGCAACTGCGGCTCGACCCGGAAATGGCATCGGTGGCCGGCATCAGCCGCCAGGGCTGGACGTGGCTGGGCCCAGGCAACAAGGGCGGCCGGGTGCGGGCGGTGGCCGTGCACCCCACGACCACCTCGACCATCTTCATCGGCAGCGTGGCCGGCGGCATCTGGAAGACAACGAACAGCGGCGGCACGTGGGCGCCCGTCGACGACTTCATGACCAACCTGGCGGTGACCACCCTCGTGTTCCAGCCCGGGAACCCGTCCGTGATGTACGCCGGCACGGGCGAGGGCTTCTTCAACTTCGACCGCATTCGCGGCGCCGGCATCTTCACGTCCGTGGACGCCGGCGTGACGTGGTCGCAACTGGCCTCGACGGCCAATGGCAATTTCTACTACGTCAACCGTCTCTCGATGTCTGCCGACGGCCAGACGATCCTGGCGGCCACGTCGGTGGGGCTCTACCGCAGCACCAATGCGGGCGCCACGTGGACCAACTTCTACCAGCCGCTGAACACCACGCGGAAAGACGTCGTGGATGTGAAGTTCCTCCCCGGCAGCAGCCTGAATGCCGTCGCTTCGGGGTTTGCCACGAATGCGTACTTCACCAGTGACGCCGGTCTGTCGTGGACGCCTGCCTCAGGAATGGGCCCCACCGGCACCTTCAACCGTGTGGAGATTGGTGTGGCGCCCGCCACGCCCGCTACGGTGTATCTCTCGGTGGATCATCTGAGCCAGCAGTCGGGCTCGGGCCAAATCTGGAAGAGCACTGACAGCGGTCAGAGTTATGCGCTGGTCAGAACCACGGGTCATCTGAGCGCGCAGGGGTGGTACGACAACGCGATCTGGGTGGACCCGACCAATTCCGATCGCGTCGTCGCTGCCGGCGTGAACGCGTATCGCAGCACCGATGGGTTTGCCACGAACCAGACCACGCTCTCGGGCATTCATACAGACTTCCACCTGTTCGTCAGCGACCCCGGCTACAACGGCACCACCAACAAACGCATTTACGTCGGCAACGACGGCGGCGTCTTCAAGAACGACGACATCACGACGGGCAGCACGTTTGTGTCGCTGAACAACAACCTGGGCATCACGCAGTTTTACGGCGCCGGTGGCAACACAACCAGCGGCAAGATCATCGGCGGCACCCAGGACAACAGCACCGTGATCTACTGGCCGGCCAACGGCGCAAACGCGTGGAGCACGCCCTTCGGGGGTGACGGCGGCTACTCGGCGGCCGACCCCAACGATGTCAACTACCTCTACGGCGAAGTGCAGTACGGCTACGTCCACCGCAACACCACCGGTGGCAGCAGCAGCTCACGGTACATTTTCGGCTATTCGAACACCCTGGGCACCTGCAAGGCCGCGCCGTATTGTCTGAGCGACGCGTGGAACAAGACCATCAATTTCATTCCGCCGCTGGTGCTTGATCCCAACAACGCCAATCGCATGCTGGTGGGCGGGCGTTCGTTGTGGCGCTCGAATGACGTCAAGGCGGCTGGGGACCAGACGACCGGCGAAGGCACGGGTCCCCAGTGGGCGGTCATCAAGCCCCCCACGACCGGCAACAGCAACATCAACACCATCGGCGTGGCCCCCGGCAATTCCGACATCGTCTGGGTCGGGCACAACAATGGCGACGTGTATGTGACCACCGACGGCACGGTGGCCAACCCGACATGGACCAAGGTGGACGGCAATGCAGTGGCGCTGCCCGGCCGGGCGGCGACGCGGGTGGTGGTGGACCCCGGCAACTCGAGCATCGCGTATGTGTCGTTCGGCGGGTTCAACTCGAACAGCGTGTGGAGGACGACAGACATCGGCGCGTCGTGGTCACAGGTCACCGGTAGCGGCGCCACGGCTCTGGTCACGGCGCCCGTGTACGCGCTCGCGATTCATCCGACCAACACCACGTGGATTTATGCCGGCACCGAAGTGGGGATCTTCGCGAGCACTGACAGCGGTGCCACATGGGCGGTGCCACACGACGGCCCCGCCAACGTCTCTGTGGATGAACTGTTCTGGATGGGCACGAACCTGGTGGCAGTCACGCACGGCCGCGGACTGTTTGTCGCCAGCACCGGCGGAGCGTTTGGAAAATTGAGTCCGGCGGACAACGCGACGGGGCAATCGACGAATCCAACGCTGAGTTGGACCGCCAGCGCCGGCGCCACGAGTTACGAGTATTGCTACGACACGATTAACAACGACGCGTGTGACGCGAGCTGGCTGCCGACAGGCACCAACACCAGCGTGGGTGTGGGTGGCCTGACCGCCGGGGCAACGTACTACTGGCAGGTGCGCGCCAACGGCGCCGGCACGACCTATGCGAATGGGAACGCCACGGCCTTCTGGAGCTTTGCGACGGTGCCGCCAGCGCCTCCCGGCGTGTTCGGCAAGACGAGTCCGGCCAACGGCGCAACGGGGCAACCGGTCAATCCCGTGCTGACGTGGAGCGTGAGCGCGGGCGCCACGAGTTACGAGTATTGCTACGACACGAGCAACGACAGCGCGTGTAATGCCACCTGGGTGTCCACTGGCACCAGCACCAGCACGAGCGTGGCGTTGAGTGGGCTGGCACCCGGCACCTCGCACTACTGGCACGTGCGCGCCATGAACGGCAATGGCACGACGTATGCCGACGGCAGTGCCGGCGCATTCAGGGTCTTCACCACGGCTGTGCCGACGATGCCCTTTGGGGTGGTGGATACACCCACGCAGAACGCGGCCGGTGTGCAGGGCGCCATTGGCGTGACCGGCTGGGCGCTTGATGACACGGGTGTGAACACGGTGCAGATTTATCGCAACTGCCTGGCGTTCGAACCGGGCAACTGCCAGACCATCCTGGGCAACAGCGTGGTGTACATCGGCAACGCCGCGTTCCTGGATGGCGCCCGTCCCGACGTGGCCGCCATGTTCCCGACCTATCCCAACAACACGCGTGCCGGCTGGGGCTATCTGATGCTCACGCCCGTGCTGCCGCATGTGCCGAACAGCCTGCCCTCCGGTGGACAGGGGCCACTGACGCTGTATGCGATTGCCACCGATGCGGTGGGCAATCAGACGCTGCTGGGACGGTCGTTCGACCCCAACAGTCCTGCCTTCGCCACACCCACGGCCATCACAATGGCCAACGACACGATTGCGAAGCCATTTGGGGCAATTGACACGCCGGGCCAGGGCGAGACGATCAGCGGCGTGTTCGCGAACTTTGGCTGGGCGATCACGCCCGACACCAACACGATCGCAGACGGCACCGACATCCTGATTCCCACCAACGGCAGCTCGATGACGGTGTATGTCTGTCTCTTATACACATCTCCGAGCCCACGAGACTAAGGCGAATCTCGTATGCCGTCTTCTGCTTGA
>ENA-ORBV01003114-ORBV01003114.1-microbial-mat-metagenome-genome-assembly--contig:-NODE-3114-length-33756-cov-5.302384_pt1 | contig 33756 bp, 30 predicted proteins | sample MGYA00237777_ERZ505514 | MGnify/ENA primary metagenome ERZ505514 (study PRJEB26160, sample SAMN06269048) | microbial mat metagenome | isolation source: Oligotrophic lake microbial mat | place... | reverse complement strand
CTCGGAGATGTGTATAAGAGACAGATGCCAATCCCGTTGTCCTTGACATAAAAGATCGGATGCTGCGTCACTTCCGGTGGCCAATGGGGCTTCCGATCGACGGCGTGCGGGGGATACCAGCCGATCTCAATCCGGACATCAGGCTTGTCGTTGTACTTGAAGGCGTTGGACAGCAGGTTGACGAACACTTCGCGCAACCGAACCCGATCCGCCCGCATGTGCGGCAGCTGCGGCGCCACCACCACCTCGCTCGGCTTCTCGGCACGGCGCGCGACCACCATTCCCAGCGCCTCATGCACCAGTTCGTCGAGATCGACGTCCTCCAGCTCCAAGGCAACACGACCGACGCGCGAAAAGTGCAGCAGTGACTCGAGCAGACTATCCATGCGCAGCGTCAGCCGTATCAGCCCGTCGACGCGCTGCGCGTCCTGCGGATTGGCAAGCGCGGCGCTGTCTGTCAGCTGGTGCGCGTACTTGTGGATGCCACGCAGCGGTTCCTTCAGATCGTGACTGGCGACGTACGCGAAGGCATCGAGGTCATCGTTGCTGCGCGCCAGATTCAGATTGAGTTCCGTCAGCTGCTCGGCACGGCTGATGACCAACTGCATGACCACCAGCCGGAAGCGCAGTGCAAGCTCGATTTCCCACTGCTGCCAAGGCACCGATTGCCCACGCACCGAGTCGCTGAACAGTTCAAAGCTGCCTCGCGGGGTCAGTCGGGGGCCGTTCGGGCCAGGAACCATGGGTTTGTCGTGTGGATTGCCGCCCCAATCGATCGAGCGCAGCGTTTCGGGGCGGAACCAGAAGATCAGATTCTTACCTCGCTTCGACAGTGGCAGGGCGAGCAGCCCGGCGGCTATAGCGCTCACTTCGGGGCTGCAGGGCATGAGCTTGCCCAATGCATCGGTGACGAACACCGGTTCGGTGGACGACGAGAATTCGGGTCGCTCGATCAGCCAGTCGGCGATCATATCAAGTTCGTCGTTCTCCGGCGTCTGCCCCACGCGCCACCAGCGCTCCTGATGGAACAGGGCCGCTCCCTGCGCGTCCAGTGCATCGAGCAGGGTCAGCGGTCCATCGACCATCGCCGACAGTCCGCCCTCATGCTCCGCCTGCGAGACGAGCAGCTGCCGCACTTCATCGAAACCCAACTGGCGGGACAGATAATCGCGATCTTCGGCCGCCTTGTGCTGCAGCGAGACGATCTGCGCAATCAACTCGCAGGCGGCGCGCGTGTTGTAGGGCAGATCGAAGGCACCGGCGTAGTGATGGCAGGCGATCAGCCCCCATAGCTGTTCGCCGCGCCGGATCGACAGCGTCAAGGAGGCGGTCACACCCATGTTCTGCAGGTACTCGGTGTGTATGGCTGACGTGGCGCGCAGCGCGCAGTGGGTCATCGTCAGCGGCCGGCCGGTGTCGGGGTGGGCCAGCGGCACCAGCTCCGAGAGCGGCGCACCGATCTCGCGCATCGGCCGAATCCAGGTGCGGCGAAACACCTCGCGCGCGGGCTCAGGGATGTCCGCGGCCGGATAGTGCAGGCCGAGCCACGACGACAGCTCTGGGCGCCGACTCTCGGCCACGACCTCGCCGTGGCCGTCGTCGTGAAACTTGTAGACCATCACCCGGTCCATCCCCGTCAGCGCACGGATTTCCGCGGTCGCGGCGTCGCCCAGCGCCTGCAGCGACGCTGCGCTCTGCAGGCGGGCCACGGTGAGCTTGATCAGCGAGAAGTAATCGGGGCCGTTTGTTGCGGTGTGGGCCGTCGCCTCGAACTCGACGATCACCACCCCCTCGGTGGTGTGCACCGTGACATCGAGCGCCGCACCGTTGTGGCCAGGAAGTGTCAATACGTACAACGGATTGCGATCGACCGGCTCGGACGCGAGAAAGCGGCGCAATTCCTCCGCGTTCGCCTCCCCCAGCACCCGGCTGACCGGCTGCCCGAGCAGCGCTTCGGGGGCATGGCCGAGCAGTGCGCCGCTGTTGTCGCTGACCTGCGCAACCGTCAGATCGTCCGGACGCAGCACCAGCAGGGCACCGTGGCCCTGAATGCAGCCGGGGGTCTGTACCGGTTCGCTGTCGCAATCGGTGATCGTCGTGCCGAAGCGCTTGACGCTGTAGGCCTGACCGTCCCAAGGCAGCCGAGCTTCGCTGATGTCGCCGTTCACGCTGTTGCCCGCTGCGCACACCACTGCCTGAACGCGACGAACGTAGCGAGAGCACCCGCGATCATCTCGTCACGCGGCCCCGGCTCGGCACCGTAGGCATCCACGGCTCGGCGGAATGTCATCCACATTTCACCGGTTCGCGGGCCGTACCCATTGAAGTACTGCGCCCCGTGCGCGGCCGTATAGCCGAATTGCTTCTCGACATGGCGACTGATGATCTGGCCGCCGAGACTGGCGCCTTCCAACACGTAGAGCGTGCCGAATGCCGTCGCCAGGCTCGGCAGCAACGGAAGCGTCTGGCACATAGCGAGGGCGTCGGGTTCGTCGATGCCCAAAGTGACGAGATCGGCACGCAACGATTCTGCTTTGAGCCGTGCCGACAGGTCGATGCCGTGCTCGCTCCAGCCCTCAACCGCCAGCAGTGCGCGCTCCATCGGCGCGTAGAACCCGAAGAACGCTTCAAGATGCCGACGGTAGGTGGTTGCTCCAATCCCGGCATTCATGAGATCGAGCGCCGCATCGAGCGCATCGTGCTCGTGCTGCGTCGCAGATTTCAGTGCCGCCAGCGCCGAATTGCCAATCGGCTTGGGGTCTACGTGCGTCATGCGTTAGCCTAGTGCATCAAGGAATTTGCTCACCAGTGACGGACTCGTCTGCGGTGATGCAACCACGTGTGGCACATTCAATTACAGCTACATATGTCGGCGATATCATTTTGGTAAGGTATGGATTTTTGCCGACGTACTGACCGCTGCGTGAGGGGCGGATCGTTATGGTGGGGAAAGCGTTTGCGCTGCGGTGGCTTGAAAGGACGTGCGACGATCACACTGCCCTGTTTTCCACCGTCATCATTGGAACAGCTTGTGCGTCACATCGGGTCGCAGCTATCAACGCGCTGATGCGGAATCACGCTCAACACCCCCGAGAACGCGCATGCGCCTCCGATGAAGACCCACGAGTCCGCGCCGCGTTCAGCGATGTCCCACCGCTGCCGGGCACCGGTTGTTGATGACAGCGTCGATAGCTGCGATAGCCTCGCCGCCGTCATCCGGATGCTCGGCCACGATACAGCCGTGGCCTATGACAGTCGCGAAGCGGTCCGCATAGCGGCCGAATTTCGACCGGACCATCATCCTGATGGACCTGTCGCTCCCGATCATGAGCGGACATGACGCCGGTGCAATGATCATGGCGCAGGACGGAGGCGACAACATCATGCTGATCGCGCTCACCGGATGGTGCCGACCGGACGATCAAATGGCCGGTCGCTTTCGGCGCCGCGATGCTCACTAACGCCTGCGGTCGTACGCAGCCCTCGGTCGGCAAGCTGGCGTATCCGGAGGCTCGGACGGTCGATCGGCTCAAGAACGCCACGTGTTATCCCGCGACGCTCACGCGCACGTCGCTGAATGACGACCGCGCACCTGCGTGGCTCGCCCTCAAATTCACCGCGGCGTTGCAGTCGTCTCAGTCATGCGCGCATCCAGCGCTGTTGCTGGCCTATCCGACGGGCGGCCACCTCGGTGATCGTGGCCCCTCGGCGGGGAAGGCCGTCGGGATTCAGGTTCCTTCGACAAAACCATAGACGGCCGCAGACGCCTGCGCGTTGCCTGCGCATCGAGCGCGGTCACCTTCACCATCGGGTTGCCGGCTTTGGCGATGACGAATGACTCGCCGCTCGCCGCCTGTCTCGTTCACTGCCTGCCCTCACCCGCCATGCGCCGTCGCAACTCGTCCACCCATGCGCTCGTGACGACCATGACTTCATTCGACCGATCGATACCGCCGGTGAACACGAACGAGCGTCCATCGGGCCACACGTCATAGGCCGTATCGTAGGCCCCCACACGGACCCGGGACCCTTGAAAGCGATCGCGCAGGACGACCGTGCGACGCAGCACCGACAACGCGGGGGTGAAGGAAAGCTCGGCCGCGATCAGCACACCATCGGCACGATAGAACACGGTACGCCCGTCCGAGCTCCACACGGGCTCTCGTCCGCCGTCGAGAGAGATCTGCACGTGCCTCCCGCCTCCGTCAGCCGCCACGACATATACCTCCGTCTGTCCCGACTCGTCGCCGTAGTACGCCACCGATCGCCCATCCGGCGAGAAGCGTGGCCCTCCCTCCCCTTGAGGTGTCACGACGAGCGGGCGAAGGACGGCGAGGCTGTCGGCACTCGCGATGTAGATGTCGGAGAAGCCGCCAATCCTGACGACGAGGAACTGACGTCCATCGGCGGACGGCGACACGTGCGCCAGCGACGCATCGGTGGAGAGCAACACCTCGACACGCCCAGCGCCATCCCAGCGCTGGCGCCGTACCTCGGCGCGCGTCGAATCGCGCGAAATCCAGACGAGGCGCTCGCCGTCTGACATCCACTCCGGGCTCAGGCTCACGCCGTCGTTTGTCAGGCGCGAGAGTGTGCGCGTGCCGGTCTCGTACATCCATATGTCCGTTCGGCTCGGCGACGAACGGTCGGCCATCTCGAACGCAATCCGACGGCCATCGGGCGAGACGCGCGGTGCGCGCACATCGCGCGGTGGCACCTCGAGCGAACGCGCCGCCCCAGTGCGATCGACGACGAGGAGCTCGCTCTCGGAGTTGCGGATCACGTGCACCAAGGTTCCGTCACGCGAGATGCTATAGCTCGTCGCCCCCCCGGAGCGGGTATAAACCTCGTCCAGCACACGCACGGCCGCGCCTCTGACCGTCAAGGCTCGCGAGTCGAACCGGGTAGCCCACAGGGTGCCATCCAGACGGCTGAACAGCAGGATATCGGGAGCAACAAACCGTGGATTGCGTCCAACGACGCCGAGGCGGGTCACGGAACCGTCGTCGAGTCGTACCGCGGCGAGGACACCATTCGCGTGATCTCCGGCGGTGACGATGTCGAACAGCGCCGACTTCGCCTCGGGAAGCACCTCCGGCCAGCCGAACGTGGTGCCGGGAGCCGCTGAGTCATGGCGCGCCACGAGCGACGGCGTGCCGCCATCGGCGCCCATACGCCACAGGTCTCCGTCGCGCACGAAGACGATCTGCCGCGGATCGGTCCAACTGTAGGACGTTACCCCGGTCGCCAGTAGCGTCGCCGCGCCACCGGACAGCGGGAGCTTTCGCAGCACTCCACTCTGGATGAACGCGAGCCACGCGTTGTCGGGCGAGAATTGTGGATGGCGCCCCTGCTGCGTCCCAGCGAGCGGTCGCACGGCCATGTTGTCGAGGTCACGCAGGTAAATCAGGCCATTTCCATTGCCCCCGACATAGGCAATTCGCCGGCCGTCCGGCGAAATGGTGACGTTGACCCTGGGCAGGTCTGGCCGGATGCGGGCGCTGTCGGGGACGGAGAGCGTGAATTGCACCGGCAATGTCCCGACGGCGGAACGTTGCGCGCTCCACCACCACCCGGTGGCCGCGACGATCGCCGCGGTGCACGCCCCCACCAACAGTCCATTGGACACGGCACGCCGTCGTCTCTCGTCAGGCATGTCAACGCGCGCGACTGCCTTCGTCGCGGCGGCCGTTTCGTGCGCTCCGCCGCGCAGGGCCTCGGCAAACGCGCGCGCGCTCGGTACGCGATCGGCCGGCAGTTTCTCAAGCGCGTGTAGTACGGCCGCGTCGAGGTGCGCCGGCACCTTGGCGCGGAGCGTGGTCAGCGGTGCCGGCGACGCGGTCATCACCTTCGCGACGATGGCCTGCGCGGTGGGGCCGGTGAATGGCGGCTCGCCGGCCAGCATTTCGTACGTGACGGCGCCGAGCGCGTAGAGGTCGGCGCGGGCATCGATGGACTTCTCGCCCATGGCCTGTTCGGGCGCCATGTACTGAGGCGTGCCGAGCGAGAGCCCTGTTTGGGTCATGCGCTGGCCGCCCGCGTGCTGCACGGCGAGCGCGATTCCGAAGTCGGCGACGAGCGCGTGGCCGCCGTGCAGGAGAATGTTCTCGGGCTTGATGTCGCGGTGGATGACGCCGCGCTCGTGCGCGTACTGCAGGGCATCCGCGACTTCGCGCGCGAGTTGCACGGCGTCGGCGATGGGCAATTGTGTTTCGCGATCGAGGCGTGCGCGCAGTGTTTCTCCCTCGACGAACGGCATGACGTAGAACAGCTGGCCGTCGGCAGTGCCGCTGTCGAACAGCGGCAGAATGTGCGGATGCTGCAGGTTGGCGGTTGTCGTGATCTCGGCCAGGAACCGCTCGGCGCCCAGTACGGCAGCGAGTTCGGGATGCAGCACCTTGATCGCAACTTGGCGCGCGTGGCGGACGTCGCGCGCGAGGTACACAGTGGCCATACCGCCGCGACCGATTTCTCGGAGGAGGGTGTAACGGTCGGCCAACGCTGTAGTCAACGATTCAGGAGCACTCATACCGGCGGCTGAAGTGTTCGGTAGCGGCGGTCATCCCCTCGGCCAGAAGGTGGAGGCCGCTGGGCCAGTCCGCCACCTCGCGTCACGACCGCCGCGCCGTCGGTCGTTAGGCCATCACCTGACTGATCTGGTCAAAGTCGGCGTCCGCGTGTTCAAGCTCGGCACCATGGTGGGTGGCACATGCATAAATCAGCACGTCGGTCGAGGGAACGGTTACGCCCGCGAGTCGACAGCGACACGCTAGCGCGAAGGCTTCGTCCCACACCGCGGCGGCGGTGGAAAGCTCCGGAACGAGTCGCTCGAACTCGCGCAGGACGCGCTTCTCCCGGTCACCGCGTGCACCGTTCCAGAGCTCGAGCCGGACCATCGCGCACCAGCGCGCCGTACCCGCCTCGAGCGCGGCGGACACGCGGTCGCGAGCGGGTTTGTCCCCGTCGGCGCGAAGAAAGTGAATCCACGACGACGTGTCGATGAGCACCTGCCGCTCACCAGACTTACTCGCTTCGGCGGGCACGCTGCAATTCGTCGGCGGACAGGATGTCGGAGCAGGTGCCGGCGTGCTTGATCAGTTCGGCCATCCGGCGACGCCGATTGAACTCAGTGATGGCGGTGACGATCGCCTCACGCTTAGTGCGCGCGCGGGTGAACCGCATGGCATCCGCAAGTTCGTCATCTGGAATATCAACGGTTGTTTTCATAAGTAAAATATCAGGCAATTCGGAATATGAATCAAGGCAGTTCAGAATCCGGAGACCGGGTTGTAGGCACCGCAACAAGGTGATTGCAACCGGTCCGTCGATAGCTGCGGTAGAGATTGGCGCAGCGGCCGTGCTCGTCAACGTCAAGACCAGCGGCGATTCGGTCCAGTAAGCACACTGCTGCGCCACAGAATCGGCATCTTTCACTTCCCGCCGATCACGTGCAGCGCGAGCTCCACCGGGCTCTGGAAGACATGTCCATCGAGTGTGAACTCGGGCATACGTACCTGGCGCTACTCGCCGACACGAAGTCGATCGCGGACGTTGCTGTGGCGACGTACGATGGCATCTTCGTCACGGGTGGGCAGTCGCCCATGGTGACCTTCCGGGGCAATGCCGAACTGCAGGCGCTGGTGGCACGCTTTCACGAGGCGGGAAAGGTCACGGCGTTGGTCTGCCACGGCACCTGCCTGCTGCTCGAGACGCGACTTGGTGGCGGCGAACTGCTGGTCACGGGCAAGACGTGGACGGGATCTACCCGCGGGCGCGTGCCGCGGCGTAAGGTGGGCGCGGCGGGAACAGATCGACACGATCGCCAACGCGACCGCGCAGAGCGAGGTGGTTGTGCTGACGACCACCTGGGCCGCTGCTCAGGACGCGCTGCAGGCGGCGGGCGATCTGTCCGGAAAGGTGCTGATCGATGCCACGAATCCGATCGGCCCGGGCATGGTGCTGACGCACGGCACCACGGACAGTGGTGCCGAACAAGTGGCGCGCTGGACGCCAGGCGCACGCGTGGTGAACGCGTTCAACCGCATCGGCATGGAAGTCATGGCCAACCCGGTATTCGCCAATGGCCGCTCGGTGCTCTGGAACTGTGGTGACGACAGCGCCGCCTGCGATGTGGTCGCGAGCCTCGCGCGGGACATCCGCTTCGACCCGATCTGTCTGGCACCGCTGGCGCGAGCACGGGTGCTCGAGCCGTCGGCGTTGCGCTGGATTACCGGCAGCGGCGTGATGGGAATGCGGGCATTTTCGTGGCGAGTGCTGCGGCGGTGACGTGTGGCAAACCCGTCGGCATGACCCAGCGCACGACATAGCTTGCGTTGTTCCGTCGCCTGTGGGCGATCCGCAGCACCCATCCCGGAGCTCCGCACGTGTCTCGGCTGTTTTCCCCGCTGTCCCTGCGCGGCGTCACGCTGCGCAATCGCATTGGTGTGTCGCCGATGTGTCAGTACTCGAGCACCGACGGCTTTGCGCACGACTGGCATCTCGTACACCTCGGCCAGTTTGCCGTTGGTGGCGCCGCGCTCGTGTTCACCGAGGCGACGGCCGTGGTCGCCGAAGGGCGTATCAGTCCGCAGGACCTGGGCATCTGGGATGACGCGCACATCCCCATGCTGCAGCGCATCACGCACTTCATCGACGCGCAGGGCGCGGTACCTGGCATTCAGCTCGCGCACGCGGGTCGGAAGTCGAGCACCAAACGGCCATGGGATGGGAGTGGCACGATCACGCCGGAGTATGGCGGTTGGACCGATGTGATGGCGCCAAGTGCGATCGCGTTCTCCGAGCGCTATCCGCAACCGGTAGCGCTGACAATCGGTGGCATCGCGCACGCGGTCGATGCGTTTCGCGCGGCGACCGTGCGCGCACTCGCGGCGGGCTTTCGCGTGATCGAGCTGCACGCGGCGCACGGATATCTGATTCACGAATTTCTTTCGCCGCTCTCCAATCACCGTACCGACAGCTACGGCGGTTCACTCGAGAATCGTGCGCGACTCTGTCTCGAAGTGGTCGCTGCGGTTCGCTCCGTTATGCCGGACTCGTTGCCTTTACTCGTACGCATTTCGGCCACCGACTGGGCCGACGGTGGTTGGACGCCTGAGGAGTCGGTGCAGCTTGCGCAGCGGTTGAAGGCGGCGGGCGTCGATCTCGTTGACGTGTCGACGGGAGGGAACGTGCACGGTGTGCGCATTCCGCTCAGTCCCGGATATCAGGCGCCATTCGCGCAGCAGGTGCGCGATGGCGCGGGGATCGCGACATCGGCGGTGGGGTTGATCACGACCGCTGAGCAAGCCGAGGAGATCGTGGCGAGCGGCACGGCAGACATGGTGTTCCTGGCGCGTGAGCTGTTGCGCCAGCCGCACTGGCCGTTGCTCGCGGCGCATGCACTCGACGCGGAATTCGCGTGGCCGGTGCAGTACGAGCGCGCGAATCCGAACGGGCCGCCGAAGCGGGGATAGTGACGCTGGACGCTATCCGCTCACGATCACGCTGTCGAAGTCGAGTGCCGCGATGAACAGGATCTGGATCCGATCGCCAACGCGCCACCGGTTGGCGCTGAGTGGCCGTACCACGTCCGAGTCGCGATGCAGCACGTCGTCCACCACGAACTCGTACGTCACTTTCGAGAGGTTGACTTCGAAGCCAACCGGCGACGCTTCGATGGCACGTACTTCCGCCGTCGCGACCTCGCCATCGCGAAGGAAACGGCGCAGTCGTCGGCGTCGGGCACGCGAAAGGCTGACGAAGACCAATGGCAGGATGCCGATCGTCAGCGTGGAGAAGAAGGCCACGGTGACGTAATCGAAGAAGCCCCGCTTGTCCGCCGGCTTGGCGCCGGCGTCCATCATATCGAGCGTACTCGGCGCCAGGCGCACGAGCAGGTCGCGCACGTTGCCCCTGAGTTCGCGCGACGCGGCGCCAAGCAGACTCAGATCAATCGGCGCGCGCTTCACCATGCGGGCACCGCCATCGTTGGTCGCAGCGATCGACGTGCCAGCAACGCCGCCGACTCGAGTTGTCGCAACCGACGGCCGCAACATGCGAGCAATGACAGGCGCCAAGCGCGGATCACCGGGCAGTTGTTCCGGCACCTCGATGCGACCTTCACCCGTCATGAAGTCGCGTGGCGCACGACCCGTGAGCAGATGCAGAAAGGTGGCGGCGAGCGAATAGAGATCGCTCGATGGCGACGCCTGCCCCATGTACTGCTCGTACGGCATGTAGCCGTAGGTGCCCACGATGCTCGAACCGCTTTCGTCGGGATTCATGAAGACGCGTCGCACGGCACCGAAATCCACCAGCGTTGGACGTCCGTCGGTCCGCACAATGATGTTCGCCGGCTTGATATCGCGGTGCAGGATGGGCGGAACGCTCGCGTGCAGATACTCGAGGATGCCAGGCATTTCCAGCAGCAGGTATACCACGACGGTCGGCTCGAACTGCTCCTGTCGATCGAGCAGCTCCTCGAGCGAAGAACCTTCGATGTATTCCATGACCAGCAAGTGGGCGGGCACACCTTCCCACTCATCCCGCACGAACTCGAAGATTTCGGGAATGCCCTGATGGCGCATGGCGCGGAGCACCGAGGCCTCGCGTTCGAACAGCTCGAGCGCTTTCAGGTCGGCGTCCCCTTTGCGATCGAAGAGTTTGATGGCCACCGTGCGCGCAGCGACGACATCGCGCGCAACAAACGTGCGACCGAAGGCGCCGCGTCCGATGGCGCGTTCGATCTCGTATCGATCCGCGATCACTGATTCACCCTTCGTGCCGCTCGAGCGCGGTGAGTCGGGATTCGATGGCGGAGAGGCGACGGTCGAGTGTGGCTGCGGCAGAGGGCGCCTTGGCGTTGGCCCCATTCAGTACGACTGCCGCGTTCGCGGGCGGCGAGGCCACAGCGGGCGCATCGCTCACGGGGCGAGTCGTTCCCGTGGCGCCGGATGTTGCGCGCTCCGATCCCATGAGCCATCCGCCGATCGGACCGCCCCAGAATGCATTGGCCAGTCGCTGCAACAGCGGACGGCGATACGGATCGAGCGCGAGGATGAGCAGTGCCACCACCATGCTGCAAATACCGCTGATGGCCATCGTTGCGCCTGCGCGACTGATCGAGTGCAAGCCCGGCTGGTACTCGACCCGCTGGCTGAAGGCGCTCCACGCGTTGTAGGCGCCTAGCAGGAACAGTGGACCGACCACGAACGAGCGCAGCCGACGCTTGCGTGCGACGCCGGGGACGGCGAGCCCCAGCCCGCGCGCCTCATCACCCTCATCGAGGATGGCGTGCAGACCGCGTCGCAGCGCGGCATGATCGAACCCGAGCTGGCGCAGCGTGCGGGCCTGTCGCGCGATGGACATCAGCAGCACGAACTCGAGCGCGAACGCGACACTCGCCGTCGTGAGTCGATCAAGCGTTGCCCCGACGCCGTCGGCCCGCAGCCAATTCGTCATCGCGAACACGATGACGAGCGCGGCATTCACCAGATAGCTCTTGCCATTCTGTTGGAAGAGGCGCACCGGCAGCGGGATGTCCGGCGCGGCGAGTTGCGCCGCGTCGATCGCTTCCACCAATGCCTCCGCCGTCGCGAAACGCTCTACCGGATCTTTCTTGAGCAGCCGATCGATCGCCGCAGCGAGCGGCGTCGGCAAGTCGCCACGCACGCTCTGCACCGGCGGAATCACTTCGGTGAGCTGCTTCACCAGCACCTTCTGCGTCGTCTCTCCGCTGATGGCGAGTTGACCGGTCACGGCAAACCACGCGACGAGCCCCAGCGAATAGAGATCGCTACGTCCATCCACCCGATCGCCTGATGCCTGCTCGGGGCTCATGAACTCCGGCGTGCCCACCACTTCGCCCACACGTGTGAGTCCCGCATCGGCGGCAGGCGTGGTGCTGATGCTGCGTGAGATGCCGAAGTCCATGACGAGTGCGCGACCGGTCGCCCGTTCGAGCATGATGTTGTCGGGCTTGATGTCGCGATGCACGACACTGCGCCCGTGCGCGTACGCGAGCGCGTACCCGACATCCTGCAGCAGGCGAACCGTTTCCTTCACTGTCAGTGGTCCAATGCGCTTCACGCGTTCCGCGACGCTTTCTCCTTCGACGTACCCCATGGCCATCGCGAGGACATCGCCGCGATCTTCCACGGCAAAGACGGGCACGATGTTGGGATGCGAGAAGCTCGCGGCGGTGCGCGTCTCCCGAAGGAAGCGCTCGCGCAGATCGCTCTGCGCGGCGAACTCGCTGGGGAGCACCTTGATGGCGACCGGCCGATCGAGCTGCAGATCGCGCGCGAGATAGACGGCGCCCATGCCGCCGCGACCGAGCTGTCGCCCGATGCTGTAGCGGTCAGCGAGTCGGAGCCTCAGTGCGTCGAGATCCGGCGCAGCGGCACTCATGATGATGTGCGCTGCGTCGGAGGTTGGCGTGCTTCAATGCGCGCGAACGGTGTCGCCAATGTCTGTCCTATTGCGGTTGCACGCGTGTCGGCGCCGTCGGGTTCTTCAACATGCGCAACACTTCCTCGATGGCCACGCGCAGCTCCGTGTCGATGCGCTTCGCTTCGTCGGCCGGCGAGTTCTTCACCCATACGTCGGGCGGCACGCCAAAGTTCTCGAGATCGAAGCCGTAGTTGTTGGGCTTCGTCGGGTCCCAGCTGACCACCAGCGATCCTGGCGTGCGAATGGCGCCGCCGTTGATGAGCGGATAGCTGCCCGTGGCGATGACCTGTGCGGCGGTCGGGTTGCCGACGATGCGGCCCAGTCCGAGCTGACGGAATCCGGCCGGCGTGACTTCCGCGTCGGAGACCGAGCGATAGTTGATCATCATGACTTTCGGTCCGACAATCGCCTGACGGGGGCGACGTCCCCAGGTGCGCGCACCGGTGCGGTTGTTCCAGAACTGATACGGCTGTCGTTCGAGAATGTCGATGAGTTCCTGATCGATGTTGCCGCCACCGTTGTTGCGGATGTCGACGATGATCCCCTTCTTCTGCCAGAAGCGATCGATCTCGTTCTCGAATCGTACGAGCGAGGGTTGATCCATGGCGCGAATGTGTACGTACGCGATCTGATTGTCGGTGGCCTTGTTCACCGAGTCGCGATTGTTCTCCACCCACTCCTCGTACTTGATGTTGGTGAGGTTGGTGGTGGTCGCGATGCGCAGCGTCTTCGCGTTGGCACCGTCGGCACTCCTGGACACCTTCACCGGCACGTATTCGGCTTCCGATTCGCTGAGAATCTTCCAGTAGTCGTCGCCGGCTTTGATGTCGGTGCCGTCGATCGCGTGTACGTAGTCACCCGTGTTGATGTCCAGCCACTCCTTGTCGGCCGGTCCGTTGCGATACACGTGCGACACGCGGTACTTGCCGTTGGCGGGCTCCATCTCAACGCCGAGGTAACGCGTGCCGTACGTGCGATCGACCGGCATGGACGCCGGGCCACTCACGCCGGTGTGCGATGAACTCAGTTCACCGATGGCGGCGTTGGCGATGTCGTACACGTCTTCGTTGGTGCCCGCGTATTTGAGCAATGGTTCGTACTTGGCTTTGATCGATGGCCAGTCCTTGCCGTGCATCTTCGGATCGTAGTAGCGGTACTTCATGACGCGATACGATTCGTCGAAGATCTGCTGCCACTCCTTCCGACGATCGACGCGTACGGTGAAGGCGAAGGCGACCGCTTCACCGGCGGAGCCGCCGCCTCCGCCAGTTGCTGCGCCACCCGCGCGACCTCCGCTCGTCACGGGTGTGCCACCGTTGGCGGGAATGTTCAGCCGCTCGATCGTGGTGCCCACCAGCGGTGCGCCACCGCGACCGGGTGCCGCCGCACCGCCACCAGCCACCTGACCACGGAAGTAGACCAGGCGACGATCCGCCGTTGGCTGCATGCCGGCGAACGTGCCCGCTGCAATGCGACGACGATCACGCCCATCGATGCCGACCGAGAAGAGACCATTGGCCGCAGGATCGGGCACTGCGCCACCGCGCGCGCCAGCTCCGCCACGTCCGCCAGCACCACCACCCACCGCGTAGAACACTGTTCGGCCATCACGCGACAGGAAGTACGAACCGACGCTGTTGGTGCCGCTGGTGAGTTCCATCGCGCGACGTTCGATGCCGGTGAGATCGACGCGCATGGTCGCTACGGCCGCCGCATCGCCGCCCTCGGCGCCGGCGCCGCGTCCACCTCGCCCCGCGCCACCCGCCGCAGCACCGGCACCCGCCGCGCGACGCAGCCGCTCGCGCACCAGCGGATCGTTCGGGTCTTCCGTCACTCGTGTCAGGGCGACCGCATACACCTGCGTCGTCGTGCCGTTGCGATTGCTGGTGAAGAGCATCGTCTTGCCGTCGGGAGTCAGCCCGCCACTGCGCTCGTTCCACGGACTCTGCGTGACGTTGTACTCCTTCGTCGCCTGAATGTCGTAGAGATACACCTCGGCGTTCTGCTCATCATCGCTGCGGCTGTACACGAGCCAGTTGCCGTCGGGCGAGTACTGATCGAGCTGAAAGCCACCGGCCTCGTTGCGCGCGATCTCCCGCGCCGGGCCGCCCGAGACCATCACCTCGAAGATCCTGTTGTCGGCCGTGAAGGCGAGCTTCTGCGAATTACCGGCCCAGGTGATGGCGGCTTTTTCGGCGGGGTACGTCGTGAGTTTCTTGCGTGAGCCGTTCGACACATCGTACAGCCACACTTCCTGATCGCCCGATTCATCGGAGATGTAGGCGACCATGCGACCATCGGGGGAATACTTCTCCCCCTGATCGCGCCAGGCAGAGCTGGTGACGGCCGCACGCTCACCAACGCCTGTCTCAGTGGGCACGATCATGATCTCGCCGTGATAGTCCACCGCCATGTAGTCGCCGTTGGGCGAGATGCTGAATCCTTCGGCGCGACTCTGCACGGGCAACAGCGTGATGTCGTTGTCTTTGGGATCGAACGACATGGCGATCGTCAACTTCTTCGAGCGGCCGTTGGGTACGTCGACCGTGTAGAGATCGAAGTCGTGTTGATACACAATGCGCTTGCCGTCGGGGGAGATGGACGGGAAGAAGACACCGCCGTCCTTGTGCGTGGTGACCGCTTGCGGCCCACCACCCTTGGGCGACATGCGCCAGAGATTATACGGGCCGTCGCGTTCCGTCGCGTAGTAGATCATGCCGTCCGCGCCCCACATGGGAAACACGTTGTTGGACATGCTCCTGAACTGCTTGAGGTCGGTGTTGGTGAGTTCGTTGATCTCACCACTCTTCACCTGCATCACCGCAATCGTGGCCGCTGCGTTGCCCCGATACTCCTTGCGCCATGCGGACGGCAGGTTGCGGTTGAACACGACCGTGGCGCCGTCCTGACTGATCATGCCGGCGCGCGCGATCCCCATGGCGAGTGGCGTGGCGATCGTACCGTCGAGCGGCTGCACGTACAGTGGCGAGCCCCACGCGTGCGCACCGCGCTGACTCGACATCACCACGCTGCGGCCATCGGGCGACCAGTACAGCGCTTCGTCGGCACCGGCAAACCACGTCAGCTGTTTCGGCTCTCCACCCATCGACGGCACCACATAGACGTCGTTATTGCCGTTGCGATTGGACGTGAAGGCCAACCACGTGCCATCGGGCGAGAAACGCGGCGAAAAGTCGCGCGCGATATGGGTCGTGATGCGTCGCGCATTGCTGCCGTCGGCGTCCACGACCCAGATGTCATCCTGATAGCTGAAGGCGACGCGACCGTCGTTGGCGATGCCGGCCAGTCGCGCAAACCTGACCGGTTCGGGTGTCTGCGCCTGAAGGGTCGGCGCCGACCAGGACGGCGCGGCGACGAGCGCGAGAATGAGCAGGCGGCGAGTCGTGAGAGTCATGCGGGATCCCGGCAAGCGGTGCGGTGGTGGCATGAGCCCGACGGGCAATGCGCCGTCGGCGGTGGTGGTTCGACCAAGGAGATACCGCCCGTGTCGCGGAGGAGCAACGTGCCCTCCCGGGTTGACCGGTCCGCATCCGCTGTGGCGCCGCCGAGGCGCATCTGCGGACTCGACGCCGCAGCATCCATGCAGCACGATGCGAGCGCCGCGAGCCACCTGTCCGCCCGCCTGCAGCAAGCATCGTTAGGCCGGCGCCTCGCCGCTGTTGCACCGGTTCAGACGGTCTACGCACGTGCCGGTATTGCTGCCCGAGCTGCCACGCCAAACGCCCCGCGATCTGCACGCAGTGGCTGGACACCACACTGCGCGCGCCGGTGCCGCACCGACAGGTGGTGCTCACCATCCCGGGGCCGCTCCGCGCGTACTGTCCGTATCGTCGCCGCCTGCTCGGCGAGATCGCGCGCGTCGCCGCCCGCACGGTCATGGCCGCCATTCGCACGCTGACCGGCGAGCCAGAGTTGTCTGTCGGCATCGTCGCGTGTCTGCAGACGCACGGCTCGCTGACGCGTAAGCGGGCCAAGGGGCATCCGCCCCTGCACCTGCTCGTTACCGTTTGTGGCTTCCGGCCTGACGGGGCGTTTGTGTCGTGGCCCGCCCACGACACGGCCCGGCTGACCGAGGCGTTTCGCCGCGCCGTGCTCCGGCTCTTCGTGCGCTTGGACCGCTTCGACGAGGACCAGGCCAGCGGGATGCTCACCTGGCCGCACTCGGGGTTCCACGTCCAGACGGCCGTCTGGGTGTCGGAAGACGACCGCGCCCTTGCGACCCGGCTCGCCCGGTACGGTGCCCGGAATCCCGTCGCCGTGGAGCGACTCACGTACGACCGGACCACGCAGGCGGTGACCTCCCGCTCGGACAAGTCCGACGGCCCGACGGCGGGCACCGAGACCGTCGACCCGCCCATGCGGATCGTCGCTTGTCTCACGCGCCCGTCGGTGATCGACCAGATCCTGACGCACCTCCGCACTCGGGCGACCACCGCCGTCCACGGCCGCGCGCGGCGTCCCCCATCGACCCAGGGCCCGTCGGCACCGGGGGCGCCACACGCCGACCCGCGGCGTTTGCCGATCTCGGCGTCGAGGTGTTCTGGTAACGCGGTGACGACCCCCGTGACGGCACCGATCGATCGCCTCTACAATGCCCTCGCTCAGCGCTATCGCCCCGAGCGCGTGTTCGGTGGTGCTGGGATGTCACGCGTGTTCCTCTCAGCAGAGCCTCGCCACTGAATGGTGCCAGAAACAGGAATCGCTGCACTTCTCTCGTCCCATCCCAACTAGATTGACGCAAATGCAGCCCACGCCCATGCAGGTCATTCGCCACGCCATCTCGCGGGCGGACCTCGCGACGATCGCGACGCCACAGTTCGGCGACATGGTCAAGGCGGTTGTCGACGTTTCGCGCGGTGTCATGGCGATCGGAGCCGAACTGCATTCGGACGAAGAAGCCGCGCTCCTCGAGGAGGGTTCGCGTCAGCCGGACGTGTGGGGAATCAATCTTTATCCAGGCGAAGTCGGCGATGGATTCATCGAGTTCGATTCGATGATCAACATCCGGCCGGCTCAGGGGAATCGTTCGCGCGGTGTCGAAGACGAAGGCCTTCGCACCAGGATCCGCAGCGTTGTCGTAATGTTGGTGTCCGACGCATGACCTCACCGGCCGGGCATAGCGCTGCTGGCGTTCGATGGGAGCGGTTTTCCCTCGTCGAGCAACTCGCCAACGTCGGTAGCGAGGTTGAACGCACCATTCGTTCGCACCGCACCGGCAACATCGAGCGGTTCAATAGCGCGCTCGGTCGCGCACTGTCACTGTTCGACCTGACGGCGGCCGATCCGCGCTGGGCGGGCCACCGGCGGCGCGAGGTGCTGCGCGCGCGCGAAGAGTTTTGTCGGCTCTTTTTTGAAGCGAACCCGTCGGCTGAGTCCGCCGCTGGGCTCGATCGTTATTTCCTCGCGTTTGGCGTGGCGGCGCGAGGCAAACCACCGCAATGACTGCTGATTCGTCTGTGACCTTCGATCGCCTGAGTACCGCCCTCGGCGACCGCTACGGCATCGAGAAGCTGCGACAGCTGACGTACGTCGCTCCGCGTTAGGCTGGAGGAGGTCGATAATGGCAACATCGGCTTCCTGGCGCAGCAGTGTGCGAGCCGTCTCGGCCTCGGCGCGTAGCACCATCGCCGCAAAAGCAGTTTCGTCTGGGAGAAAATCCACGGTTTCGTGTGTCATCGAATGCCGTGTGTCGTCACATCCAGGGGTCGTGCGCAGGTCGAGGCCATCCGTGAAACAGTCCAGCGCGGGAGGTCAATCGGTGCGCGCTGGCACCGGTGATCAATTTTCGCGGGAAAGAGCTGACAGCGGCGGAAGCGAGGCTGGACATTCGATAGGTCGGTGAACTGCGGGGAGAGCTACAACTCGTCCAGCGATCTGGGCCAGTCAGTCCGCAGCAAACGGGACATCGCTCGATCGGCCAGCAGCCGTCCGTTGGACTGACAACGCGCGCAGTAGTTCGTTTCGTTCTCCGCGTAGCGGATCCGCTGCACCGGCGCGCCGCAGACGGGGCAGGGCATGCCGAAGCGACCGTGCACCGCCATCTCCGGTCGAAAGGCCGTGACGGTCTCCGGCCAGCCGTCGCCCACTTCGGTGCGCAATCGCTGCGTCCACGTGGTGAGGGTGCGACGGATCGCCGCGATCAGTCGCGCGTAGGATTCGTCGTCGAGCTTGGCGGTGAGCAGCAGTGGCGAGAGTCGCGCCGCATGCAGAATCTCGTCGGAATACGAGTTGCCGATGCCATCGAGCAGGCGCGGATCGGTGAGCGCACGCTTGAGCGTGTGATTCTCGCTGCGTAAGCGATCCACCAGCGCGTCGTCCGACGAGGCGAAGACATCGAGTCCACCGCGGTCCATGGCGGCGAGCGGCGCGCGACCGTGCACCGCCGCGAGCGACGCACGACGTGTGGTGCCGGCTTCCGTCAGGACAACCGCGCCATGATCAAATTGAAACTGGACGAGACTGATGCGACCGGGTGGCTTCTTGCCTTGCGCGAGCCAGCGCAGACGGCCGGCGATCATCAGGTGGATGACGAGAAAGCGCTCGTTCTCTACCACCAGCACGAGTCGTTTGCCCAATCGTTCGATATCGACGACGGTGCTGTTGTCGAAGGCGGTGAGCGGCGGGTCGACGGAGCGGAGTACGAACGGATTGCTGAGGTGCACGCGTCGGAGCACGCGACCAACCACGAAGCGAGCGAGCGCCTCGCGATACACGGTGATATCCGGCAACTCAGGCATGCGTGATCCCGGTCTTCAGCATTCGAGGCATATTCCCCGCCACAGGTAACCATTGAGTCCCACGACCCCACCAATCATGCTGCATCGCCACCTGCTGTCAAACCTGTGGTCGCTGTCGATGCTGTGCGGCACAGCATTTGTGACCAGACCGGCGCATGCACAACGCGCGACGCCGCTGCAGTCCGCGCCGGTGTTCACGTCCATTCAGCCGGAGTTGTTTGCCGCCGGTGGTGCACTGGCCAACGCGTTCGCCGATTTCGATGGCGATGGTGATCTCGACCTGTTCGTCGGCTTCAATGGCACGCCGAATCGCTTGTACCAGAACGCGGGCGGGCAGTTCACCGAGATTGCCGCAGCCGCGGGCGTCGCCGATGCGCGCGCGACGCGTGCGGCCGCGTGGAGTGATGTGGATGCCGACGGCGATCCGGACCTGCTGGTTGGCTTCACCCCCGGTGCGGGACCGGTGCTGCGACTCTATCGCAACGACGCAGGGCACTTCACGGACATCACCACGGCGTCGGCATTGCTGGTGGAGACGGGCGCCGTGCGTCAGCCGGTCTTCATCGACTACGACGGCGACGGTGATCTCGATCTGTTCGTCGCGTTTCGTGACCGCGCCAACATGATGTTTCGCAACGACGGTGGCCGCTTCACCGATATTGCCGCGGCCATCGGTCTGGCCGATGCACGCAAAAGCGTGGGCGCGGTGTGGTTCGACTACGAGCAGGATGGCGATATCGACCTGTACGTTGCGAATCAGGACGGTGATGCGAACGGACTCTTTCGCAACGTCGCCGGCATGTTCTTCGATGTGGCCGAGTCTGCGGGCGTGGCCTGGGCGGGTCGGACGCCGAGACTGGCCACCAACGGAACGGTGCGGCCCTGCGCGGCCGACGTGAACAACGACGGACGTCTCGATCTCTTCGCGGCCAACTACGGTCCCAACGGGCTGATGCTCGCGCGTGGAGGCGCCGCGACTGAGAAGTCAGGCAGCGCGTTCGACGATGCGAGCCGTGCGTGGGGTGTGGCGATCGATGGACGCTATGACACGTGCGCGTTCGCCGACATCGATCACGATGGTCGATTGGATCTCTACGTCAACGGCACGGTCTCGGCCACGGAAAGCTTTCGCGACTACCTGTTCGTGCAGACGGGGAAGCGGTTCAGCGACGTGACACCGCCCAACCTGCTGGCGCTGCCGGCCAGTCACGGTGTGCAGTGGGCCGACGTGGACAACGATGGTGCGCTCGATCTCGCGCTGGCCGGCTCGCGTGCCGATGCGTCGCATGCGCTGCTGCGCAACGCGCTGCCACCTGCGCTGGCGGCTCGCTCACTGCAGGTGCGCGTGGTGGATGTGAATGGGCGCGCGACGCTGGCCGGTGCGGAGGTGCGGCTGTTTGCGGCGGGCACACGTCGGCTGCTCGCCCTGCGTGTCGTAGACGCCGGCTCCGGGTACGACGCGCAGAGCGACATGCCCGTCCATTTCGGCTTGGCCACGCTGGCACAGGTGGATGTCGAGGTGACGGTACCGCTGCGTGGGACGCGTATCGCGACGACCACACGTCGGGTCAGTCCGCGCAGCTACGCCGGCAAGGTGCTGGTAGTGAAGGCTGCGCGGTAGCGGCCGCTTCTCCGCGTCTCGGCGCGCTACGGAGAGCCGCGCTGCCTTACGGTGCCTCACGGTGCCTTGCAGAGGTGCAGCATGGCGACATCGGGGACCGAACCTTTGAAGGTGACGCCGTATCCCGGAATGCCCACCACCTTGTGGCTGCCGACCTTCGTACCAGCGGCGTCGAGGTAGTACCAGTTTTCCTTGACCGCGACTTTCTTCGCCGCGCAGTCGTACATGGCGATCGTGCGCGAGGCGTAGAGGTCGCCCATCCCCGCTTTGGTTGGCTTGGCGAATCGCGCCCGCACGGCCGCCGTGACGATCCCCTTGTCGCGTTGGACGGATTTCGTTTCCAGGAAGACCGGATCGCCGGTGGAGGTCTTGCCGATTTCCTTGAGACGCTGCGCCGACGCCGTCGAAGCGCCGGCGGCGGCGATGAGTATCGACGCGAGCGTGAGCGTCAGCATACGAACAGCAAACGAGCGCCGATGGGAACTGGACACGGGGGCTCCGGGATAGAATACAGGCAGTGCGAAGAGGTCAAACTCCAAGGTACGGACTTGAACGATATGAGCGATACAACCGAAGTGGCGATTCTGGCGGGTGGCTGTTTCTGGGGCGTGGAAGAGCTCCTGCGCGCCGTACCGGGTGTGATCGACACCGATGTCGGATACACCGGTGGCTGGCTGGAGAACCCGACGTACCACGACACGCACGACAGCAAGTCGGGGCACGCCGAGGCGGTGCGCATCACGTTTGACCCGTCGGTGCTCAGCTACGAGACGCTGCTCGAGGAGTGGTTCTTCCGGTTGCACGATCCCACCACGCTCAACCGGCAGGGGAACGATACCGGCACGCAGTACCGCTCTTCGGTGTTCTACAACTCCCCCGAGCAGCAGGCGGTGGCGACGGCGGTGAAGGCGCGCGTGGACGCGTCGGGAAAGTGGAAGAAGCCGATCACGACCGAGATCGTGCCAGCCAGCGTCTGGTATTCGGGGGAGGGCTACCACCAGGATTATCTGCAGAAGAATCCCAATGGCTATAGCTGCCATTGGCTTCGCGATTGATCGAGCGGCGGCTAGAACACCAACATCGCCACGCCCGCCGCGATCATCAGCAGCGTCGTTCCGCCTACCAGCAGTATCGCACCTCGTGACGCCGCCTGGCCGCGCATCAGCCCCGCGTCGGCGGCGACGATCAGAATCCCGATCAGCAGGAACGGCGCCAGCAGGCCGTTGATCACCGCCGTCCAGTACAGCGCGCGCACCGCGTTGATGTTGAAGAAGTCCATCGCGATGCCGCCCACCACCGACAGCGCCATGATGGAGTAGAACGCCTTCGCATGATGAAACTGCTCGTCGATCCCCTGGCGGAGGGCGAGCAGTTCGGCGAAGGCATATGCGGTCGCGCCGGCGAGCGTGGGAATGGCGAGCAAGCCGATCGCCACGATGCCCACGGTGTACAGCAGCATCGCTGCGCGACCGGCCAACGGCTGCAACGCCGTCGCGACTTCGGCGCTGGTGCCCGGGTTCGTGTTGCCAGTGGCGTGCAACGTCAGCGCTGTCGTGAGCATGATGAAGAACATCGAGAAGGTCGCAACAAAGGCGCCCACACCCACGTCGGCGAATCGCGTGCGCATCTCGGTCGCCGTGGCACCCGCGCGCTCGCGCCCCGCGCGACCGCGTGCCTTCTCCTCCTCCACCTCCTGCGAGGCCTGCCAGAAGAAGAGGTATGGCGAGATGGTCGTGCCCATGATGGCCACGATCATGCCCCAGCCCGCGGGACTCGATGGAATCGTGGGTAGGAACACATCATGCGCGATCTTGCCCCAGTCGGGGCCGGAGATCATGGCGGTGATGAAGTACGCGAAGAGCACCACGGAGAGCCACTTGAGGACGCGCACGACCTGCGCGTACCGCAACCGGATGGTGGTGTAGAGAATCCCGACACCGAAGCCGACCACCCACACGTGGGAGTTCACCCCGCTCAGCAACTCGGCGGCGTCGGCCATACCCGCCAGGTCTGCGCCGATGTTGATGCCGTTGGCGATCGCCAGCGCGCCGCAGGCCGCAAAGAGCAACGGACGCGGAAATCGCTGTCGCATCGCCGCCATCAGTCCGCGCCCGGTCACCATGCCGATGCGCGCGCACATCAACTGCACCGCCCACATCAGCGGAAACGAAACAATCGGCATCCACAACAGCGACGTGCCGAACTGCGCACCGGCCAACGAGTACGTGGTGATCCCTGATGGATCGTCGTCCGCCGCACCGGTGATCAGCCCCGGACCGAGTGTGCGCCAGAAGCGCTTGACGCCACCGACTTTATCGGTCACGATACGCGCGGCAATGCGGACGGACCCGTCATCGACGGCACCTGTGCCTCAAGCTCCTGCAGCTGCCGCTCGATGGCGCGGTGGTACCCGCTGACATGCGCGCGCACGAACCGCGCAATCGGATTCGCGATGTCTCCGCGTTCGGTGAGCGTGACCCGCGTGGCATCGCCCTCCGGTGCCAGCGTCCACGTCCATTCACCCGCGTCGCTCTGGTCATCGGCAATCAGTCGCGCGGTAAGGCGCGCTGATACCATGTCAGCCCTCCGCGCTTCCGGCTCGGTGTCGCGCAGCTCGAGCTGTGGGTTGTCGACGATGATCGACCGCAGTGCACGCCCGATCTGCTCGGACGTCGCACGCAGCATTGCCGACCGCGTCACGGTGTACGCGCGTGGAGTGGCCAGCCCGCCAACGAGCAAGGCGATCACCGCGGCTGCCATCGCTCCCATCACGAACAGGATCCAGTACATCGGGCTCCCGGAGGAATCACTCGCGTCGCGCTACCTGCTCACGCCACGCGCGTCGGTTCGTCGAGCACGCTGCGCACACGTCGCACCAGCTCCACCGCAGTGAATGGCTTTTGCAGGAACGATAGCTCGTCGGTACGGATGCCGTGCAGCAGCGAGGCATCGTCGGTGTAGCCAGAGGCGTACAACACGCGAATGCTCGGCCGGATACGAGTCACCCGCTCTGCAAGTTCGCGACCGTTCATGCGCGGCATCACGGCGTCCGTCAGCAACAGATCGATGCGATGCGGATACGCGTTGGCGATAATCAACGCCGCTTCACCATCCGGTGCAGACAGGACGGTATAACCAGAGCGCTCGAGTGCGGCCGCGGCGACGGTGCGTACGCTGTCCTCATCCTCCGCGAAAAGGATGGTTTCAGTGCCGTCTCGCAACTTGGCGTGCTGCGGCTCGACGACGCGACGATCCACCGGCTCGGTGGTGGCCGGGAAGTACAGATGAAACGTGGTGCCCACCTCCACCAGACTCTCGACCCGAATGGCGCCACCGCCCTGATCCACCATCGCGTACGCGAGCGCCAGACCGAGGCCGGTTCCCTTGCCGCGCTCCTTCGTGGTGAAGAACGGCTCGAAGATGCGCAGCCGAACCTCCTCCGACATCCCCTGCCCGGTGTCACTCACGGCGATGCGCATCCACTGCGTATTCGGGTCGAGTCCCTGCGACGCGGCATCCTCTCCGCGCACGTGATCGGTCGCCACACGCAGTCGTCCGCCGGCGGGCATCGCATCGCGCGCATTCGCACTGAGATTGAGCAGCACCTGCTCCAACTGACCGGCGTCGGCGTGAATGGTGCCCACATCCTCGCCGAGGACGGTTTCCAGTTGGATGTGCTCGCCGATGAGACGACGGAGCAGACGATCGAGTCCGCGCACCACTTCGTTGGGATCGAGCAGCGTGGGCTGTACCACCTGCTTGCGACTCACGGCGAGAATCTGCTTGGTCAGATCGGCACCGCGTATCGCCAGCGCGCGAATCTCACTCACATCCGTGTACAACGCGGATCCCTCTTCGAGTTCGAGCAAGGCGAGGTCGCAGTAGCCGAGCATGCCGGTGAGCAGGTTGTTGAAGTCGTGCGAGATGCCGCCGGCGAAGGCACCGATCGCCTCCATTTTCTGCGACTGTCGCAACTGCTCTTCGCTCACCGCCAGTGCACGCTCCGCCGCGCGTCGCGCCGTCACGTCGATGCCGACGGACAGCCAGTTGGCGCGCCCCAGCCGTCGCGACGACGTCGTCACGACTTCCATCTCCATGCGCGCGCCGCCTGCAGTGCGATGCATCCACGTACCGGCGGTTTGCTTGCTCTCGGCGAACGGCAACCGCGCCTTGACAAAGCGCTCGTGTTCGCTGGGGTCGATCAGGTCGATGATGCGCAGCGTGAGGAACGTGTCGCGACTGTGACCGTATTTCTCCACTGCCGCTTCGTTGACGGCGCTGATCTGCATCGTCTCGGCGTCCCACGCCCACATGGGCAACGGGTTGGAATCGAAGAGCAGGCGATAGCGACGTTCACCGTCGGCCAACGACGCATTGCGCCGTTCGACCGTCTCGGCCATCTGGTTGAAGGCGTCGCCGAGCAGTTGCACTTCGCGCGGACCTGAGACGCGGGCGCGGGTGGCGACGGCGCCGCGCGCCAGCGCACGCGCATCGTCGGCCAACGCTTCAATGGGGCGCGTAATGCGTTGCCCGACGTGATAGCCCACCAGCAGCGTCAGTCCGATGGCCACGGTGAGGAGCGCGAGATCTTCGAACAGCATGCGGCGGAACTTTGCACCGACCTTCGACTCCGGCACGCCGACATTCACCAGCCACGGCGCAGCGTTGGTGCGCGTAAACGCAGTGATGCGCACGACGCCGTCGAACCACGTCATCGACGCGACGCCCTCGGTGTCGATCGGCACTCCTGAACGGAATCGCTTCAGGCCGATGAAGCGTTCCCCGTCCTTTGTCCGCGCCATCACCACGCCCGCGGTATCGAAGACGGTGACTTCGGGGGGTTCCACCAGTTCACCGACGTCGGTCAGCGCGCGGAGATCGGTCAGTGAGTCGAGTCGGACCGGCGCCGCGATGATTCCCGCGAAGCCCCCACTGTCGTCGCGCAGTGCCCGTGCGAGAACGACCACCCAGGCGCTGTCGGGAAGCACGGCCGAGCGGCGCGCATCGCCGACGATGAAGCCGCCGTTCGATCGAGCGAGCGCGAAGTAGCCTCGACCGGCAAAGGCGCGCGGCTGCTCATTGAACACTGACGTCGCAAGGGCGGAGCCAACCAGCGATCCCTCGCGATCGAGCACGTAGAAATTCGCGTATCGACCAGGTGAGCTGGCGAGCGTGCGTTGCAGCACGGAGTCGTTGTGCGCGCGCCCCTCGCGCGCGGGGCGCAATTCAGCCGAAAGGCCGAGCAGCAGCGCGTCGGCGGTGCGCACCCGCTCATCCAATCGGGCCGCCAGCGTGCGGGCGACACCACTGGCTTCCTTGTTCAGGTCCGCGCGTTCTTCGGAGCTGCGTGCGATGACGCGATAGAGATTGAGCGCGACCAGCGGCATCGCGCCCAGCAGAGCGAGGCCGATGAGATACAGTCGTATCCCCTCCCAGCGACCGGCGCGGGGACTGGAAGGGGAGTCGGTCACGCGCCCAGCGGTTCCGTTTCCGGAGGCGTCGGCACCGCCATGCCCATCGCGTGGTATCCCTTGTCGACGTACACCGTCGTTCCGGAAATACCGGAAGCGAGCCGACTCGCGAGGAACGCGGCCGTGTGCCCGACATCGGCCGCCGTGAGCGTTTCGGGCATTGGCGAATTGGCCGTGCAGTACTCGACCATCACGTTGATGATGCCGATCGCGCTCGCCGCTCGGGACGGAAACGGACCCGCCGAAATGGTGTTGACGCGAATGCCGTACTTGCGACCGGCTTCGAATGCGAGCACGCGGGTATCGCTTTCCAGCGCCGCCTTGGCCGACGACATGCCGCCGCCGTACCCCGGAATCACGCGCTCGCTGGCCATGTACGTGAGCGAACAGACGGAGCCACCCGGGCGCAGCAGCGGACCGAAGCGTTGCACCATGGAGGTGAGCGAGTACGCGCTGGCGCTCACCGCCGCGAGATATCCGTTGCGCGAGACTTCGAGCAGCGGCTTCTTCACTTCCGGGCCATTGGCCAGCGAGTGAAAGAGAATGTCGAAGGGCTGCTCGCCGAAATCCGCCACGAGCCGGTTCGCCACGCCACTGATCGAGAAGTCGCCGACGTCCTTGTAGCGCTTGGAGCTGCGCACATCGTCCGGCGCGTCCTCCAGCGTGTCGTAGACGGCGTCGAGCGGGTAAATGCGCTCGAAGGAGAACATCGTGCCGTCGGGCATGACGCGCGACTCGTCCATCTTGCCGCGCTCGAGCAGGTTCAGAAAGATGTTGAGGGCGGGCGGCCACGTGGCAACGCACACGGTGGCGCCGGCTTCGGCGAATGCTTTGGCGACGGCAAAGCCGAAACCACCGTCGTCCGCCACTCCGGCGACGAGGGCTCGCTTGCCTGTGAGATCGATGGGTAGCATGGGCATAATCTAGCCGTCCGTCAGCGGGCAGCGCGGGTGATGCGGTCGAGGATGGCGACCCAGCCGTCGGCGTTCGGCGGCCGTTCGATAATGATCACGCTCGACTGCGCCGCGTCCGCCGCGTGGAGCGCCGCATACAGCTGGCGCGCGTACGCAGCGGGGTCGTTCGGCATGTGCACCACGTGGTCCAGCAGCGCCATCGGCAGCAATTGCGGTGTGAGCAGGAGCGCGGTCACCGGCCCCGCCCCGTGCGTGCGATCGCGCCGTCGCTGCCCCAGCGCCTGCACGACCTCATCCAGCGGCGTCGCCTTTCGCAGCGTCGACACCCGCTGTGCCACATCCGGCTGCGCCGCCTCCAGCAACCACACGTCGGCGCGCGGGGCATAGTGCCGTTCGGCCATGCCGGGCGAGCGCGGGGCAGGGTCGTCGGCGCCGGGTCCATCCAACGAGAGTGCGATCTCCTGTGACGCCACGTGCACGGCACGTCCGAGCACGCGTTCGAGTTGCGCCCGCGTGATCATTCCCGGTCGCAGGAGAGTCGGCACCGGGCCGGTCAGGTCGCAGACGGTGCTTTCGATACCAACGTCACTCGGACCGCCGTCGAGGACGAGCTCCACCCGATTGCCCAACGACGCGACGACATGCTGCGCGGTCGTCGGCGAGAGCTGCGTAAACCGATTTGCACTGGGCGCGGCGATGGGAAAGCCCGCGGCGGTGAGCAGCGCGAGCGCCACCGGATGCGACGGCACCCGCACCGCCACGGCGTCGAGACCGGCGGAGACGATGGCGGGCACGTGCGGCGCGCGCGGCAGCACGAGCGTGAGCGGGCCGGGCCAGAAGGCATGCGCGAGGCGTTGGGCGGCAGCGGGCCACGAGGTCGTGAGTGCGCGCGCGGCAGACACGCCATCCACGTGCGCGATGACCGGATTCCACGCCGGGCGTCCCTTGGCCGCGTAGATGCGCGCGACGGCATCGGCGTCGAGGGCGTTGGCGCCCAATCCGTACACGGTTTCCGTGGGAAACGCGACGAGTCCGCCAGCGCGCAAAACACCGACCGCGCGCGCGATCGGCTCGGCGCCGGGATGCTGCGGGTCGACGACGAGCAGTGCTGGTGCTGAGCGTTCGCCCATCCGGCGCGCGGCGTCCACCTACTGCCGACGCGCGATGGCGCGCTTGGCCATGCCGTCCACCAGCGCCGGCGAGATGAGCTTGAGCAGACGCCCGATTCTGCCGCGCCAGGTCATGACGAGTTCACGCTCGCGGCCGGACACGGCGCGGAGGATCTGACGGCAGCATTCGTCGGTCTCCATGGTTTCGCCTTTCTTTCGTTTGTAACTGCGCTCGCCGTACGGCGTCCCATCGGCCGACAAGGCGCGCTGATTGATCTCCGAAAAGACAAAGCCCGGATAGATGACGGTCACGCCGACGCCACTGTCTTGCAGTTCGAGACGCAGCGAATCGAAGAAACCGGCCATCGCATGCTTGGTGGCGGCGTAGGCGGTACGCTTGGGAACTCCGGTCAGTCCGGTCAGACTGGCGATGGCGACGATCTGGCCGCGGGTCTTTTTGAGGTGCGGCAGTGCGTACGCGGTGCACCAGACGCTGCCGAGGTAGTTCACCCGCATCAGCGTGTCGAAGATCGTGAGGTCGGTGATCTCGTCGAACTGGGCGCTGGAACCCAGCCCCGCGTTGTTGATCAGCACATCGATCTGTCCGAAATGCGTCACCGCGCGTGCTACCATGGCTTCGCACGATGCCTGCGTGGCGACGTCGGTGGGCACCACCAGCGCGTCGCCACCGAGCGCTCGACATTCGGCCGCGACGGTCTCGAGCCGCGCCGAGTCGCGTGCGGCCAGCACGAGCCGCGCTCCCGCGGCCGCGAACTGGCGGGCGAGTTCGGCGCCGATGCCACTGGATGCCCCGGTCACGAGCACCACTCGGCCCGCGAAACGCGTGTCACTCACTGCAGTGTCTCCCGTACCCGTTGGTACATTGCGTGCATGGCCGCGTCCTTTGGAATCTTCGTGCTGGCAGAACTTCCCGGCGAGGCCGGGCAGATGGTGCGCGAGATCCAGCAGCGCTACGACCCCAAGTTGGCGCGTCTGACGCCGCCGCACATCACGCTGGTCGGATCGTCTGGTGTAGGGTCGATTCCCACCGATACGCCGGTGGAGCGCATTCGTGCGGCACTCGAACCGATTGCGGTGTCGACAGCGCCGATGTCGCTCAGGTTCGGCGCACCGCACCGCTTCATGCAGACGGAAATCGTGTCGCTGCCGCTGGATGTGCATGGGCCGCTGCGCATGCTGCACGAACGCATCGCCCGCTGCGGGCTGCCCTTTCGTCCGGCGCGGTTCATGTTCTCGCCGCACTGCACGCTGAGCTTCTACCCCACGCTGACCCTCACCAGCGAGCGTGAAATGCTGGCGCTGCGGGTGGATGCGCCGTGCATCGTGGAGCGACTGCAGGTGTACCTGACGCGCGATCCGCAGCCGTCGCGCATGCTGTTCGATCTGGAGCTGACCGGCGTGACGCCGGCCCTGAACATCGCCAGCGCCGGCTGAGTCGCCCTACGCGGCCTGCGGTCTGCCCTTCGCGAACGCCGTGGTGTTCTGCTTGAGCTGCAAGATGGCGGACGCCACCAGCTCGTACTCGAAGTGCAGATCGTTCAGCTTTTCGGAGCCATGCTGGGTGAGCTGACGGGAAGCCTTTTCGGAGATCGAGTGGCGACGCAGATACTCGCGTGAGGAAAGCCAGAGTGCGTTGGCCTTCTGCCGCAGATCCGCATCGTCGGATGCGGGCACCTTCGCGCAGACTTTTTCGAACGCCCGCACGCATTCGGCGAGGGCCAGATCGCAGTCGTCGACGAGCGCGTGCGCGGCCTGGAGCTCGGACTGTGCGACGCGAAGCTCCATCAAGCGGGCCAGCCGTTCATGCTGACGACACGTTTCAGCTGCCGTGCGCGCCAGTGCATCGGCAACGGCGAGCGGAGTGCGGACATCGAGCGCGAGCGCGTCGTCCATGATCTTCGCGTTCGCAGCGGTACGGGTAAGAGCCATGTTGCAGTGCACTGGAAGGGCGTCGCGCGATGGCGACGAAGCCGGAATGAACGCCGTGGGGAGACGCGGCGCTGCGGTTCGTGTCAGTGATCTAGCGGGAGCACCCATCGCTGCGGTAGTGGTCGGCATTCGTGAGTGCGCACCAGTGCTGCGTAAAGCGATCGGTTGACAGTCACGGCACCGGCACTCCACGATCAGGGGACATCGGTGATCGCCGACACGTCATTATCCTCTGCCACGCCTGCCATGACCACGTTCACGCATCTGCTGGTCGAGACCTCCGACGCCGGTGTCCGTACGATCACGCTCAATCGGCCGGAGCGACTGAACGCGGTGAATCCGCTGCTGGCGGAGGAGTTTCCGTTGGCCGTGCGCGACGCGGCCGGCGATGACGCCGTGCGGGCCGTGGTGGTGACGGGCGCGGGACGTGGCTTTTGCGCGGGACTCGACCTCGCCGATCGGGGCGATGGCATGGGCGGGAGCCGTACCTCTCGTTTGGATCCGTACTACTGGGTTGGGCGCTGGGTACACGCGGTCACTCAGTGCGAGAAGCCGGTCATCGCCGCTCTCAACGGCGCGGCGGCCGGCGCGGGATTTGGCCTCGCGCTGGCCTGCGACATTCGTGTGGTGAGTGCGGGCGCCAAGTGCACGGCCGGCTACGTGCGCCGGGGGCTCTCGCCCGACGCTGGCGTAACGTGGTTTCTGCCGCGGCTGGTCGGACATGCGCGCGCGATGGAGATCCTGTTGAGCGGGCGCGACCTCGCGGCCGAGGAAGCCGAGCGCATTGGATTGGCCACGGCGGTATTGCCGGACGCGTCGTTCGCCGCCGATGTAGCCGTGCTGGCGGCGCGCTACGCCGCGGGTCCGTCGGTGGCGCTGGCGCTCACCAAGCGGCTGATGTTGTCCAGTGCCGACGCATCACTCGATGCACAGCTCCGCGACGAGCTGACGCACATCAAGACCTGCTTCGCGACGAGTGACGTGCGGGAGGCGATGGCGGCGCTCGCGGAGAAGCGCGCGCCGGTGTTCGGCGGCAACTGATGGCGCGGCGCCCTATCGCCCGCCCGGATTGAATCGGAGCGAGCCGGGAAGCGCGTTGAGCAGCGGTCCGAGCTCACTGGCGCGTTCGAGTGTGGTGACAAAGGTCAGCCCGCGAATGGACACGACGAGCATGCCGGAGACGCCGTACGCCACCACACAGTTCTCGTCGGCGTGTACGACGTTCCCCGAGGCATCAATACAGTGCACGTCGCCCATGATGCCATTGCCCGTGTCATCCAGTTCGCGCACGCGTCGCAATGACGCCCAGGTGCCCACGTCATCCCATCCGAACTCGCCCCGCATGACGACCACGTTCCGGCTGCGTTCGAGGAGACCGCGATCGATCGAGATGGAGGTCACCATCGAGGCGAAGGCGTCCGAATCGCCAGCGGCCAGCATGGGCAGGCCGTGACTGATTTCGCCGACGTGCGATTCGAGTTCCTGCAGCAGCACGTTCGCGCGCCAGACGAAGATGCCGGTGTTCCAGAGCGCACCGCGTTCGATGAGGACATCGGCCAGGGCCGCCGTCGGCTTCTCGACAAAGTGCTCCACCTTGCACGCGCCGCCTTCGGCGCGTGACACGAACGCATCCAGCGGCTTGCTTGGCTGCAGGTAGCCGAAGCCTGTTTCGCAGCGGGTCGGCTGGGCGCCGATGGTGACGAGCACGCGCTCGTTGGCGGCGATTTGCGCGGCGCGACGGACGGTATCGCGAAAGGCACCCGGATCGGAAGCGGTCAGGTCGGCGTGCAGTGCGCAGAAGACGGTGTCGGGCCCCGCGCGTCGTGCGACTTCCTGCGCGCCCCACGCGAGTGCAGCGGCCGTGCCCAATGGACGTGGCTCGATGAGCATGTTCTCACGCGGAATTTCCGGAATCGCCTGATGCAGTGCGTCGGCGATATCGGCGCTCGTGACGACAAGGACACGTTCGGATGGCACGAGTGGTGACAGACGCGCGATGGTGTCGGCGATGAGCGGTCGTTCATTCACCAGCGCCAGCAACTGCTTCGGGCGTTGCGGTGTACTCAACGGCCAGAAGCGTGTGCCGATGCCTCCAGCAAACACGACGGCCCAGAGCGCGAGACTCGTATCCAGCAGCGGTTCGGGCTCGAGTTCCTCGAGCGTCTGCGGCGCGACGGCCGCCTCGACGATCGACTCGATGATGACTGCGGCGTCGCTGCTGTGGCCACCGGCTCGCGATTCGGTCATTCGTATCGGCACGTGTGAAAGGGTGGAGCACATCGCAACCGATGCGTCGCCGGAAGCGCGTCACGACTGGCGCGCACGCCAGCGCCTCCGCAACATATCCCACTCCCGCCCACGCGTCAGCGGGGTTCCGCCCGTCTCGCCTCCCCGTACCCTCGCACATGCTGGTATTGCACGTCACCAATGGCGACAGCGCCGCCAGCGCTCTTGCCCGCTCCGGGCTTCCTGGCGACATCGTCGCCTGGCGCGATGTCCTGCACGACGGACCCGTGCTGCCCGACAATGACATGTCGGCCTTCCGGTCCGCGCGCGGCGCGTTTCTGGCCGATCGGCATCCGCACATGAGTCCGAGCGACGTGGTCGCGGATTTCGAAGAGCGCGATGCACGCCTCGATGGCGTTACCCACGAGGACGAGGTCGTGCTCTGGTTTGAGCCCGATCTCTACGCTCAGCTGCAGCTGATTCAGGTGCTCGCGCGTTTCGCGGCAAGGCCCGCCCAACGGCGACCGCGCATCGCCATCGTCCCGGCCGATTGTTTCCTCGGCCCGATGAACCCCGAGCATTTCAAGCCGCTGTACGACGCGCGACGGAGCATCGGCGAGCTGGAGCTGGCGCAGGGCGCGGAGGCGTGGAGTGCGTTCACGTCGGCAACGCCGGCTGCGCTCCTGCGCGCGGCCGAAGGCCTGGATCGCGCGGTTGGTGTGCGCACGTACGGCGCGAGTGATGACGTGCGATTGCCGCATCTCGCGGCCGCGCTGCGACGTCAACTCGAAGAGTATCCGGACATCGATCACGGATTGAGTCGCAGCGAGCGCCAGATCTGTGAAGCGATGGCGCCGGGTGAGATCACGCTGACCCAACCAGGCTTGATCCGATGGGAAGTAGCTCGGATTCGACCACGAGATCAAGTCGAGCTGATTGACGATGAGGCGCCGCCCACGTTTACGCAGCCAGCGCAACTCATCGTACGAGTTGACCTGGTATGGACGGTAAATGATGTCGCAGAGAGGTGTGCGGTCATCGTCAAAACTTGTGACCGGCGAGCATTGGACGTTCGGTAAGCCGTTGATGATCGCTGCGACGTCCGAGGTGATCGCAAGAGAATGGAGAACGGTGATTGATGCATCCGAGTCCTCGAGCGCCTCCGACAGCGCCTTGATCGTTTCGAGTGTGACTGCTTGCGTTCCAGCCCACACACCCCCGAGACACGTGCCGTCGATAGCTACCGTCATTCCGGTG
>ENA-ORBV01003113-ORBV01003113.1-microbial-mat-metagenome-genome-assembly--contig:-NODE-3113-length-33756-cov-5.759702_pt1 | contig 33756 bp, 24 predicted proteins | sample MGYA00237777_ERZ505514 | MGnify/ENA primary metagenome ERZ505514 (study PRJEB26160, sample SAMN06269048) | microbial mat metagenome | isolation source: Oligotrophic lake microbial mat | place... | reverse complement strand
CCAAAGTCGTACTGGTACTTGGATATATCCTTCTCTGGCAGTACTAGACTACTACTGTAGTACCTTGTATTGGTAGTACTGTACAGTACCATCTTTCTACTACTCGCTGTAATTACGGCCCCGCTAGAGCTAGCTACTGTATGTAGCTATGTCGTACTACTAGCACTGGCAAGCACAGTACAGTACATGGCTTCAAAGCATCACTGACAACAACGGCAGCAATTACTTTCCTCAAGACTCACTCTGGCTATTTATTTTTATCAGCAGCTATTAGCAGCCACTACCTAAAGTATCACCTTTTCTGTGGATTGACCATGAAGATGACGAAAGCTACTACAAGTAGCAAGCCGCCCGAAAGGTCCGAAGAGCTGAGTACTACGACTATGAGCACAACTACCGACGTTCAGGAAGAACATCAGCAACAAGAAGATCAAGTGAAGAACCCTCCTTCTGCTCCTGACATGGACGACTTGGATGGTGCTGATGCGTCCAATGCAGACATGCCCAACCCAGGAGGAGGACTAACAGAAGATTGTAGCTCCGAAATCATGGCAAGGGCGGTAAAGGAACAAGCCAAGCTCCTCCAAGAAGCTGCCAAAAGTAGCACTACGTCTAAGGCTACTGTTCCTGCAGACACGAGTCATTTGCATGCGGATGACTCTCAGGGATTCCCGTTGGAAGACTTGGAGGAAGTTTTGGAATTGAGACGAAGTGCTTTGGTATTGGTGGAAGAAGCAGAGATGAGTCGTAGCAGCAGTGGCAGCCAAAATGACGGAAAGAAGAAGAGCAGGGAGGAAGAGGAAGCAGCTGCAAAAGTACACGCTCAAGCTGGCCTTGTGCTTGCTAGCAGCAAGGCTTGTACCAGTATGCCAGCCATGGATATGAAGCATTCAATGGGAGAAGGAGGTCTTGCTGTGGGTGTGACTTGCATGACCAAAGAGCAGGCCAAGATTGCCCTTCATTCCAGCACCAGCAGCAATAATGCCAAAGCCAAGGCAGAAGCACAAGGTGAGCAGAGAGGAGAAGCTACAGCCAATGGCATGAGTGCGTCTGCAGAAGCCCCAGAACCACCACACGGTAGCGGCGTTGACGAGGAAGCTGCACTTGCCATGCCCATGACGGCACTGCAGCGTTCCACTCGTGTCCGACCTACGCCACAACCAGGAGCTTTTTCCGTAACTCCGCCGGCTTCGTTTAATACTTCCTTTTCCTCGGCTCATCAAGACCCCTCCGAACGAAATATTACGAGAGGGGCTACCGTCCAAGAAGATATGGACGAATCGGCTCGTCAATCCTTTGCATCCATGGGAGAAACTATTGCCACCAGTCCACTGGACCATTTGGTGTCGGCACAGTTGGTCACATCCAGACACCTACGAAATGAGGATGCCTCGGATGAAGAAGCCCAAGAAGTCTTTGAAGCCAAACCTGCCTTGGAAGGCTACCAGGCACTCATTCACAACAAACGCTTCAAACTGGTGGTAGCCGCGATTCTTCTCATTCCATTGGCCATCATTTTGCCTCTGGTATTGACGGTAGGCGCCAAGGGCAATACAACCGTGGAGACGGTCAGCAACTTTACCTTGTGTGGAACTCGAGAACTGAATCAAGCCGATTACCGTGGGGAGATTTCCGTGACCGAGAGTGGGGATACTTGTCAACGATGGGATGAACAGGTGGGTAATGCATGCCGGTGTCAATTGTGTGTGATTTCTCTTGAATTGTGCTTGACTTTCTTGATTGGTGTTTAATGGTGTTTGATCCTATTGAAGCCAGTTGAATCCTTGTGAATTCTCTTGAAATGATGCGGTATCTCCCGAATTAGATTTGATCTGACTGGCTCTCTTGTGAAGAGCTTCGGTACCTGAAATCGGACATCTTGAATCATCTTCAACGTTCTTCAGTTGGTTGAGATTTCTTTACTTGGGTAGAATGCTCTTGAATGCCACACCTGTTCAAACGCTCATTACATTGTGATTTCCTTATCTTGCCTTGTAGGAACCACAGAGTCACAGGTTCAATCCCGAACTCTTTCCCACAGCAGGCCTCGACGACAACAATTTCTGTCGCAATCCCGATGGCGAGGAAGAGCGAGCATGGTGTTACTCGGCCAATACATCTGGTCGACAGTTTTGTTCCATACCATTTTGTTCAGGGGAAGTTCCAATGGTCGAACGACTCGACTGTGCCACAACCGCCATTAAGGGACAAGACTATCGTGGAACTGTGAATGTCACCAAATCGGGAATTCCTTGTGCTCGCTGGGACAGTGATGAGCCTCATCGCCATAGGCGGAAAAACAATCCAGCGGTGAATCCCGATGCTGGCTTAGAAAACAACAACTATTGTCGGAATCCCGATTTGGCCGAGTCTGGTCCCTGGTGTTATACCACGGACCCAGATGTCAAGATGGAGTCTTGTATGATCCCAAGTTGCGAAGCAACTGCATGGAATGATGAATATGAGAGTATTTTTGGTGAAGTCTGTCAAAACTGCACGGTCCAGGAATGTGGATCTCCCTCCGCTTTACAGACAGATTATCGCGGGACCCTCAATGTGACCGAAAGTGGGCGAACTTGTCAGAGATGGGACGCGACCGAACCTTGGAATCATGATGATACCATGCCGGAAGCCCGGTCTCATTTGGATTTGCGGGAAAATTATTGTCGCATGGCCAAGCATACCAAAAATCATCAGCCCCGGGTAAGTCTCTTATTTTCTTTTCAGCCTCGCCGTTCTGGTGATGAACATTGACTCCACAGCATGAAATCTTCTGACCGCGCGCCTCTGCCTCTTCCACAAATGCTTTTCTTTCAAAGGCGTGGTGTTTTACGACCGACCCTGAACAAAGATGGGAATACTGCAATGTTCCTGCGTGCCAGGAAACATTTCATTGGAATTGTGGTACCATGGAGACCTTTCAAACCGATTATCGTGGAGACAAGTCAGTTACTGAATCGGGTTTAAAGTGTAAAGAATGGGATGCCTACCATGATGGGATTCTCATTACTCGATATCCCTTTGCTGACCTGAGGAATCACAGTCATTGTCGAAATCCATCCCCCCATAGCAGGGTGAGAGCGTGGTGTTATACGACGGACCCCAATGTGGAATGGGAATATTGTGACGTCAGTTCTTGTGATGGTGTAAACCCTGGGGTTGGTTTGGAAGATCACCAAAGCAGCAACAATGAAACCAATGCCAATGACGCGAACGCTGACACTTCGCTCTCGGCGAACAAAACCACTTGTGGAACGGCTTTGCTGCAGCAAAGTGATTACAGAGGAGAGATTCATCAAACCATCTCCAATAAGACTTGCCAGCATTGGAATGCCCAAGAGCCTCACTACCACAAATTTCAACCACAAGATCGACCTGACGACAACTTGCTTGAAAATTTTTGTAGAAATCCAGACCGATCAGAAAAAGCATGGTGTTACACAACGGATCCTGACACACTCTGGGAATATTGTAATGTTCCAGATTGCTATTAAATTAATACGTTTTTCTTCTGAATTTCATTTTCTTTACAGTTGTTGTTGCCATTCTGGTGTGTGGTTTGCTTTTGAGTAATTAGTAACTTCCCTGCTGTCACCGGGGAGATGAACAGTGAAAGTGAACCATGCTGCTCCAGAGTGCACACCAATTGACCTACTGTGTCTTCGCTCCACGCTAACGGCTAGATAAAATTGCCATTAGCACTGTGTTGTTGTAGAGTTGACGCGGCACTTTTAGCTGACGCTACTGCTTCAGTGCGGTGCGGAAGGTTCTTGTAGACCGTAACGAACACTTGTTGCCGTTAGACACATGCCATTCGATAGTGTGCTTAGGCGAGCAATGTCGTTCTACATAAGCTTCCTGTGCTATTTGCCGTTTGTGCAGCTGTTGGTCCTAAGCAAAATCAGCCAGTCGTTAAGACTGAGCCATTTCTATGTCACAGACGTCACTTTGCTTAGCAGAAGAAACATCCGGCGCACGTTCTCAGGCTGCGCTTGCGCTATGACATAATTCTCCCTCACTTTTTAGCAGTCGTGACTAACTCGTGAGTAAATGTTCTGCGTCAATGCTGCAGCATTAATCCATCATTTGCTCCAATCCACGATGGCCTTCATGGACGCTAATTGAATAGAATGTGGACGACAACAACCAAGAAAGCAACAGCAGACTACCCACTGACAGTGGGGAAGGCGCCGCGGCCTCGCGGCCCCGAAGAAAAAAGAGAAAAGGGACAAAATTGACCGTCAAAGCAAAAAAGAAAGAATGTGACGACACACGCATCAGCAAAGGACACAATGAAACCAATCCAGCACTCGCAGCAGAAGCAGAAAGCAAAAGAGCTGCGATCAATCACGAGGAGGAAAAGACAGAAGATGAAGTTCAAGCAAGACGAAATCCCCAATGAGAAGCATCACAGAATCCTAGTGCCTGTGATGAATCAGAAGAAGAAAACGATTTGCTTGAAGATCGTGTCGTTGACGTTGATTGCTACGAAGATGTGGCTCGTGGCAAAATGGACGATTTGCTTGTCCATAAGAAAGACAAATTGGGTAGAAAACTTGCTGACTGGGAAACAAGAAGAGCACGCAGAATGGCCCTGGCATTTCTTTCACGATGCTTTGTCACTAATGACGTCGTCAGAGACCAAGGATTGGATGGAGTCAAAAGGCTGGCTGAAGCACTGGACGTTGCCCCATCATGACCTCAACAAGCACATCCCGCACTGCTCCAATCCAAGACCAATTGGCAACAACATGAGGGCACAACCCATGGACCACACCATGAATGAAGATCATGATGACTGTGTTCTTCGGCAGGTGGCGGCAACCTGCCTATTGCCCAACGATGACCCCCGGAAGTTCTCATTGGCGACACCAAATCTTTGTGCTTCTGCTTGCACTCGAGTCCATGACGCCAATGGCATTTCCTCCTTCTGAATCCAGCAAGACATTTTGAAGACGCCAGGACACTGGCGAGAAGTTTTCGAGAACGAGGGAAGAAATGTCAATGCAAATGTCAAGGGTCGGAGAGGCGATGAAGCCCGTGATCTGGGGGTTAGCAAGCGTGGTGGTGAGCGTGTCAAAAACAAGGCTTTGAAAGAATTGTGGTGCCACCCTGACGCACAGGAAGCGATGGAGGATTTTGTCACCAAGGCCGAAGAGAAATTTTTTGAGGCATTTCAGAAGGTCAACGAAGAACACGCACACATCTCCAAAGAAGACGATGAATGCCTCGATCCCGAACTGCACGAGGCTGTTGACAAGTTGGAGATGCCTGCAGAGGACAAGAATTTGCCAAGCGATGCAGAAGACTGTTGTAGCGATGATGAAGAGCAAACAACGCTGTACAAAATCGCTTCCGTGGCACCAGACAACATTGACGACTATGACAGGAATCTTCTAAATTGCTAGTAGACATCTCTTTGTCTATCTGTGGTGTCGTCCTGCTTTTGTCAGAGTGTTCAAACTTTTTCTTTGATCGACCATCCTCGCCTTGAGCATGCAAGCTTGTTTCGGCCCAATTGAGGCAGACGTCACTCACAAAAGCCTGAAACAATGACAACAAATCAAGACCACAAGCAACAACAAATGACACGAGGGCATGCACTTGTCATGGCCATCTTGAACAGAGCGCATCTCGACAACTAGCTATCCAAAAATGACATCCAACATGTGCATGTCGATCGAAACAGTGACATCAACAAGGATCTGATGGCGCGCACAGTGTGCCGGCTAGCTGTTTGAATCCCGTGTTACCCGTGACTGTCAGGATCGAGCAAAGATGGAAGTCTTCACAAATTGGTGGTGCAAAAAGAATCACAATGTCCCTTTTTCAATCAACTGCAACATTTCCCTTCATTGTCAGAGCAATTGCTGCCATGATGAACCATCATCTTCGGTCTGGTTTTGATGGGACAAGGTGTTTCACAAAGCTCTTGCCCAACGTTCATGTCAACAACTGATCTGCAGTTGTAGCATGGAGAGGATCATTTTTGAAGGCATGCTAGAAGACAATGACATTGAAGTTTTGCATCTTCCTGTTCCAGACATTCCACAAGAAGAATTAGGCAAGATTGTCCAGGGATGCCAAAAACCTTGGACCCATTTTGCCCCTCTAGTGCATGGTGCTGAGTTTGTTCCACATTTTCTGCATTGGAATGAAAGACACCACGCAGTGGCAATGTGGACCTAAATGATTTTGAGCAGAGGAATTGGCACCTTGTGTTTCATGACGGATGTACAAGAAGCTTCATGATGCGCAGGTCAGCTTCCAGAATTTGTTTTCTTTGTCACAAAAGAGGGATTGTGATTGATCCCATGGCAGAGTCATCAGATGAAGAGGAGGAGGAGGAAGTGGAGGAGGAAGAAGAAAAGGATGAGGATGAGGAGTGAAGTGGGTCAGAAGAGTGGTGTGGACCTTGGAAATCAAACCAGTTAAACCAGCTGTTGCAAAGTGCAAAATTTTAGTCAATTGTGTCACAAGACTTTCTGACCATCCGCTCATTCACATGGACATAAGCACCCTAGATAGGATCCCATGGTTGGAACAGTGGAACAGCTGATGACTAGCTACAGTAGCTACTAGCAGAGCGAAGCTCATTTGGGACCCCATTTTTGAAATGTGAGTGTTGTAGGAGAAACGAGTATGAACGCAATTGATGCGAGGGGCAACCATACCCGAAGCAGCCCACACCTTCTTCTAAGAGGATTATGCTCAAACATAGTATGACATCGATGGGTAACATCGGTGGGAAGCTACATTGGAAATTTTTTGTTCATCGCGCAAATGAAAGTACATTCATATCTTTGGTACTAGCTAGCTAGTAGGGCATTATTTCGATCGAATTGTATACACATATAATTCCTTTATTCTTTCTCCTATTTTCAGCGGAAAAATCGCACCCGACATGAGGGTGCTGGTTTGGAACAGCAACAAATAGTTTAATGCAACATCTAACACTCGACTTCTTGCTTGACTTTGGAGAGTGGCAATGGCCCTTCCGGTAGTGGCCCTTCCGGCGGGGCTTCCTGCCCCCCCTTGACACCATATTTCAGGCGGCATTCCTTTGCCATTTCATCAGTCGCCTCCTTTCCTTTCAGTTCCCTGATAGAAACAAAGGATAAACAAGAGTAATCGTTAGCATGACAGCCCCTGAATGGTGCTCCGGCGTTGGGGGGAAGTCAACGTGTATGGTACGTACCACTCGGCGCGATTTTGGAGGGCGTAGTTCAAGTATTCGCCGCTGGAGACGCCAAAAACACCACAATCTTTTAGCTTTTGAGTAAGCGGGATAACTGTTGTGACGGAGGACGAAAGAATTCGCGAGAGGTTGTGAGCATGTCCACTAGAATTTGTTTGGAAAAAGCCTCGAACAGACCACCGAATACGTACTGTAGAAGTCGAAAAACCCTAGCTCGCCTGGGAGGGTTCCGAAATTTTGAGGGAGTGGGGAGGGAGGGGGTAAGGCATTTACATGTCCGTCACAACCTGCTATGAAAAATCGAAGCAAGTAATCGCACCTTTGTACCAAAACTCAGTAGGATCGCCGGCCATTCTCCCATTCAAGTATGCGACATAGAGTTCTTCAAACAGATTTTTATTCCACGTCCTGTAGACGTGCCAGTGTTGCATGGTGTGGGAAATATCAGAGGCCTGGATAACTGTTGAAGTATCAGGGCAACCACAAACAAGAATAGTGCGTGTTAGACAACCGAGATGCTGCTGCTGCAACTGAGAGCTGAGCAGAAAGTAACTTACTGTGCTCAATGACAATTGTAGCCTTTCGGTTGACTTCATCACGTGGGTCTGAATCGACATGGTTGGCCATATCTCCCTTCTTGAAGGCTTTGTCCCATCGGTTGTTACGAAGTGCTTTGAGGTCAGGGTCGCAGATATCGGTACTCATGACCGCCTAATGGTAGGTCCAACATAACAGGAATACACGAGCCAGGGTGCCATTGCGGACGATTAACGCCAACACGGAAAAGCAAGCAAACAGTTTTCTTACATTGACCACTAACTGTCTGAACCTCTGCATTTCCGTCTTAGTCGGGAGGAGGAATTCTCTCAGTTGCTTGAACTCAGAGCCCATCAACAACTCCCAGGTAAGATCGAGGGAGTTCTGTTCGGCAACCGACCTGACGTATTTGGCAGCGAGGTGGTGGCCCTCCTTGACCAATTGCGCGTTGCTCACACCCAAATGATCGACATCTTTGTAAAGAGGCGGACAAGTAAAGCGTATCAGAAATATTGCGCAGAAAGACACAGAGGACGAGGGGTGCAGCAGGATTCGACTCACCGTGAATGAGTGCACTGAACGCGCAAGCGAAGTGTGTCAAAGGATCACTGTCGGGAAAAGCATGAAGATCAGTGAGAAGTCAGACAAACAGTCAAAAAGTAATGAATTCTCGACGCACCCAGTGATCCCGTATGTGTGATCATGGCCTTTCTTTACATTGGCGTCATCGGATGGCGCAACGATACGAGACAAGAGCTTGGTGACGCTCATCACTGTACGTAGAAAAAGAAACAAGGATGAGCAGGACTGCTGTAGAGGCTAACACTGATCGCAGATTTGACAGGCCATCAGATTCTCCCGCTTACCAACGTGACTCGCGTGTTCTGGGAGATAATAAACAAGGACAAAACGTAATGAGTAAGGATGGACTAAACCGTCCAATTGAGCTCCACGATTTCAATTACGGGCACACCTACCAAAGTTGTGGAACGGATTATTATTGTACATGCCAGCGATTGTGGCGACAAGCTTATGAAGCTCGGCACATACGATAGAAGGAATTTCCACCATAATGGGATCTTGCTGTTGCTGTGCTGATGTAGCGTCGAACTCCGGCAGTCGAATGATTTCGCGGACCTCTTCAAGAGGTGTCGCCTTGACATCGAGTTCCACACACGATGAGCTCTTGCGCACCAGCTTGGACGCGCCTGCTGATTTTACTGCCGCTCGCCGAAGCACAATCAGCTTCATAATATGGAGTAGCGTCTCAACATTCCACTGCACCAACCTCGACATCTTGTCGTCCTGCTGTCTCAGCGCTGAAGTACTCATTTCTACGCTTCCAGTGTTGAAGCTTCCACTTCCAGTGCTTCCAGCGGACGCCTTCTCTTTCATAGACACCCAATAAGTACTAAATCCAGCTTCATTCTCACACTTCGTGAGCCAGTTCTCTTTTCCGGAGGCTTTCAAAATCTCCGCAGTTTCAATGGAGCAATGGATCCGTCCTCGCTTACCAGTTTTCTCAAGCTTGGCGCAGACATTCATGGTGGTACCAAAGAGCTGAAATCGTGCCCGATCACCACGCAAGACACCGGCCGTCACAGGTCCGCTGTGCATACCGATGCGTAAACCAAGGTCGGACGTGTCGGGCCCAAGGACAATCTCCAAGGCCCTGACGCGCGATTGGAAGGCGTTGAGGATATTTCTGGCATAGCGAGTCATGGCAACAGCATGATCCTTTCTTGGCTCTGGTAGACCCGTAACACAAACATATTTATCACCCACAGTCTCGACTACACGTGCGGGTGAGCATGAATGAAAGGAGGAAGATACGGTGGGGATGAGATTCGGTGGCGGCAACAGCATACCAAAATCAAGCATAAGGTAAATCTTACCTTTGAAAATGCGTCTCTTCTTGGCAATCTCATCAAATTCTTGAAAGAGCGTCTCGAGCAAAATGAAGACTTGGGACGGCTCACGGACTGAACTCCACGAGGTAAAGCCGGAAATATCCGCATTCAAGACAGTCGTTTCCAAATAAAGATCCGCCAGGGGCTTTTCCGACGAAATTTTGGCTTGGTTGTTTTCTCCGGCTTTGCCATGTCCCTCTTTGAGATAGCTCTTCAAGTTGCCACCCTTCTTATTGGCTTTCTTGGCTTCCTTGGCGTTCTGGATCTCTTGTTCGAGTCGATTTCGCAAGTGATCGGGGATCATGGCCGAAACGACCGCATTGGTCTGAGCCGCCTTTTGAACCAAATGATTGGTTCTTCGTTGGACAAAGGTATCGTAGAGAAAGAAGAAAAGGATAACGACAAAGAAGGTAACAGCAACAACACCGGCAAAGACCTCGGGGGTATTTTCATCGTAGGTGGATTTGAATTGATCGGTAGGGTAGATGTGCTATAGCGACAGGAAATGACGGAGCAAAACTGGTTTGTTAGGACAGCCTCGAGAAGAATAAGTACGCACGCACACATACTTCAAAGAGAAGAACTCGGTAGACCAAACATACAGAAATGCGTATGAACGCACACATGCTCAAAAAAACGTACCATGGAATACTGACAATGCCCAGGTGTGGTATAAAAGTCAGGATGGTTGTGGGGATTCAACTCGACGGAAACTTCCATGTGTCCGTATTTCTCTTGATGAAAGTCACCTTCTCCAATGTAAATGGCATCATGACCTTGAATCTGATAGGTATAGGATTGATTGCAATCATTCTTGATCACAGTATCAATTCCACGGACATTATCGGGCAGCAAGTTGAGCAAGGCCGCATCCCATGCCGATCCAGTACCAATCATACCGACAATCTCCGAATCGGTATTGGCGGCATCTTTATGAATCAAGGTAAAGCAAAAGGAATGGGGATTTTCCTTGCTGGAATCGGTCAATTTGGAGTGCAAGAGATTATGATCTTCTTCGGACATGGCCAGGGGAACACCGACGTAGCCACGGACTTTGGTACACAGCGTCTCGTTTTTGAGTTTGAATAGGCCTGGAAATAGAGCCGCATAATCACCAGTCGTCTCGAGGTTCCAATTGACCATTCTGAAGTAGAAAGAGAAAGCGAGAGCGAGAGTACGAATGGTGAGAAGACAGTTCCCGGTTGAGAGTGTACTGCTGATGATACCATGGTGAAACGTACCCATACGTCGAAGGAGGTGGAGTAAAGTACCAGTTGGGCCAATAGGTATCACGTTCCTCATCTTCTTCAAAGACGCCTTTGCTGACGGGCTTGGACATGAAGGGATGATATTGGGTCATGTTGATATCCGCCAACCGTTCCAACGATCCCTTTTGGAGCATGTGATTTTCATGCAAGTTCTTCTCGACGTGAGTATTGGCAAAGTCGATCCAACGTGCGGCCATGTTGGAATCGACTTTGGGAAAGACACCACTCAGTTCGGCATGGGATGCCTTTAAAAAGTCACGACCATAGGTTTCAAACCCGGCGACATCAATAAAGGGCCACTCTTGACCCGATCCAGCCACGTTGGTGGAAATCAAGTCGCTAAAGGCTTCAATGCCACGACGGAATTCATACTGCTGCCTCTTGGCGGCGTCTCCAACAGTCCTGGCGAACTGTTCAAACAGTGAGACATAGAAAGAGTGATTTAAGTGAGAATGGTAAAAGAGTCATCGTTCACTGTCCTGCAAAACTCTCCATTCAAATAACTCACCGCGGTTTCAAAGTTGTTTTTCTCTTCGTCCTTGAGAAAGCGGTAAGTCGTAAAGGTCACGGCAAAGGCCGTCAACAAGAGCATACCAGTGGCGGCGCATCTCCAGATTTGAACACGTCGGGTTTCCTTCTGGGTCAACTTCAAAATTTCCTTGACTTCATCGCGTTCTTCCGTCTCGGAAAACTTGTCCTCGCACGTGGTAGAATCGTTCTTGTCAAAGGATTCCGAGTAGACAGAGGAATCATCCTCAGCGTCATGGATGCCTTGTGTCATCTTGGGAGTTTACTTAATTTTTTTTTAGAGTTTTTTTGAAACCTTTTACTTTTTTATAAAAGTAAGGAAGTAAAAAGTAGTGAGCGAAAAGCTGAAATTGTGTGAAAGTGGGGAGGGAAGCCTGAGAATACTTTTCTAGCTAGGTAACCGCTAGCTAGCTAACCGCTAGCTAGTAGCAGTACTAGTACTTCTTCTACCTTTTACTTCTGGTGACTTTATTTTTTCACCACTCCTGGATCTTTTCAGGATAACTTAGCTACGCTCGGTAATGTACGACTAGTAGTAGTGCCGCGCTCGGTCACCAATTGGAACCGGAACCTTTGCAATTGTACAGTACGTTCAACATAGTGCAGAGTCTCTGAATCATCACTTTGGAGTTTGGATACTCTAGTAGATTCTTGAGACATTTTGGATTGAAAAGAAACAAACTTTTTCCACTCCAAATTGGCACATGACTCAGAAAGAAAAAAACTCGGAATTAGAGCTGGGCCGGGACTATTAATATGTTCCACTATACCTTTTCTAAGATGACTATTGCACATGCTCCGGATCATATGAACCATCTACCCCATCAAGATCACTGTAGATCAAAGGTTATGAGAATGCGTAGAGGTTCGCAGAGCCTAGAAGTCCCTAATTCTCAAAAAAATACCGCCCTTCGGTTAACCAGCGAAAGAATCTCCGAACGAATTAAGTCCTCGACCCAAAATTCGAAATTTGTGCTTTATTACGATAAGAGTAGGAACGTTCATAAGTCCAGGCAAGAACGGTTCCCTATGAACAGATTGATCAAAATGCTTAGGTCATCACAAGTGCCCTCTTTTTTTTACCGACTTATGAAGTTCGGAAGACAGTATGAACAGAGTCTGTGAACCGTTGTTCTTCAATGTTAACCAAGTACGCCTTGGCACCAGGAACTTCTTCTCCGTAACCAGAGTACTGACGATCAGAAGCGCGCGGCCATGAAAGAAAGACCACGCGCACGGCCTATGCAGTCACTTCAGTTCGACACTTCGAATTCAGCCACCTTAAGCTTCAAGGCCTTTTCCTATCCCGCGAAACGAACCGCATCGTTCGGTGGCTAAAACAAGCAGATTCCAATGAAGTCTTGCTTGTCGTGCCAAATGAAAATGTCTCTGATGCACATGCAAACGCACATTTGGCCAGTTTTTATGACCAAAATCAGACATTGCCATTGAAATCCATTGCATTTTTGAAGGTGTGGCATTGGTCATGTCTGCAGTTGGACCCATTGATTGGGGTGCGGCATGATGGATTCTGTCAGTTCTGCAGCGGTTGGCGTCGTCTGGGCACAACGTCATTCCAGAAAGCAATTGAGAACAAAAACAATGTGGAGCCGCAATCAGATGAATCAAACGTTGATGCCATCTGTGTCATTTTGTCATGCTTGCCCATTGCAGCAGTCAAGTGGAGGAGTCTTTTTTGAAGACACCGACCATTGTTTTTCTTGTGACCAAACTTGAACACACGGGTGAACATGGAGACTCCCACTGTTGTCATTGAGCATTTGGATGACATTGTGGATGTGATTTGACTGAAGTTAGGATCAATGCAGATGCGTTGTTTGTTGTTGCATTCTTTGTTTCATGAGTTGATTGATCATTTCCAAATTTCTCCATTGCAACATCGAGATGCTTGTTTCAAAGCTTGGAAGTGTTGTGGGCACATTTTGTCCAGTGATGATTTTTCATTTCTTTCAGCCACAAACACAGTGGCAGCAAGAAGCATTGATCCTTGAACTTGTCTTGTGCTCTGCCATGCTCATCTGATCTTTTTTTCTTCTTTGCATCTGCAGTTGCTTTGATGTCAAGAAGGATTTGAATTGAGAGCATGGAGGGATCCCCATTCATCTTCTTCAAAAAAAAGACGAAAAAAAAACACAGACCCAATGCAAGGGTTTCATTCATGATCACAGTCGTGATTTGCAGCTTCAACAAAGACAGACAGTCTCAGCATGTTCTGATGGGGTTGTTGTGCAAAGATCTTGACCTTCAAATGCAAATGCAGCAATGACTGAAGAAAGAAAGTTTTGAAATTTTGAAAAAGGAACAGAAAACAAATTCAATTCTGCAACACACGACAAGCAGCTTGCAGATCATTGAACAACAAAATTGAGCATTCAACAACAAATTGCATTCTTTGCTTGGTTATCAAATCTGTGTGCATGGCATCAACAGATGCTCTGCATGAGAAAATGTGACCATGTTGCAAAGTGTTGACTTTTTTTGCATTGAGAACACAACTGAAGACATGCGTGGCTCTGACAATTTGATCATGGTTGATGCTTCTTTGTGGCAAACAATGAAGTTTTGTTTTGTTTGTTTCTGACAGCTGTCACTGTGAACTAAAAAATTGGTCAGCTGATTTGAAGGATGGTGTCAATGGCATGACATCCTTTTCAATGTTGATTGCATTGAGGGCAAGAGTGTGTCTCCCTGGGGTCAACCCTAACCCTAACAAAACCGGTGCCAACCAGTGCCTTTCATTCGCAACCGTCAGCGCCAACCGGGTCACCCCTGACCCTGACAGAACCGGTGCCAACCTGCACCCTTCAATCGCACACAACTTGTGCTGACCAGTGCCCTCATTCAAAGCCCACCCGGGCAGTTGTTGTTGCTGACGCATCAGATTCCATCGGATCGGAACAAATTTTGGGCATGGCATGCATGTGAATCGACCGTTGAATGCCCAATTGACATGGGAAACAGAGCCTGTCAACACGCTTGTCCAAGTGCCGAAACGCAACCGTGAACGCACGAGCGCTGTTTTCATCACAGCAGTGCGCCTGGTGTTCATTTGAATTCCACTCTCAAACTCTCTTGCTCAACCATCTCCGAGGGAGACAGAATTGGGAAATCATGTTGTTGTTGTTGTTGTTGAGAATCAAGAAGATTGACTTGGAGGTTGATCTGCTTGTGCTGCACATGTCTGTCAAAATTGTCTGTTTCGAAACCTTTCCAGCAACACAAGTCATCCTCAGTTCTTTGATTCTTTGTTAGCAAGCAGTAAAAAATATGTTTTTGTGCTCCTTGAACAGGCTGTTGACACCCATGGACAGCATGATCAAATGCTAGTAGCTAGCTAGCTGGTGTCTTCACAGTTACAAGAAGTGGGTCATTCCCTTGCATTCATTGTTGACAATGACTGTCATGAATTGACGACCCCGAATTTTCGTGTCATTCGGTCGCAGCACTGTGCGTACAGTACGTCGTACTTCAACCTCTACTTCACTACCATACAGGAATAAAGTAATCGTGACTGTGCGGTCACGTGACAAACCCCACGTCACGATTGATGCCACCCTGAAAGTTGCTCACATTTTTTTGCTCACAAATTCCAACTCCACATCAACATCAACGAACTGTGTCAAACATCATGTCGGCATCTCCAATAACAATACACGACGAAAACAAGCCCAACTTTGCTGAAGGTAGTCGTAGAAGAGCAGAGTATGATCAAACCATGGCGGAACTCCACGCCATGTACACACAGGAAGATGCCTACAGCTCTGCCGATTACCTTCAAGACTACCCCACTACTTTTACCAGTTGCTCGTTAGAACGCTACTACCCCAAACAGCCACAATATGCTAGAGGTCGTCATTCACCACGGTCAGTCAGATGTATATCGCCGCAGAGCATTAGAACCCAAACCGTGGTCTTTTTCACGGCTAAAGATCGAGCCGCCTTGGTCCACTACAGTTATCGTGTCTGCAAGTTTTGTTCCCATCCCACCGAAGTGGCTGCCATGGCCGTGAATTACTTTGATCGGTTCCTCACCACCGAAGCATCCCATCAGTGGCTAGAGAATGTTCCACATCACCACAAGAGGACCTTCATGACGCTGATATTTTTGACATGTCTCTACATGGCCATGAAAGTGCATGGTCCTGATCCGCTGTCGTCATATACTATCGCGGCACTGAGTCGAGGCAATCATCGCAGTGGAAATATTCAGGTGATTACACCCCAACAAGTCGAATATATGGAGCGTGTCATTTTGTATGCCTTGAATTGGCGTCTCAATCCGCCCACAGCGGGGGCCTTTGCTCGACACTTTCTCGACTTGGTACGAGGGCAAGGTCATGTGGACGACACTCAGCACTTGGCAGCCAACGATTTGGTCCGCATGCAATTGGAAATGGCCATGGCCGACTATGCTTTTGTCAAAACCCGACCTTCCATTCTAGCCTATGTTGCCATTCGTATAGCGCTGAACAGTATGAGCAGTATGAATTCGATAACCTCCCCGATGCAAGAGTCTAGCGCAGCTACTAGTATTTTGGAATTTATAAGAAGGCAAACACTGCCAGCAAAACCAGACAACGGCGACAACAGTGGCCTACAGGAGATTGAAAACCGCATGTGTGTAGGGATCGCTCGAGACTACTTTCATTTGGGAGAAGAAAATTGCATCTACCAGGATGAAGACTACTATGACAATAACATGGACGACAGCAACCACGACTACCTGCACCATAATCACAACGATAAGCTGCCGAGGAATTACCACAGCCCCATCGACGGAACATTATGGCACAACGACCAGAAGATGCCACTCTCTCAATCGGCAAGGGCCGTGATGAGCTTGCTCCAAAACCAACAAGGGCCCTTTTTTGCAATTCCTCCCAGCAGTACCGGTAAGACAGAATCGGGTCCCTCTTATTTGAGGTGCAAATCTTCTCTTTCGTTTTCGAGTACCGAATAGACTATTCTTTTATAATACCAATATATTTTGGCTAATTTTGAAAGAATTTCCATCTCTTGTACAGTACGAATGCCACAATCGAACATCTTACGAGCAACACAGTGTTATGCCACTAGCACATTTTATAGGTGATTTCGACAGGTTATTCAAGAGGCCACGGATGTATACTGTTTGTAAACTTTGGCAGAGTTGCACACTTCAGTCTCTACTAGCAAGTTGATTTGTTGGTCTCACGCACAGAAACAATTCTTAATCTTTTTGTATTTTTTCGTAACATATATATTCTGAAGGATCCTTCCATGGCTTGGTAAATTGTAACGGAAACAAAAATCGAACTCTAAGCGAGCAGCATGGCAGCAAAAATCATGCCAATAAGAGTAGCCATGGAAATCAAAGTGGACCGACGAGCCGATGAGATTTCACGAGATTCTTCACTCGTAGCTTCCTCACTCGTAGCTTCCGCAGAAGAGCCCTTCGAAGGGTCCGTCTCCGAGGTTTCCTCCTCGCATCCATCTTGCAAATTTCGTCTCCCTCCTTCCAAAGCAGGATTGCATCGACTGGTCGTGTTGAAATCATCCTCTCCTTCTGTGGTTGTAGTAGTCACGTTGGTAGCCATACTCTCGTCGGGGAGGTCGTCGAGAAGTTCTTCCGAGGGAGCCATGGTACCGGGATCCACAGTGTCCATAGTCTCGTCGGGGAGCTCATCCGAAGGAGCCATTGTGGAACCCGAAGGACCCATGGTACCCGCATCGTCAAGACGTGCTTCATCGCAAGCTTCGGGACTTGCCAACCATCCTTCGGGGACAGTTACATTGGTGAGAGATCCCGTCCAAGTTTCATCGACTACGCTATCATCGGCAGGATTGTAGCATTCATGAAACGCACTATTGGGACCCACAAAGCCATTGTTGTATTGAATGGAGCGATCACAATATCCAGGAGGACACCACATTTCATCTTCATATCCAGGAGGGAGTGCGGCAAGAGAAGGTCTGCACAGTAAGGAAATGAGGGCAATCACAAGGACAGGTGATGCTAGGTGGCGCATGTTTCGGATTATTCTCATGGTGGTAGTAGTGGTCGTAATACTGATCAAACTTTAAAATGAAGACGAAATCAGTAGATTGTAGCTTTTGTTGGTTCTGAGGCTGAATTTAATATTTTATGTCATAGAAGTCTCTCAGATAGCATTTACACTACTATAGATAGCTAGCTAGCCAGCTATTAGCTGGGTGGCTTTTATTTGGCTTCCGATTCATTGCAACCAGTCATCAGTCGTCCATGCCTCCATTAATATTTTGCTTGCCAGATTCTGCCTTTTTTTTGTCACAAATCTTGTCGGTTTTACGTGGTCACGAAACAACAACATGGTTCCGATCGATCGGTAGATCTTTCGTGCTTAAACGCGACTGACCTCACTGAATCCGTGTGCGACTATAGCGAGCAAACGTATGTAACCAGACACGTGATTCACAGTTCGGGACGGGTTATATGTCCGGGTCCAGAGTTGTATATAGAAATACTGACGGGACTGGATTATCCCGTGACTCCAACACCAAACGGGGGTAATCGAGGTCGCACAGTTAACACACCGTTTGCCAGAACGCAAAACAGCGGAACAAACCACAACTTGTTGTATTTCGTTGGCCTCTTCTGGACGAGATAGCTGGCACTACAGTAGCTAGCTAGCTACCAGCTTTGCTATGATGTCATAGCTACCACATCGATAGCTACTTTCTATATCGATAGCTGATAGCTACTGTTCAAAAACAAAGACAAGGTATATCGTGCCAATGACAGAAATGCGGGCACACTCTTGCTGGAATGGCTCGATCGTATGCATCTGTTGTTGTTCGTGGTGGTTCCACTTCCATACACTTTAATCCTACCATGACTCATTTTTATTGGCAGCGACCCACACGTTGTGGGTCGTACGACATGCGCCAAGCTGCCAAGATGGGAACATCGGTGTTACACACTCCTGTACTAATCGTGCCGCGCACCTTGTTTCCGTACATGTGAGTAGGCGGAAAGCTCCATGGGGTTTGAGAAATAGCCTTTTGGCGTTGAGGAGACATAAAGCGCACCTGAGAAAAAGATTCCGAACAAAGTCGCACTGCACGTGCTACCTAGCTAGTGCTATCTACTACTATTGGCTACCAGCTAGCTAGCTTACCGTGTGAACCAAGCATTCGAGGAGTAAGCTCATGGAGCACCTTATTGTTTGAACGCACCGACCGCCCATCCATGCACTCAGGAAGGATTCAACAAAGTCACTTTTTTTTTCGACAAACCCGTAATCGGAGTTTGACTGTTATAAATGCAGTTAACGTTTAAAAAGGGACATCTTCTTGACAGCCAACCAGCTACTACGAACAGTAGTAGCCGCTACAAAAGCGGAGAAGGTGATCGAGGGCAAGTGTCTTCATCGAAAAAAACTAAGACAGCAAGCACCACTACTAGAACGAGGGGAGGCAAGACAGGCAAGATGGTTGGCTTTTTGAGACGTAGCTCCAAGGATGACTCTGTCAAGGATGGCGATGATGGCTCTACTTCTTCCTTTGGGAAGCCTTCGAGCAAACGATCCGTTCTCGGCAAATTCATGTGCCATAGTGGTCGATCAGACCAAAAGCTGCTGCTGCAGAATCAAGCAGCCTATGATAGGGGGGAAGAACGGGATGAAAGACCGTCCCGCGACTTGGTCTTGCTCGAACCGGCAGCTACTGGAAAACCAACCTACTTTATGGACTATCCACGACAAATATTGAAGGAACTGGACTTTGAGGAATTTTTACAGCTTCCAAAAATCCAACCACCCAATTTGCGAGACCTTAGTTTTGACAGCATCACTTTCGAGAAGTTAGTGCCAGCCTTCCAGAACCCATGTGCGTCGGTGCATGATGATTTTATGACCTTTTATACCGATAGCTTTTACAGCCCCACGGATGCTGATCAAGGAGAAGAAGCACCGGGTGAAACAGCCAGTGACATTAGTAGTGAAGATGGGTCAGACATTCTTTTTGCCCGAGAGCATTCTTTGCTCTCAACAGAAGCGGAAACTGGAGCCGTAGATGTTGCCGATGTTGATGCCAAGAAGGCTGTCAAATCAGTGTCGTTTTTTGCTGTCCAAATACGAGAGTACAAGCGTATCACAGTTGTTCATCCCGACTGCTCTCAGGATGGGCCACCACTGGGCATCGATTGGAGTTTTTTTCAACACAGCAAGGTTCCCATTGCGTATTACGAAACCAAAAAGGAAGATCGCCGAGCCAGGAGAATAGCGCATCGCAAGGCCGCGGGCAAGGACAGACCCATTCGAAATATTGAAATGATGGTACCGCGACTCAAAGGGGTAGAACGAATGCAGCTCTTGCATCTGGACTGGGGCGTTCCCTTTCAGGATATTGTCGATGTTCAAGTGGAAGTCAAGCGATTATCGCATGAACGGGAAGAGTCCAACAAACAAAATCTACTATCGGAAAAGGCAGAAGAGTTATGGCAAATAGCACACCGCAAGTTTCGGCGGTTCGGAGGAATGGTTGGGGCCGTGCCTCCATCCACCGAGGATTATCATGCCGCAATGATAGCCAATTACACTGCAAAACTTTCTGCCACTAACAGTACCACTGACAGTGCCGGATCTAGCAGTGGTACGAAGGACACAAGTGACAGCCTTCCATTTTTAGGGGTAGTCAAAGAGATCGTTGCATTTGGCCGCAAGTCCAGCGAGACAAGCGAGGCGGGGCATGACTCGGAACGAACGCATCGGCGACGGCCCTCTCTGCAACTTGCAAAAGTTGCGGTGAGTCCTTTGCTGGCATGTGCCGGCGGCAGGAAACATGCAGACTTATTGTAATTTACAGGCTGCGAAACAGTCCTATCCCGATACTGAACTAGTTCCACTTCTCTTGCCTCTGCTTCTCTCTCTTGACTGAAACGACAACGTGACGGATGTAAATTAATGTACAATATGAATTTGACAACCTTTGTCGCCCCAAAAGTTACAGTACCTGAGTAGTGTACTTTATTTCTTGATGCAGAGCGCCCGGTTCACTATCTTACCAAAGAAAGAAGCAATAAATTCACAATTTTCTTGTTGTGTATTTGTCTATTTAGAGTACTAGTAGCTAGCTAGCTGGAGTGTATGTTTCGTGATATTTTTCTATCGAATCATCTGCGTTTGGTTTCAATCTTCCGAATATACGTCCCGGTCGTCAAAATCACCAGCGTCATCATCATTTTCGTCATCGTATCGGCTAGAAGGAGCCCACCAAAAGATGCGTTTCACGAGACCAAACACATATTCTTTGACTACCGCTGATGTACCCATCCGCTGATGATTCATTTCCATGAGTTGATGTTGTCTTTGGTGATAGTGTCTGGCCCTTCGTTCCATATCACGAACCAAATAATCCATCGCTTCATCAGCACTTCCACTCTTGTGACGTTTGTGATTGTTGTAGTAGTTTTCGTCGTCGGCGTTGGTTCCACCCCGGGCATACTCTTTGGGGTGCTTTTTGTGGCCTTGTCGCAACTGCTTTTTCCGTTGTTTGGCAAGGCGCTTTTGTCGTTTAATGTATTCTTTCAAAGCGGCTTGGTGCTCGGGTAAGGGAAAGATAGCCAAGAAGTGATTCCCAGAAGGCAATTGTTCTCCTGGAGTCAAGTCGGGAAATCGACTATCCGCTGTGAGAATGTGAAATGGTTCTCGCTTGTCGAATTTGGGGCTACCAAAACACGCCATCCGTCGCAACACGAATTTGGTATCCATTGCCTTGTGTTCTCGATTGGGTTGTTCATCGTCTTGACTGGGGGTAGTGAAGGGCAATTTGCGTCGAAAGCCAGTATTGTGGTGTTCGCCATTACCACTATTTCCTTCACTGCTGGACGTAAGTGATGGGGTTTTGTGGTGCCCTGTGCTTTTGGCATTAGCCAACTCGTATACGTGGATTGGACGTTTTAACACATTGCAGAGAGCGACGATTTCCGGCCCCCCACCCCAATAAGAATCTTGTTGCATTAAATCACAATATTCTTTGGGGGAAATTCCATATTGGTCAGCTGCGGCCTGGACCAAATCTTGGGCGCGCAAATACTCGTGGCCTTGTAAAAATAAGACCCGACGCCTTTGTCGCAAGCAATCCACCGCTTCCTGCCGCAAGTGGGCGGAATGTTTGTACAGCCAAGTGAGGTCACGGGGATATTGCAATCGGGTCGAGTTGGCGTGGGCGAAACAAGTAGTAATAGAATGAAATAGACAATTTCCATCTCCAGGAACCTGCCTTATTTGCACCGGAACCAATTCCAAATGTAACGGATTAGCGTGTCTACTGGCCTTGATTTGGCTGTAGACTTCGGGCTCCCACTCTCCGGCGATTCGTGTATAAATAGTTTTACAAAATCCAGACCGATCAATGTGAGGGCTGGGCGTCCACGGGGGGCGGACAAAAAAGTTGTCCCCGTTAATACTCAAGGAATTCGGATCATTGTCGTCGTCGTCCCCGTCTCCGTTACTTTTGGTGTTCTTGTCTTTGCTTGTTGCTGCTTGCCGTAAACGATCGTAGTGTGTATTGTGCGTGCTGCGTGGAATAGTAGTGCGAGGAGGAGAGGAACCGGCAGCAGCATGGACTGACGGAATAATAGTAGCAAACGCCGCAGTGGCTGCTAGAAGCAGAGTCAAGAACAAAGAAGGAGAGGGTCTTTTGTTGCGTCTTCTTTCTTCACGTCGTTTCTTTCGCTCAAGATATTCAATTTCCAAGTGTATCTGAGTCTGTGTTGGGAAAAACATATTGGCCAGAGCTTTGCAGGCGATATCAACTGCCATCCCGACAAGGGGAACAAACAATATCAAAAGCCAAACAAGAGAACGGGTTGACATAACTTGAAAACCAACATTGACGAAATCTCCCAGGGCAACTACGAATCTCCCCCCCAACTGATTTAATTCCACCCGTGCGACAAAATGGTAGTGAGAAATTGGACATCGCGAGGACAAGTGAAGTGGTCTTGATATACTCACATTGTACACGGCGATCACAAAAAGGTATAGTCCAATAGATCCAAAAATCACTCCATGCCAAGTATACGCCAACCGGTTCAATACCCCCTCGCCCACCGATTTCCGACACGTTATCGCTGGCCATATGCCGTGAACAAGCGAACGGCTTTCAAATAAAACCTTTTGTATCGTTGTAGCAAGAAGAAAAAGTTAGATTGTGAACCCTATCGCCGACCACCTACTGAAAGAGAACGCGACAGCGAGACAAAAACTACTAGGCTCACCTTGTACGCCAGGAGAAAGATAAGGCACGAGAATGTTACTGCAGGCGAAATAGAGTCGGCGTTAAATGAGCCCACAAAACTGCTTCCGTTTCTATACAGCCCAGACAAGTACAAATACGCACCGGTGCCGACGCTTTTCAGATCGCCGCCCTCGCCATCTCCTATGTGCCGGTTGGATTTCATGAGACCGCGAAAAGCTGATGTCATGCCGCCTCCTAGACTGAGTTCGTAAACCGTTCCGAAATACAAAATGGCACAGTGCACTAAAACAAGGAAAACCCATCTGGAACGACACGACACAGGGAAAGGGCATTTATTGAGCACTATGGTCTGCTTCATCATGAATAACCTCCTGTCACGCAAACTTTAGTGACTAGGCTGCTGTGCATGCGTACCTCAGTAAAATCCGAAAACTAAGAAGTTCATTCTCTCTTGCGGGCTGGAACACTTCTGGGTTTCGTCGGACATAGTCCTTGCTCAGTGGCCGGTCAAAGACGCCCAAAAGAAATATCGGAACAGCTAAAACACGAGAATAAAATAAAGCGAAATGAGCTCTGTCGTATGCTCATTCAAAGAAGAAAAACTACCAAGGAATTCCCTACCTGATATGAAATTCAACAGTGGAATTGCCCATTGATCAAACAAGGAAACACCCGAATATAATGTCCAACTTGTGTACAAAATGAGACAACCCGCCATGCTTTCAAGTCAGGGTTGGGACGACTCAAGGTGAGCATTGGATCCGAAACAGTTCCAGGCAGACAGTTGGACAGAAGCGAGTTCGACCTACCAGGCGTTCTTATAGAACTGAAACAAGACCACTGTACTCATGCGGAAGAAGTTCCACCGTCCGTGAATCAGGACCAGATCCTCTAAGAAGCGAAACTGCGATATGGCAAAGTCAGAAGCATTGACAGCCTGTTGTCCCTCCTTTCCGCTTATACCGACACCTACATGGGCCTCTTGGATCATGCCAACGTCATTGGCTCCATCGCCAATCGCCAGAGTCCCCGGCTCCGGGACAACATTCTGCCGAACCAGCCTTACCAGCTCTGCCTTTTGTTTTGGGCTCACCCGACATGCAATCACAGCATCACAATGGCTGGCAACAGCAAACAGCAGTTGCTCCAACTCCGCATCGCCGAACATATGCTTTAGAGCCGCCCCCTCGATGACCAGTGCTCGTGACCCTTTCGTGGACGGACTGGTGCCCTCAGCCTCAAGTGGCAGTGAACCTCCTTGGAAGAATTCCCTAAAACGACTACTTTTGAGATGCTTCCGAAGCTTGCCTTGGCGAGCATGCTTATCAACGGCAAACACGCGCTCCAGGGTGGACCGCTTCATTTTGTCTAGGTCTGGGTGTTCGGCCGTGGGAGCTACACTTATTTCTTCCAGACAATCTTCGTCGACCAACAATGCCTCTTCATACTCATCTTCCAGGTGTTGGATCTCGACGATGCCGTCCATGCCAATATTTATCGCCTTGGATTGGTTATGCTCTGCTTTTACATCAAACAAGACGGCTTTGGACATGCCGGCACGATTGAAAACTTTTGGTACGTCATCCAGCCCACGTGTTGATTGTTCTTGTTCAGAAAGCGGGACGCTGGGATGATCTTGAGAGTGCCTGTTGCAACTGCTGCTAGTTGGAAGAGAGGAATTTCGCTTCTCAAGGAAGTCCTTCAAGATCGTCTCCGCCCTTTGTCTCACGTTCCGGCGCAATTGATTTGGTTGTACTATTCTCTCTTCGTTCTCCCTCTCTCTTGCAAGACCAAGAAAATATTCAGCCGCCTGCTCACGATGAAGCAACCGAACTGTCATAAGCAGAAGAACCCAGCATTTTCTCAGGAATCGCGAGAATCTCCTCTTGAACTTTGCAGTTCTAAAGATAAAATTTTCAAATGAAAATCGACTGTTTGCGTCTTGCAATGTAGCGCGTTGATACTTCCACAGGGTCCCAATTTTAACCAGTTTCATGAATTCCATTGCAAGCTGTGTGCGAACCTTATCTGCTCCCTCGTCCGGTACCTGGGTCACGTGCATTTTCGGAGTCAATACTAAACAAACCAAGCAAAAGAAGAATGTAAGAAAGATACAGCAAACAAGAATATAACGGCGGTAGATTGATAGTCGGCCGATCTTACCGGCCGTGGAGTACCCGATTTCAACAGCTGTTGCGCGCTTGTCACCGGTCAGGACCCACATTTTAATTCCGGCCTCGGCAAGTTTCGAAATAGTTTTTGGGACATTTTTTTGTAGCTTATCTTCGATCGCCGTCGCGCCAACAATGCACAGGTCCCTTTCAAGTTCGATGGCCGCTGCGTTGAGCAATTCATCACGGTCTTTCATCGATGACGCCGCGTGCTTGAACGTGTCAAGCCATGCTGTTAATTCCTCCTCGCCAAGTACTTTCATCCCCAGAACCAGCGTTCTCAGTCCTTCTGATGCGAAATCCCCCAAATGCATCTCAAGTTCGAGAAAATGTTCGATCTCCCATTGTCGAAGGTCGTTCGTAGAGCTGCCGCCTTTGACCAGTAATTTCTCCATTGTGGCTTCGTCGTGAACGCCTCTACTGATTTGTGGGTCTAGCATGGCCGAATCGGCTCCCTGCAAAATGGTTCGTGAAACAAGTATATTAGGCATCGCCAGATGTTGCCCGTAAAACAAAACAGACAGGGCTCTGTAGTAGGCTATTGTATCCACCAGTCCTTATCGCTGACTGACCTTACAAAAAACAAATGGGATACTGCCAAGCTCAGGAGGGCTACGGAGCACAATACTCATCCGTTTACGGTCGGAATCAAATTTATTCACCGCCAAAATCGCCCACGTTTCATTACGGGATTGCCACTCGTGTGGATTTGCTTCCCTTTTCTTGCCGTCTGAGTAGAGAGTCAAAGATGAAGCTGTTTCAGCAGCTAGAGCAACGGGAGAAATTGAGCCGTCCTTCAGCCCTTGAACTACAAGACAGTAAAATGAATGAAAGAAGCAAGGCAAAGAATTAGAGAACAAGTACAAAACAGTCAAATCCAAATTCTGAGGGAGGGAGTCGACTTACCAATGGATGCGTTTTCCAGAACGGACGGGCCTATTCTGCCGTGGCAGTGGAGCTGAATACCGCTGGAGTCTCTTTTGATTACCTGAAAGCCAAACATACTACTGGCAGCAGATACCAGCGCACCTTCATCAGGGCTTTCTGCTTGATATGCGAAACCTAACGGAGCACCATCGGGTCCTGTTTCCGCTGCATCGTCAGGCAAATATCTGTCTGCAACAGGTGTCGGGGGAGATGGCACAATTGTCGGTTCAGCGACAGCAAAGTCTACGACCTCGATGTCGTTATCTCCAGCTTCGTTGTTTTCTTGGTACACTCGTCCAGTGCCAAGGGACGTATACGCCTTTAACGTTGGCGCGTCTGTTTGTGGCGGAGCTGCAATACCTTTTGTCTGTGTTTCATTCTCGTCGGCAATACGATTCATTTTGGTATTTGTTGTCAATGCTGGCGAAACTTCATGGATGGCTGCCGCGCTTGCTTCTCGTTTGGATGTTTGCCCGCTCTTATCTTTACTGTTGGCAGAGGGGAGATCCAAATCTTTTTCCACAACCACAGTATGGCATAGACTCAGCACGCGTAGAAACATTTCTGCATTAAACGACATTGGCTTCGCAGGGTTGTTGTTGTCGTTCGAAGCGGTGAGAAAATCTGTTTTATTGAGTAGTTCTGTAAGCGGATAGTGTTGAGTGGACCCACCCGAAGTAGAAGGCATCGAACTATCAACATCTTCCGTAGTAGCCGCATTGGCTTCCACATCGTCAACGCTGACATCACCAGAGCTTAAACTCCGTAGCCGCTTCAGCGTCGGGGAAATCGTCTTCCGTTCACGACCGCCTCCTCCTGTCATGACGGGAGATCCTAGGATAAAGCCATTGACACTACAGCGCTTGAATCGCATTACATTCTGCATAAAGGAAGGGAAGAAAATACGATGATAAGCCCACATAGAATCATCACTGCGTAACACTATAATTGAAATGGCGGTGATACTTACTTGTGTGAGCGTCCCAGTCTTGTCCGAAAAAATGTACTGAACTCGGCCCAAATCAGTCACATTGGTCGATCGCGCTAAAGCTGGTGTATTGGTGGTGTCGTCGTACATGTCCTGATCGACATTAATAAACCACTGTAGGTTGGGGGAGTCGACCGTAAAAGGATTAGTACATAATTGCAATGCTTCGATGCTCAAGGATTCTACAACTCAACGCTAATCAGCTGTAACCCGTTACCCACCTGATGCGCAAAGGTCAAGAATTCAATAGTCACGTAGAGCGACATTGGGATAATGTTATTCTGCAAAAGAAAAAGTACGATGAATAAAACGATTAGATCATTCAGTTTGACACACGACTGGACCCATGTGGTGATTTACAGCGGGAAAACGATTCGATTATATACCACCACCACCAGCAGTATATTGAGTGCTGACGAGATAACCTACCAGGAGCGTCAAAAACAAAAAGAACATTTGAATCCAACTCGATGGGCTCGTCCGCCATTCGGGGGGAGGGAGGTCGGGCAAATATGGCCACGAAACTGTAGCGTTTCCATCGCCGCCAGCAGTAGTGTCGAAAGGTTGTTGCTGTTGTTGTTGTAGTCTATGATATCCCAAATACCATAATTGATCGACATCTCCAGTATGATCCCGGACAAACAAGGCTGCCAATATAGAATTGATAATGATCAAAATAATCAAAATGGATAGGACAGTCCAATTGATGACCGTATCCAGTTGGGACAATTTACTGGGCGTTTCAAAGGAATTGCGGACAATTTTGGTATCCGTACCCGTAAACACCACGAGACCCAGGACCCATTCGGTATTCCGCAAGACGGCTCCCCGCAACAACATATTTTCGGCTCCCAGCGGTACATCGACAAATGGTGTTTCGATTATTGTCATTGTTTCGGCAGTCGTTTCGGTCAGTCGATTATGGTTGTTCTTCCTTGGAAAGGGCGAGGCAGTTGGAAGCGTCAATTTCCCCGAAAAGGTATGTACAAATGGATTGGGTGGTTCCGATGTCAAGGCTGCCAAAAAATGATCGTGTCTCAAGGAGGACGACTCCGGCATGGACGAGGCCGATGGATGATGCCACTTGTGAAGAAAAGAAGAGGATCCTCCCGAGGATCGACGGGATTGGGAATCCGCCACGGCGGTTTCCTTGTAGACGGCATTCTCATGCATGGATACGCCACGAGAATTTCCCAAGGCACTCATGCGCGTGACCCGTTTGACGGCTTGTTCCAAGGTTTCGCGTTTTGCAAGATCCGCCGTACTACTACTACTACTATTACTACTCGGGATTTGATGGTTGTTGTGGGTGTCTTGACTATCGTCTTGGAAATCTTCCTCGTCGTCTTCCATAATCCTGGAGCTGTTGTCGTCTTGTTGTTGTTGTAATTGTTGTTCTAGCTGTTCCCATTGTTGCATCTGATCCAAAATGGCCTGTGGAACGACGGGCCGCGTTCGGAGTTTCAAATTGGTTTCCCCATCAATCGAACTGGTTTCAATGTAAGCGGAACCATGATCGGCACTGCTCGCGACCAAAATCAAATCGGCCGGAATCATTTCTCGATTCTTGACGAGGACAACTTGACCTTGTCGAATGTTGGCGCGTTGGACTTGTTGAAAACAAATTCTGGAATACGCATTGGGACCCGCCGAGGGTATGGTGGTCGATTGCTGCTTTTGTCGTCGTTGTTGTTGTTGTTGTTGGTTTTGTACTAGAGATTGGTAATCTTCCTCTTCCAATATAGATGGCAAGAGCGGTACGACCACATCCTTTCCTTGATGGATTTCAAAGGCCCGATGAATGGAAATCCCTTTGCGAAATTTGCGGGCGACTTGTTCGGCCTTTTTTTTCATTTCGGACGAAGCTGCTGCAGTATTGGTAGTCGTAGGAGAGGATGAGGCCGCCGCTAATTTCATACTGGAATGAGCAATGTGTCCGGTTCCTGTGCGTCGTCTTTGTTGATTGTAAATATGTTCGGACACATCCATGCCTTGCTTTTGAAGTTCTTTGCGTTCTTTGGTACTGAATCGAAGGACTTCTTCTTCTTCTTGTTGTTCTTGTTCTTTCGTTTCCAAAGACTCTTCTTCGTCGGTATCATTATGACTGATGCGATGCAAGACAATACACTTGGCTTGATTGGTCGTGGCATCGTTTTTGTGGCGTTTCCAATCGCCCATGCCTTCCACCAATAACGAAAAGCTCACCACCAAAGCCAGAGGGCCAAAGATGGTATAAGGGGAAACTGCCGATTCCCACGCACTGGTATACCAGCCGATCGTCATGACAATCCCCACGACGAAAAAGTAGACATTGGCGAATCGACGAAATTGTTCGCCAATGGCCTATCAAAGAGAAAGCGTAGAATGAAGAGAGGAAAATTGAAAAAAAGCAAGTGAGACAAACAGTAAATCAAATTCAATAAACAATAGTAGGTTTGTGTTGTGAAAGTCTTTGATCTTTTCTGCTCTGCTCTGCCATAGACTTAGTAGTAGCCGTGTGCAGGATGCAAAGGAGATCAGAACGAGCTCTCGCTGACTCCTGTTTCCAAGTGTCCTTTGCGTGTCTGATCACTGCAATCATAGCAATCAACGAGTACCACAAACTACAGTAGAACCAAAATGACTACAAGTACTGCACTGTACTTACAATCGGTAAAAAGGTCAAGAGTGTATATTTGGAAGTGACCACACTATTGTCGCACTGAAAATAGTCAGGACGACCCACTACCAGTTGGCGGTCCTCCTCTTTTAATAACGACTTCTTCCGTTCCTTGGTCATGCTAACTAGCTAGTAGAGGGCTATCAAGTCTGTACTCTATTGTATCAATCAATCTATCCACCTATCCACCTATCTATCTATCTATCTTGATGATTGCTTTGCTCTCTGCTTTAGTGAATGCAACTACGGTGCCCAATAGCTAATACATGTAGCAGTAGCAATAGCTATTCTGTGCTGATATCTATCAAGCTATTAGAACCACTTGTTTCACTTCCCCTGCTGTGTTGTTTGTTGCCTTGCTACTCTGTTGTATCGTGCGATCCGTTGCCCGCTGCGTGCAGCATGCATGCCGATCCACACGAGAGGTGCATGGTCATGGTGGCATTACAGTACGATACGCATCGCTCGCTGAGCTGCCGTTTGGATACACACACTTGATTGGTTGGATGGTTTGTCGTCGTGTGTGCGATCCAATTCGAAAAAGGAGCATGTGTGCGAAAAAGATCACAAACAAAGTGATGTGACGCACTAGCTACTACACTAGCTAGCTAGCTAGTAGGCACTGGATGATCTTGCCCCCCCTTGAATTGTTGGTGCCAACAATGATTGTTCTTGCCCCCCATTCCTGACACATGTTCATAAAATTGGACCATGTGTTATGAAGGTTGTGGATGTTGTGGATGCGAATGGAAACAAAGCACCCAGATGATGTTGTGAAACAAAGAAGAAAAAAAATCAAACTGGGGGCAGACAAGTCTCGTCGGCACACAAGGAAGTGGAGTTTTGTTGCACAATGCAACATGCATGCTCCCGCTTTGGCATCCAGATTGCAGGAAAGAATGCAGTGGCTGATTGCAACGTGCATTCTCATGGTGTCAATGAGGGTTAAACTTTGTGACCCCCAACACCAAAATGAGAAAACTGTTCCACAATGCCTCATGGCCTGCTGCAAATCATTTTGGAAATGTGTGTCTCAACAAAGACAGTCAATGCCTTCTTTGGCTTCGCTTTGGTGTGGAATCCCTCAATCTCATGTTGGTGGACAAAACAATTCAAAACAAATGCATCACCTGACAAACCAAAAGGCAAACCATCTTGTTCAATCATCAATGCATTGTTTCAGGATGCATCGCAAAAAACCAGTTGTGTCAGACCACAACACTGGTAGCAATCGGCAATCAGAACCAACAGAGAAAGCAAAACTCATGTGACATGTTCAAGAGATTTTGCCTGATTGTTTGTTTGTTCTGATTGCAAAAACAGATGTGTGATGCATCACATCTGCCTTTGTTGGGGCCTCGTTCTGACAGTTTTCAATTTCACACAACTTTTGTTGTTGTTGTTTGATGGCAGCGTTTGTTGCAAAATGTGCTTCATCATTGTGGCTCCTGCACAGATCACAATGACAAGTGACATGCTTTAGTTTGGGTGATCCCTTGTGTTGCCACCTGATGAATCATTTTCAACATGCCTTTCAATTGGATTGAAACTGGGATGTCATTGTGAGCTTTGTTGACAACAGCAGGTTGATTTCTCATCATGTGTTCAAATGACCTACAGCACAAAAATGTGAAACAATCTCATGTCACGGTTCTGTTTCCCAAATGATGAATGCATGTTTTTCTCATTTCAAGTTGCATTTGACATTAGGAATTTGCATCTCATCCTGCACATGTCATTCCTTTCTGCTGCACATCTTTGAGTCATGTGTTGTGCTGAAGAACAGAGAAATTGCAATTCAGACAGCTCAGCAGAGCATTGATTGGCGATGAACATGGTGGACTGTTACCAGTGTCTGTGTGTTCTTTGAATGTCCTCTTTTTGTGTGTTGATTAGCAATTGGTGTGCATTTTGATGTCAAATCAGATGCGGTGTCCCGTTAAAACATTTAAGAAAAATGAGAGCAACGCAAGCCAAGATGACAAGACCAGAATCACACACCAAAGAATTGTTCACATTGATAGCCTGCCTCCTCTTCGGTGACAAACATTCACAAGCATGATGCTAATCAATGACAATTTTTGGATTTGGGATCATCTTTCATGTCATTGCTTCACGGACCAGTGATTGTCTGCTGTTTGTCTTAGTTTTTTTTTTGCCAACAAAGGTCCAATGTGAAAATGTTTCTCCAACAGCAGCAAAAACATTGCTTTGCAATGTAGGCTTCCCATTGAAAATCCAATAACCAATCATCACCAGAGTTGCGATCAAAAGAAATCATTTCATGTTTGCCTAGCTTCACATCACTTTGTTCTCTTCTTAGATCTTCCCTTGATTAAGCTGCCACTTGTCTCTTAGTTGTCATTCGCTTTGACCTTTCACCATCACCTGTTTTTTATGTGACGGATTCAGCTTTTTTCTGCAAATCAGGGTAGAACATGAATGCTAACTGTCAAATTTGGCACTCTACCCAAGATCATTCTGTTGTTCACACCTTGAGTTTGATCAATGTAGCAGTTGTTGCCACAACTGCATTGTCAGATTTGCACCAACTTAAGCATCTTATCATGCAAGCTTTTCCTTGTTTGTTAGAATTTCCAAATCTCAGTGTAGTCATGATGAAGATGGTAAACTCAAGTTGCAGATCCCATTGTTAAGGGCAGACTCATGTGATTCCTCTAATGTCGAACTAAAGAAACAGACATGCATGGCAGTCTCTAAGCAGTTAACAGTGATGTTATGATCGATGTTTCTGCCACTGTAGTAAACATGCTTCTTTCTTTTTTTAAATATGTTTCTTGCTGACTATTTTCCTCTTTTTATCATCAACGTCTTTATTTAGGTACACTTTTTGACTTCCTTGTTAAACTGGGCAATCAATTCCTTCTTGTTATTTTGTCCATTGAAATGATAAATGATAGGCTTGAACGTGTGGGTGTTTCCTGCAGATTTGGAATGGTCCCGTGGATTGCTATTGAGCCACTCTTGTGGCACCACTTTCACATTTGATTGATACCGGGAAGCCAATATGAGTTCAGTGGAAAGCCTTGTCCATTCTTCGTCAGGTGTGTGCAAAACATGCGGAACTGTCAGTCCATCAAAACGATCTGTTTCCCACTTCTGCTCACCATCATAGCCCGCCAATAGAGCAATCAAGGCCCCTTGATCTTCACAACTCCAGCGGCGTTGGAATAGGTCGGAAAATCTTTTTGCTATGCCTCCGATGTGAATGGTCTCTTGACTTTTCCAGTTTTTTTCTCGCTGGCTGTAGGTCTTGATCCACTCGTCCACAAGCTTTCGGCTAAAGTCCGTGTTCCGAAATAGCAATACGCCACTGTTGAGCCAGGCCCACCTTTCTACGGCCACATACAAGTCAAATTCAAATTCATTTCGCGACGCTGCGCTTATTTCGGCAAGTCGTTGACGAATCGAAATGGTATGATCCATGAATATGGCGTCACGGTCGATCCAAAGTATGTACTTGTAATTTCGATACGAAGGGGAATTCAGAATGCTACGCAAAGCGTATGCTTTTTCCATGTACGGGTGAACCGATTCCTCGCCGGCGTCTTTGGTTGTCAGCGATGCTGCATTGAGGAAATCGTAGCCGGGCTGAGAACTTGCATAGGATTCATGATTTCGGAGTGATTCCAGGTAGTCGTCGGTGTCGTTACCCGTGTTGATGGTGACAATCAATATTGGGGTTTCATCTGAGTGGCACGGATCTGACCTGCCGCCCTTGCGAGTCAGGAGCAAGAGAGCTGCCATCAATAGCACCCCACAAACCAACATGTGCGACGCAGAGGGATCTTTCCTTTTCTTAAAAGTAGCCATGGTGCCCTAGCCAGCTAGCAAGCACACCGGGGGGGAACTGTTGAAATGTGCGAGAGCACCAGGAAAAGATTTCCGGCGTATGCACTGCTGGTGCAGTCTACTGCTAGTCTAGCTATTTGTTCGCAACTGCAAAGGCCACATTCTATTGCTACCAGGTACTGATACCCTGCGGAACAACCCAAACGTTCGTGCTCGGGTCTGCTCACGTCTACTAGTAGCTAGCTAGCTACTACTTGGAGTTGCTCAGTAGAGTTTCGGTTCGGTGAAGATAACAGATTTGAGCTCTAACTCTAAATCGAAGAATCCTGCTCAAGTGTGGGTCTTGCGAAAGAATGTTTGAATTTTGGGTTCGCATCCAAATTCTGCAGCACCAACCAAGGCAACCATCATGCATGATGATCACCAACATCCACGATGACACACAAAACGGTGGAATGCACATACAAATACATGTACAAAAAGACGCTATTTTCTAGCCAGCAACCACTCCGAATA
>ENA-ORBV01003112-ORBV01003112.1-microbial-mat-metagenome-genome-assembly--contig:-NODE-3112-length-33769-cov-10.850380_pt1 | contig 33769 bp, 29 predicted proteins | sample MGYA00237777_ERZ505514 | MGnify/ENA primary metagenome ERZ505514 (study PRJEB26160, sample SAMN06269048) | microbial mat metagenome | isolation source: Oligotrophic lake microbial mat | place... | reverse complement strand
TAGCCTTCCGTGGTGCGTCGATATCCTTGCGTCAGTCCCAGTTCCATCCAGTTGGCCGCGCGATACACGCCGCCATGAAAGCGCTGGGGGTCAACAAACGTCTCCAGCAAAAACAACGGATGACCGAACCGTGTCCGCCAATCGGCCGCCGCCCGCCGCTCGGTCAGCGACAGCACGCGGGAACCGATATTGGGCCGGCGCCAGCCGGGCAGAATCAGGAAGCGGCTGTTGTTGGCGATCAGGTTCAGCCGGCCATACTGCGAGCGAAAGTCCCAGCCTATCCAACGATCACGAACGCCGCATTTCAGCGCCGCCGCCGATAGACTTAGTTGGGCGACCCACTGCTCGCGCCAAATCGCGACATACCAGACCGTCTCGCCAATCTTCGCCAGCGCGCCCAGATAGTGGTGACGCGCCATCTGCTCTTGATAGCGCGCTTCCTCGCTTCGTTCTACTGGACGTACCTGGATTTCCTGTAGCGCTTCGCTGGTGAATTCCGTCGATTCCATCCCAGAATTTATACCAGGAATTTTTGGCGTTGTCCAGCTTTTAGACTAAGCCATTGAATCTAAATGGATGCTGTGGAAGCGCAAATTCACGCTGGGCACTACGAGTTCTGCTTCCTCCGTTGCTTCTCCGGCGAATGGGGCGGGCACGCCAAATAGTGCCTATCCTTGGTTGGTTCTCCTTCTAGTCGGCGTAATAGGTCTCGGGATTAAGAATCTTCCGGAAGGGGCACTACAGCGGTTCCCAGGGGCAGCCACATCGAAAACGGACCCGCCGGAGCAGATCATCGACGAAGATCCTTGCGGCTATGGAGAGTGCGGCTATGGCAGACGATTGTTAGCCAAGAAGAGCATTACACTCTACAAGGCAGCACCGCTAAAAGCGGGCGTCCCCTTGACGGAGCTCAGTAGTATCGGCATCGTCCATCCCGGTGAGTGGGTGCGGCGGGACAGGACTGTTGTGCTTTCAGTTCGAAAATCCGGTCGAGTGAACTTCCAGCTTGGCAACCGCGACTTTTCAGGCGAGATGGTAAAAGATCGAGAAGTGAAAGACGGTCAACAGTTGATTTTGTATACCTCGATAGGTGAGGGTTGTTGGCGAACCTGGATGGACTCGAAGTTCAGGATTATCTGTAATGTTGAAGTCGTTGATCCAGTGATCGACGAGGGGTGGCTCTTGGTGGTGAAGGCTGACGGCACCAGAGGGTGGACGAATTCCGGTGAGTTCGCAGTTGAAGAAGTTTTAAACGAGGAGCTAGCCGAGGTCATTGGCAACGGAGCGGTATCGAGGGAGGAGAGGTTACGACGCGTCGATGCGCTGATAGCGCGAGGAGCAGACTTAAATGGACCAACGGGAATGCACGCACCGGGAACGACGCTCGTAGCTATTGAGACGAAAGATTCGGAATTGGTGAGCGCACTTCTTAAACGGGGACTAAAAGTTGGGCCATGTGATGTTCAAAGAGCCCCATCAGTCGTTCTGGAGCCGGGCGGTGAGGCTTTTTTTTCGTTCCTCCTCGAAAACGGGACTTCCCGTTCATGTTTGAAGGCCCAGCCTCTCAATTATTTTTTAAGCTGGGGTATTGGAGCGGATCACTACCCCGCTGATGGCGCTTTGATCGTTGTCAAGCTCCTTCTCAGACACGGAGCTGTTATCAACCAGCCCGATTCGCAAGGTAAGACACTATTTGACATGCTGGATCAGGGCAAAGACACCTCAAGCATCGGTGTGCTTCGCCAGGCGCTCAAGGATCTTGATGCACAAGGTGCTCCAGACCCAGAAGGTGCAGAGGGAGTTCCCCAAGGACTTCCAACATCCATCGAAGATCTGCTACGACTAGCGGAAAACGCGATTGGACAAGGTGAGAGTGCTCGCGCCCTGATCTATTCCGAGCAGGCGGTCAAGCTTCATCCAGATAGTGAACAAGCCCGCGAGATTCTCCTCAGAGTGCGCCGTATTCGGGCAGCTCAATAGTCGATGCGGGAATCCATTGCCCGCCGGTTTATCTGCCGTCGTTATCAGCGGATGGGTACGACGAGCCGATCCCCTCGGCTCATTCGCTTCTTTTCACGGCCGACCGTCTGCCTGTGTTGGCATGGACGGCCGCCAGGATCAGTAAAATGGCTTGTGAGTAACCAACAGTTATCCTCACGGATGTCCGTACGGCTACTACGGAGACGCCAGCCGCGAGTGCCGCTGTACGGGCGGAATCATTCAGCGTTATCTTGGCAAGATCAGCGGACCGTTGCTCGACCGGATTGACTTGCATGTCGAGGTTCCAGCCGTGCCGTTCAAGGAACTGCGCGCCAGCCACACGGGCGTCGCTTCAGCCTCCATGCGCGAGAGGGTCTTACGCGCTCGCGAGACTCAGAAATCCCGGGGGTTTATCAACTCGGTGATTCCGCCGTCGGCTGTTCGCGCGCTGTGCGCGCTGGATGAAGCTGGGGAGCGAACTTTGGAATTGGCCATGCGGAAAATGGGGCTATCCGCACGTGCTCATGACCGGCTGCTGAAAGTCGCGCGGACTATCGCCGATCTCGATAACGCTGAACGGGTCCAATCCAAACATCTCGCCGAAGCCATCCAGTATCGCAGTCTGGATCGAAGTTACTGGGGTTGAGGGGGTGCCCGGCCACGAACTATGCCAGAACCCAGCCGGTTTTTCGGGATCATAATCCGAATGTTCTCAGAAGCTGGAATGTCCCATAATGTCGCGCATTTCCATGCTTACTTTCAGGATGAAGCGGCGGTCTTCTCGATTAGTCCCGTGGAACTCATTGCCGGGACGCTTTCCCAAAAGCAGCGCCAGCTTGTCCAAGCATGGGCGGAACTGCATCAAGAAGAATTGGATGCGGACTGGAGGTTGCTGCATGCTGGACGCGCCGCCGTACCCATCGAACCGCTGAAGTAATATGGGAGTACCGATGACACATCTAATATCCCGCGTCCAGGATTTCGAGCTCATCGCCGCATATACACTGCGTGTCGCGTTTGACGACGGAACGGAGCAGATCATTGACTTTCAGCCCGTTCTGCGTGGAGAAGTGTACGGCCCCCTTCGGGATGAGGGTCTTTTCCGGCGTGTGCGGTTGGACCGGGAGGTTCACACGCTAGTGTGGCCGAACGGAGCCGACTTCGACCCGGCTGTGCTTCATGAGTGGCCGAACTGCGCGGCGGCTTTCATCGAGATGGCATCGCGTTGGGAGACCATCGGAGCGTGATTGCTGAACATTTGGTCTCACCTTCCACCTGGGATCGAGGGTTCTGCTGCCTTCTCACGCTGGACAGTAAACCCCACGCCGTTTGCGCGGACGGTCGCCGATCTTGACGATGCTGAACGGGTCCGATCTCGCCGAAGTATTGTAGTGATCCTCTTCGCTTGATCGGCGGCGGTCTATTCTGAGCGCTAAACTAGAATGATGCCCGACTGGAAACTGGAGGTTCTGCATTCGTTCAAGGAAGCGGAGCGGCGGGATCTTGAGGAAATGTGGGCCATGACCCCGGATGAGCGTATGCAACTCATTGAAGAACTGCGAAGGAATTGGTATGGCGACACCGAAGCTGAATCCGCATTTCCTGGAATTCTCGAAGTGTCTTGGCGATCATAACGTACGTTACCTCTTGATCGGGGGATATGCGGTGGGCTTTCACGGCTGGCCGCGTAATACGAAAGACATCGACTTCTGGATCGCCGGCGACGAAAAAAATCAAGTACGAGTCATACAAGCGCTTCGGGCATTCGCCTTTCCCCATGCCCAAGACGATCTACTGCGGGAGGAATCGGTAATCGTACGCTTCGGAGTTCCTCCCCTTCGTATTGAAATCATCCGGAAAATCAGCGGAGTTGCGTTTGAAGTGGCGTGGCAAAACCGTGTGGAGTGGAAGGGGGAGAATTTTCAGATTCCGGTCATTGGCTTGCCCGACCTTCGGCGGAACAAGGCGGCCAGCGGCCGCAGCCAGGATCTTGCGGATTTGGAACATTTGCCGCTCTAGTGACACATTTTCCTCGGATGTATCGACGCCGCGTGGCCCGCCTCCGTGGTCAACCTAGCGCAGCACACCGCTAACAACCCTCTTCGGCACGGACCCTACTGGAATCCTCTTCACGACCTTCATCGACGCGTTGTCCACTACCACCGTCATATCGTCCCCGGCGACCGCGACATACAGACTCTTTCCATCCGGCGGAATGGTGAGCCAGTCCGGATGCAGCCCCACGGGAACGACCTTCAGCAGTTTGTAGTCCGGTAAGGAATAAGCAACAACGCAGTCGTAGTACTTGCTGGTAGCCCAGAGCGTCTTGCCGTCCGGCGTAATTGCCAGCCCGTGCGACGGCGAGCCCTGCAGTCCTTCCGTTTCCTTCTCATGTCCGGCAACGTCCGGAAGCGTAACCCGGCGGATCTCCTTTCGCGTGGCGAAATCCACTACCGCGAATCCATGGAAGTTCGAAAGCTGCACGATGATGTCCTTTGTCGATCCATCCGGGTTGACCGTGAACGCCATCGGCCGGATGCCGGCGCTAAGCGTCAACGTCCAAGCGAGTGTTTCTGTAGCCGCGTCGATCACGTTAATCGTACTCGCGGCGATCGATCCGGCAACCACGTGCTTACCATCGGGTGTGACATAAACGTTGTGAATTTCACCCTTCACCGGCACGGATTTCACATTGGTGAGCGACACCGCATCGATCACGTCCACTGCGCCCGCGCCTTGTCGAATGCCGACGTATACCCGCTTGCCGTCCTTGGAGACGTCAACATTATTCGGCCGCCCGCTCAGCGGTATCCGCTTCACTACCCTAAACGTTGCGGCCTCGACCACATCCAGCGTCACCAACGATTCATTGGTGACATAAATACGGCGGCCGTCGGGCGCGATCACCAGCCCGTGCGGGACCTCGATGCCCCTGATCGCTCCGACAACGGTGTTCGTAGCCGGATCGATAACATGAATGTCGTCACCGGCCGAGTTCGATTGCAGCACACGCACTTCCTCCCCCTTCACTGCCTTCTCCCCGCGGACCCACGCCGCCAGTGTCCGCCATTCCGGATCGTCTTTCGAATCCCAGTGCTTGCCGCCCGGATGAAACTTGCTCCCGCCCGCCTTGCTCGCGAGCGGGAATAACAGCATCGCGCTCTTTTCCGGTGCGCCCGGAACGACGAAGAGCTTCCAGGCGTCGAAGTGCCGGCGCGACTGCGCGTCGTCCCAGTTTGACGCCCCAGCCGCGAGCGCCGCCAGCGCCGGAGTGCGATGGGTGTGGCAGGACACGCATCGCGCGTGGCCCGGCCGTTTCTTGAGAAAAATGGGTTGCACGCGTTCTTTGAAGTACATGTAGTCAAGAGCGGGAGGCTGCGCCGCAAGCGTGAGTACAAACAAGCTGGCGACGCTCAGAAAGCTGCCAGCCGCGATCCTTCGGCGCAGATCTACGAAAAAGTATGGGGACATAAGTCGAGAGTATTCTATACTCTTATTTCCCGGTCCGCGCGGCCTTCAGTTGAGGTCATCATAACGTTCAGGCTACCGGTGCTCTCGCATAGTGTTTGCGGTCATGGTCGCCGCCACCGTGCCAAGCCTCAGTTTCCTTAGTGCCGGTTTGTTGGCCCTGCGGCTCATTGCCTCTTTTGCGCGTTCTCCTCAAATGCGCTCGTTTCTTTTGCGTGCGCAACGCAAAAGGATTTGACTGTACGTACAGTGTCAATATAATATAGAGATGGAATTCGAGTGGGACGAAGACAATCGTCGCTTCAACCTTGAGAAGCATGGCATCGACTTCGAGGATGCGATTGCGATCTGGGAAGGCGATGTTGTTCAGTCCGTCTCCGGACAAAGCCAATACGCCGAAGCGCGATTTCTAGCTCTGGGCTGCTGGCAGGCCGCGTTATTTGCATTGTCTTTACGCATCAAGGCGAAAGGACGCGCATCATCAGCGCGAGGAGGGCAAGGCATCATGAGCGGGAAGATTACCAGAAGGCGGTTGTCCGAGAAACTGCAGGGTAAAACCGATTGGAAACGGGTCGACGCTCTTACGGACGCCGATATAGCCACGGCTATTCAGAACGACCCCGGCACGTCAGAAGCAAGCCGCGAGTGGTTCAGGGACGCTATGGTTCTTCGGCCTGCCACGGACAAGGAGCCTATAACGGTGCGCCTTGATTCCGACATGGTGACATGGTTCCGAAGCCAGGGCCGGGGCTATCAGACCCGTATGAATGGCATTCTCCGCAGCTATTATGAAGCTCACCGTGGCAATCCTCGCCGTTGAGGCGCAGCTCGCGACATGCTGAAGTCCCGCGCCCTGGGCGGTTGGCTTGCCGCCGCTATCCGGTAGCGGATCAGTGGTCGGGGGGAATGGGGATTCCCAGGTCTTCGGCTCCCAGCGGCGACATAATCGCCCACGGACAGTGCCGGGCAATATGCTCGCAGGCAATCTGCGCGCGCCGCACCCGCTCCTTGCTTAACGCGATCACGGTGTTCTCCAAATGCGTCCCGCTGGGATAGACGTCGGGCGAATTCCGCAGCCCAAACTTCAAATAAATCGGGGCCGCCACGCGGATCAATTCCGGTATCTCGTAGTAGCGAAGGAATCCGCCGATATTGTCCGGCGCTTCCACGTAGAAGTCGATCGGCGTCGTGATCGCCGCTCGAATCGACGCAATCTGCGGCAGCGTTAAATCGGATGGAATGTTGATGGTGTCCGCGCCGAGCCGCTCCAGAATCCGCGCGCTGGCCGGGTTTGCGGGCGCCATCATCACCGAAGTTTTGATGATCAATTCGCGCGGGAACAAACCGTTGGCGCGCATCTCCGCGACCATTTCCAACGACCCCAAATCACTCACCAGCACGCTGCGAATCCCGAGTTCGACCGCGCGCTCCACATCAGCCAAACCCTGCGCCAACTGGTTCGAACCACGCTGCGAAAGCGCCAGCGATTTGCCCGCCGCCGAGAACGCCTGCGCGCCGATATCGAAGCTCGCGCGAGGCCCCAGGAACAGATTGACTTCCACGCTGTGCTTGACGCCGATCGCCGACATTTCGCGAATCTCTTCATCCGTCAACAGCATGATCCCGCTGCCTTGGCTGACGCGGTGGACAGGCACCTGCCGCGCCTCCGCCTCATCCAGAACCGCTGTCAGCGACCGCGGCCCCTCCGTCGACGGAATCTCAATTCGATACTGGCCGCCATCGGGAAATCGCAGCGGCGAAGTCGCGCTCAGGGGCGCATCTTCACCGGGCAGTCCAGCGCTTATCAGGAATTTGCGAATGTTGTCCATTGGTTCACTCGATGGTTGTGACTTCGTAGCCTTTCGGCCAAATCTGGGCGTGCAGGATCTCTGAGGCGTGCCCGTGGAGCTCAAAAATCTGCGATACCAAATCCGCCGCGTTCTCCGATCCGCGCTCATAAAGAACCAGCACCGATGGTCCGGCGCCGGACAGGGCGCACCCCAGTAAACCGGGCGCGCGCAGCTTCAAAATTTCTTCCAGTCCCGGGACCAGCCGCGCCCGGTACGGCTGATGAAACCGGTCCTCCAGCGCTGTGGGAAACGCCGTCACCGTTCCCGTCGCCAGCGCCGCAATGAGCAACGCGCTGCGCTGCACATTGAAAATCGCATCGGCCTTTGAATACGAGTCTGGCAGCACCGTCCGCGCTTCATGCGTCAGCAGCACAAAGTCCGGCACGACTACCGCCACGCCGAACTTCTCCGGCAACTCCAGCCGTACCGCGCGTGCGATTCCGTGGCCGTCAATCGCGCTCGCCACGATCGAACCCAAAACGCACGCCGCCACATTATCCGGGTGCCCTTCGATTCGCGCGGCCTCATCCAGAATGCGGTGCGCGGACCATCCCAGATCCAACAAAACATCGGCAATTACCACGCCCGCCGTCAAAGCCGCCGCGCTTGATCCCAGCCCCTTGCCGATGGGAATTTCATTATGCACTTCCAGATAAATCGGCGGAAAATCGCGGCCCGCTGTTTTGGCGACGTTCAGCGCCGTCTGCCAGATCAGGTTGTTCTCCCCCGGCGCAATCAGCGACGCATCCCGCCCGAAGGCATGGATTTCCAATCGCTCCGCAGCGCGGAACCGGCACGTCAAATGGATGCCCAGCGCCATCCCCAGCGCGTCGAAACCCGGTCCCAGATTGGCGCTCGACGCCGGTACCTTTACTTGATGCAACACGCGCTATCCGATCGCGACCCGTCGTTCTTCGCGGCACGATTGATACACGCCGCAGACGACTTCCAACGCATGGAGGCCCGATTCACCCGAAACAGTTGGCGCCGTCCCATTCTTGCACGCTTCGCCAAAGTCCAGGAATTGCCGTTCAAACGGCGTCAACGGAATGGCCATCGGGTCCGATGCGCCCGACATCACTTCTTTGTCTACCGGCGCCGGTTCGCCCTCGTCATCCCGCACATCCCACGCCGTCAATTTGTCGCCCGTCACAATCGCCGTGCCTTTCGTGCCGTGTACCTCGATGCGCTCGGGGTAGCCTGGCCAAATCGCCGTCGATGCCTGGATGACGCCGGTCGCGCCGTTCTCATAGCGCATCATTGCAGTCACCACGTCCTCCGACTCAATCTTGTGCATCGCCCCCAACTGCCAGTACCCGGTCACTTCCGTCACGCGTCCGATCAGATACAGCAGAATGTCCACCTGATGGACCGCTTGGTTGATTAATGCGCCGCCGCCCTCGGTCGCCCAACTGCCCTTAATCGGCCGTGAATAATACTGCTCGGTCCGGTACCATTTCACGTACGCATCGGCTTGCAAAATTTTGCCCAATCGTCCCTCGGCAATTGCCTTTTTGAGGAACTTCGTCGAATCGTCAAACCGGTGCTGGCTCACAACGCCGAACACAATGCCGGCGCGCCTTGCGGTCTCTACCATCGCCCGCGCCGTTTCGACGCTCGTCGCAATCGGCTTCTGCACTTGTATGTGCTTTTTCGACTCCGCGCAGACCTCCAACGGCTGTAGGCGGAAGTCGGGAAACGTGCAGACGTCGACGTAATCCACGTTCGGATGGCGACAGACTTCCTCATAGGACCGCACGAATTCGCAGCCATTGGCCGCGGCGAATTTGCGGCCGTATTCTTCGTTCACGTCCGTGCAGACCGTGAGTTCATAACCGATGTTCTTCAGAGCGCGGGCATGCATATTCGAAATAGCGCCCGTACCGATCATTCCTACGCGCAATGGTTTCTCCTCAAAACAGTTGAGTATAGCTTATCGATGCCTGGTTTTACTGGCCTTTCGTGCTATCCTGTGAAGAACAGCAGGCGATGGCGTGGCGGAAGCCGCTGACAGACGAGCCGGTAGCTCAGTTGGTAGAGCATCGCACTTTTAATGCGGTGGTCGCGGGTTCGAGCCCCGCCCGGCTCACCATTAGAATCGATTATTTAGGGGCCTTGACCGCTCCTTATTTTTGGGTTTGACCGCCGAACTGACAGCCATCCTCTTAATTTGCTTCCCCAGTTTTTCGCCGCGTCCTGCTTCGCCGGTTCCAACAAGTGAGTGTAAAAGTTCAACGTCAGGGACGCTTGCGAGTGGCCCATCAGGCCTTTCAGCGCTGAGGGTCCGATGCCAAGATCCGCGAGCCTGGCGCCGTAGGTGTGGCGCAACTCGTGGAAGCTGACAGGGGTTAGTCCGGCCTTGGTCTGTAAGTCCTGGAAGATGTGATAGACGTTCGATCCATCCAAGGGCTTGCCGCGCGTTGTGGTGAACACGAAGCCGTATTCCTCCCACCTTCCTTCCTCCCATTGCCGTTCCCGTTCCTGCTTCGCCTGGTGCATCGCCAGCACTTCGCCAACCTGCAACGGTATCGGCATTACGCGGCGGCCGCTTCGCGACTTCGGTTCTTTCAACATAGGCACTCCGTTCTCACGATAGAGGGAATGCCGGACGTGAACGCGGAGGGCCGGGAAGTCGATGTCCTCCCACCGGAGCGCGAGCAACTCACCCTTGCGGAAGCCGGTGTAGATGGCCAGATAGAACAGCGCCCACAGCCGGTGTTCCGCCAGCGCCTTCAACAGTTCGTCCGCTTCCACTTCCGTCAGGGCCGTCTTTTCCTTCGGCTGTACTCGGATCGGTTCCACCGCCTTCGCCGGATATTTGCCAGCGGTGCGCCGTGTTGAGCGCGGCGCTAAGGACGGCGTGTGCATAGCGGACACTTCCGGCGCTGAGGCCGGTCTTCAGAAGGCGCTGCAAGGCCTGGTGAATCATCAACGGTTGGAGTTGCTTTAACCGGATGTCACCGAGTTGGGGAGCCAGGTGAAGCCGGATCGTTTCCGCGTACTTTTGCTTGGACAGATAGCTGAGTTTCGGACCGTGAATGTTCTCGATCCAGTCATTGAGGAACGCACCTACGGTCTGCGATTCAGAGCTGTTCACGAGGCCGAAATCCTTATCGTTCGTCAACTCCTGCAGGAGACGGTATGCGGCGCGTTCGGAGTTCGCATAACGGAGCTTGCGGACGCGCTTCCCGGCGATCTTTCCGAAGTCAACGGTAGCGACCTATCGGCCGTCTTTTCGCTGGAAGACGGAGCCCGAGCCATGCTCAGATTTACTCTTCGGTTCCGGTGTCTTCATTGCTATCCCTAGCTAGGCATTACTGATGCCCACTGCGCCACATAGTCGAGAGCTTCTCCGTTCCTTGGGTCCGCTGAAGCTGCTCAATCTCACCAAAATTGACGGGGGCTGGATTGTAGAGGCGGAAGGGCATAAATCAGCCGTTTGCCCCAGATGTCAAACGCCATCTCGCTCGCGGCACAGCCGCTACAGGCGCTCGTTGCGAGACTTGCCGCTTCAAGGTGCGTCCGTAACTCTGAAGCTGCATCTCAGTCGCTGGCGCTGTCGCGAACCAAGCTGTGAGGGCAAAATCTTCGTGGAACGCTTGCCGGAGCTTTGCGGTCCACATGCCCAACGGACCGTTCGGTCTAGCCACATCGTAGGGCTGCTTGGCCATGCTCTTGGCGGCCGTCCGGCGCAGCGGCTGGCAAAACGGTTGGGTGTGGTGGCAAGCCGCGACACACTTCTTCGGCACGTCAAGAAAGCGACCGGTCGGACCACGCCAACTGCGCCAGTACGCATCCTGGGTGTTGACGATTGGGCATGGCGTAAAGGTCATAGCTATGGAACGATACTTGTGGACTTGGAACGTCGCTGCGTGATTGATGTACTGCCGGACCGCTCGGCAGATTCATTCGCTGATTGGCTGACAGAACACCCCCGAGGTGACTGTGGTGAGCCGGGACCGGCATGGACTCTAGGCCGAGGGAACTCGGCGCGGTGCGCCGCAGGCTGTACAGGCGGCTAATCGTTTTCACCTGCTACAAAACTTGGTTGAGGCGGTAGAAGCGCAGCTCACGCCGGTGCTGGATACCCTGCTCATTCCCGTTGTAGCGAGCCCGGCTGGTGACATGGCGACCACCCCCGCCACCGACAGCGTGATCGTACCGACCGTCGAGCGGCAATCCGTTCAGCAGGCCCAGCGGGCCGTCGTGCGGGCCTGGTTCGAACAGGTAATGACGCTGCACCGCCAGGGCAGAAACAATTAGCAAATCATGCGCGCCATGGGTGTTGGCCGGCGCCGGGTGGAAACATGGACGCGGCTTGGCTACCTTCCCGAGCGCCATCGTATGGAACCACGGCCGGGCATGCCGGCGGCGTTCCGAGACTATCTCGCCCAGCGATGGAACCAGGGTTACCGGCGGGTTAAGGATCTTCTGAAAGAAGTGCGGGAACAAGGCTACATCCGTTGCTACTCGGCGCTGGCGGAACTGCTTTCTCCTTGGCGTACCATTCCGCCTGTTCCCTCTCCTACTCATACCGTCGTTACTACGCCCGCCGCCCCTCCTTCGCGCCGGCTTCCGCCCCAAGTAGCCGCTGGGCTGCTGGCCAAACACCCCGGCGAGTTCACCGGACAACAGGCCCAAACGGTGGCCACCCTGAAAGGGAATAATCCGCAGATAGGCGCGTTTCGCCGGTTTTTGCTCCGGTTCCGAGGTCTTCTCCGTGGCTCCTCGAAGGCGAAGCTACAGCAATGGATGAAGGATGTCGAGGACTCCGGCTTCACACGGTTGGAGCGTTTCGTCCAGGTGCTCCGGCGGGATGGAAAAGATGTCGAGAATGCGGTAACAATGCCCTGGAGCAACGGTCAAGTGGAAGGCCAGATCAACAAGCTGAAAACACTCAAACGGAGATGTACGGGCGCGGCAGTACCGAGTTACTGCGCGCTCGCATACTGCCTGCACCCGCATCGTAAGCTTGCACCAAACTTGCGCCAGATCCGCATTCAGTGCAGGGCGGCAGAACTCGATCAAGGTGAACGTCGTTGCCGGGAAAGCAATTGCCAGTGGGATGCCGGGAAAGCCCGGGCCGGTTCCGGCATCGGCAATGCGCCGGACTCCGGCAAACAAGCGCCAGGGCAGCAGCGAATCCACCACGTGCTTGATTACGGCCTCCCGCTCTTCGACAATGGGCGTCAGGTTGAACTGCTGGTTGGTTTCGACAATCATCTCCAGATGGCGGGCGGATTTCGTGATGCAGGCATCGCGATGCGGGAGGTCCTGCGGCAGCAGCTCCCGCAGCAGGTTTTCAAACGACACCCCGCTATGATGCCATCAGCTTGCTGCGATTAGCCCCGGCCCACCAGCGGCATATTCGTTGCCATAATGGTCATCCACTGGACATTGGCTTCCAGCGGCAGGTTGGCGATGTGCACCACCATGCCGGCGACGTGCTCGACGTTCATGCGCGGCTCCACCCGCTTGGTGCCATCGGCCTGCATGACGCCGTTCTCGATGCGGTCCGTCATCTCGGTGGCGGCATTGCCAATGTCGATCTGGCTGCAGGCGATATCGTACTTGCGGCCGTCGAGCGAGAAGCACTTCGTGATGCCCGTCACGGCGTGCTTGGTTGCGGTATACGGCACGTGGTTCGGCCGTGGTGCGAACGCCGCGATGGAGCCGTTATTGATGATGCGCCCGCCGCGCGGCGTCTGTTCTTTCATCAGGCGGAAGGCCGCCTGCGCGCAGAGGAACGTACCGGTCAGGTTGACGTCGACGATAGCCTTCCATGTCTCGTAGGGAAGGTCTTCAATGGGAATGCCGGGGGCGTTGAGTCCGGCGTTGTTGAACAACACATCGAGCCTTCCGAACTGCTCTTTGATGCGGGCAAACAGCGCGTCCACGGAATCGGGTTGGGCCACATCGCAGGTGATGGCCGCCATGGTTCCGCCTTCGGCGCCTGCCTTGGCGATGGTCTTGTCAAGTTCCCCTGCGCGGCGGCCGGCCACTACGACGTCGTAGCCGGCCGCCTGCAGGGCGAGAGCGGAAGCGCGACCGATGCCGCTGCCGGCGCCGGTGACGAGGGCGATTCTCTTGGGCATGCGTGCGTTAGAAGAGTACCTTCAATCCGAATTGGATCACGCGCGGCCAGGCGAACTCGGCGGTCACCTGGCCGAACGCCGTATTGGCCGGGTTGGTGTTGGGCGGCGTGAACTGCGGGTGATTCATGGCGTTGATGGCCTCAGCGCGGAACTGCACCTGCGCCCGTTCGTTGATCCGCGTATTCTTGATGAAGGACAGGTCCCAGTTGTTCGGGCCATCGGCGCGAATACCGGCAAAACGGCTGGAGAGCCGGCGCACGTTGCTGGCCAGTTGCAGCCGCACGTCCCGTTCAAAGCCGTCGACGTTGAACCAGCGATTGACGGTCTGCTGGCTGGAGGGCAGTTGGACATCGGCGAGGTTGCCGCGGAAGATGGCGTTGCCGAAGCCCAGCGGCGCCCCGCTTTGGGCGGTGAAGATGCCCTGCACCTGCCAGCCGCTGATGAGCGACGAGGCCACGCGATTGGCAGGTCCGGCCCACTGGCGGCCTTTGCCGAAAGGCATTTCGTAAAGGAACGTGAGCGTGGTGCGATGCGGGCGGTCCTGGGAGGAGATTACTTCTTCAGGCAGGATATCGAAGGCATTGAGGTACGAGACCGCCTCCATGAGCTTGGAGAACGTATAGCTCAACGACACGCTCACGCCGCTCGACATGCGCTTTTCGATGCGCGCCTGCGCCGAGTGATACCACGAGTAGCCATTGTTCTCATTCGCCGAAAGGCTGTTCAGATGCGGATAGGGGCGCAGCAGTTGGGCCCGCTGCACCGTGGTGCCGGCGAGGTTCGTTTTAGGCAGTAACGGGTAGAACGGGTTCGCCACCTGGGCGCTTAGCCGGTTGATTGCCGCATCATCGCGCACCGGCGACTTGCTCAGGTACTGCTCCGGCACCGGATTCAGATCGCGATTGATCTGCATGCGTGTGCCGCGGTTGCCGACGTAGGAGACCTCAATGAGCGACCGGCCCGGCAACTCGCGCTGGACCGCGACCTGCCAGCGCTGCATGTAAGACGAAGTCGTGTCGTTCTGGAAGAAGCTGACGTTCTGACCGAGGTTGGTGGCGAGCCCGCCAGCGGCGCCCAGCGGTTGCAGCAGCGTACCCGGGAAGGGGTTGCGGAGTACGGATTGAAAGGTGAGACCGTTATCGACCGATGACACCAAGTCTGTCGATTGGCTAAAACCAGCCTGATTGACGTGAATGTTGACCACGCCCAGCGCATCGAAGAAGACGCCGTAGCCGCCGCGGATCACCGTCTTTGGCGTGGCTGAGTATGCGAAGCCGAAGCGCGGCATCCAGAAGTTCTGGTTGGCCTTCCAGAGTTCACGCGGCTGCCCGTTGGCGCCGGCAAAGTTCAGTCCACCCATGACGCGGAACTGGCTGGGAGACAGTTCGGGAATGGGGTTGCGGGCATAGTTGGCTTGTGCCTGCGCCTGGATGGGGCTGGCGACGGTGTTGTCGAAGCCGCGTATGCTGCGGTTGTAGCGTTCTGTTACCGGGTTCATTCGCTCAAAGCGCATACCCATCGACAGCGTCAGCTTGCGGGTGACCTTCCAATCGTTTTGCAGGAAGAAGGCCGGTACGGTCGACTGCTCGGCGTAGCTGTCCTGAATGACGAAGTTGCCGGAAGCGGGCAGCCCGTAAAGGAACGAGGCCAGCGACTGGCCCATGGGCGCTGTCGGCGAGTTGTCCAGCGGCCCTCGCGTCCACGTTTGATCGAAGTTCAGGGTGCCGGCCGAGTTGCCGAGGTTGAAGGTGTTGCGGCGATAGACGCGATAGACGAAGCCGTAACGCAGCGTATGTGACCCGACAATCTGGGTAGCGTTCAACGCCGCCTCATGGATGTCGGTGGCGGTGTTGTTGCGGCTGTTTGCGCCGCCGAGCGGCGCGTAGCCGGCGGGGTTGACGTTCGGCAGTTTCAGATAGCGCGGATCGACGCCGTTGATCTGACGGATGTAATCCTGGGAGAAGCCGAGGCCTGCCAGATCCCAATCCAATTGGTAAGGCGTATTGCCGGTGATGAAGCGCGTCAGCGTGTAGCGGGTGTTCAGCACCATGCCGGGTGACACCGTGTGAACATCGTCGAAGCCGAAGCCTTTGTTATAGCGGTAGAAGTTATCGCCGACCGCGTTGTTGTGTTTGATGTTCTGGGGCCGCTGGAGATCGGTGAAGTTGGTGCGGACATAGAAGCGGTTCTTTACCGAGATGTTATGGTCGATGCGGACAATGTGGTTCCAGTAGGTGTCTTGCGAGTTGCGGCCGCGGGCGAAGTTGTTGGTGCCGTCGGCTGTGCCGGTCTGGTTGGGCGCTTCCCAAAGCTGGGCAATGTTGCGCGCCACCGGATCGATGCGGCTCGCGGGGATGATGTTGTTGGGCAGGGGCTGGCGGCTGAAGCGTCCGTTGCCCGCCGCGGCCACCGAGTAGGGATCATAGATCTGGTAGCGCGCGCCGAAGGTGTTGAGCAGGCCGGAGAAGTTGCCGCCGCGTTCGGCGGCATTGGGCACGGATTCCACGATGAACGGCGAGGGGTCGAAGCTCCAGATGCCTTCATAGCCGTACATGAAGAAGGTGCGGTTCTTGCCGTCGTAGAGTTTAGGAATCTTCACCGGGCCGTTGACGCTGCCGCCGTAGCGATAGAGGCGGAACTGCGGCTTGCCCGATTGCAGGCGGAAGAAGCGGTTGGCATTGAGCACAGGATTTTGGATGAACCCGTAGAGTTGGCCGTGCAGCGCGTTGGTTCCCGATTTCAGGCTCATATTGATAGAGGCGCCGCCCATGAAGCCGGAAGAGGCATCGAAGTTGGCGGCTTGCACCTTGAATTCATCGACAACGCCCGGCGGTGGGGAGTAAGCCACCTGCGTGCCCTGCATGTTCGGGGCGCCGTCCATCATGAATTGGTTGCTGCCCGAACGCGTCCCGTCAATCGACATGGTGGAGGGCGAACTGGTGTCAAACGGGCGCACGTAGCCGGCCGACTCGGGAGTGAAGATCACGCCGGGAGCCAGCGTTGCCATGGTGAGCACCATGCCGTCCTTCAACGGCAGCTCAAGGATGGTCTTGCTGTCGACCACAAAGCCGATGGAGGAGGATGAGGTGTCGAGCAGCGGTGTCTCGCTGCTGACTTCCACGGTTTGCGTCGCCTGGCCGACTTCGAGCGCGACGTTGATCGTGATCTGGTCATTCACGCGCACCTGGATGCCGGTGCGTGTAAGGTTTTTGAAGCCCTGGCTTTCCACCTTGATGCTGTAATTGCCGGGCGCCAGCAGCGGGAAGATGTAGCCGCCGGAGCTATTGGTTTTCGAGGTGAGGCGGATGCCGGTATCGACGTTGGCCGCTTCGACATTGGCGCCGGCGATGATGGCTTCAGACTGATCGGTAACTCGTCCCAGAAGAGTTCCGCGCGATTCCTGAGCCAGCGCCGCCACGGGAAGATACAGCGAGAGTGACAGGTACAACAAGGTCCTATTCAATTGAGCCTCCAGAGGGCGTTACCGGTTGAGTCGGGTGGATTGATGAGCGGCCATTTGCCACTGCCCGTTATATTCTACATAAACCTGCAAGGTGCGCACGCGAAAGCTGTCGCGGCCCGCCATCTTTACGTCAACAAACGCGGTCAGCACGGCGGCTTTGCCGTAGGCGGCCACTTTCCAATCGGAAAAAGTGAACGACTCATAGCGTGCCGGCCCGGTGGTGACGGCCTTGATGTACGCGCCTTTGTCCTGCAACTGGCCGCCGGCATGGGCGTACTGCAGATCATCGGCCAGGTAGCGCTGCAGGGCCGCGGCATCCTGTTTTACGGCGCCTTGGGTCCAGCCTTCGGCGGCTTCCTTCACGCCCTCCTGGGGGCCGGCGGCGCAGGCGGCGGATACGGTCAGAGCAAGGGCTATGAATAGGGCGCGCATGAAGCTATCCTTTGCGGAGTTTTTCGGCCAGATCGGTTTTGCCGCCGACATCGGTGAGGCGGAAGTCGCGGCCGTTATAGGGATACGTGAGCCTGAGGTGATCGAGACCCAACAGCGCCAGGATGCTGGCATGCAGGTCATGCAGATGAACGGGATCTTTGACGGCACGAAGCCCGAGTTCATCGGTGCCGCCGATCACCTGGCCGCCCTTCACGCCACCACCGGCCATCCAGAGGCTGAAGCCGTAGGGATTGTGATCGCGGCCCGCGGCGCCGTCCTGTCCGCCATCGGATGTGGGGCTACGGCCGAACTCGCCACCCCAGATGACGAGGGTGGAGTCGAGCAGCCCGCGCGACTTCAGATCGGTCAGCAGGCCCGCCACCGCCTTGTCCGTCTGCGCAGCCTTGGCCGCGTGGTTCTTATCGCAGTCGATGTGGCCGTCCCAATCAGTGGCGTTCATGCCGTTGCCGGACCATACCTGAACAAAGCGGACGCCGCGCTCCACCAGGCGGCGGGCGAGCAGACACCGGCCGCCGAAGTCGGCACTGACCGGGTCATCCAGGCCGTAGAGCTTCCTGGTGGCATCGGATTCGCCGCTGATTTCGGTGGCTTCCGGGGCGGCCATTTGCATGCGGAACGCGAGTTCATAAGAAGACAGCCGCGCGCTCAGTTCCGAATCGCCGTTGCGGGCATCCAGGTGCTGCTGGTTGAAGACCTTCAGGGTCTTCAGCATGTCCTTCTGTTCTTCGGCGTTCATGCCGGAAGATGGGCGCAGGTTGAGGATCGGATTGCGCCCTGGGCGGAAGGAGGTGCCCTGGTACGCCGCGGGGAGGAAGCCCTGGCCGTAGACGGCGGGGCCGGAGCGCACACCGCCTTCGAGCAGCACCACGAAGCCCGGCAGGTTTTGGTTTTCCGAACCGAGGCCATAGAGGGTCCAGGCGCCGAGACTCGGGCGGCCGATGCGTGGCCAGCCGTTGTTGATTAGGAATTGCGCCTGCGAGTGCGTGAAGCCTTCGTGATAACAGGAGCGGATGACGGCCAGATCGTCGGCGCACTTAGCCGTGTGCGGCAGCATGTTCGAGACTTCCAGGCCGGACTGGCCGTGTTTGGCGAACTGCCAGCTGGAACCAAGGATTACCTGCTCGCTGAACTTGCCGTTCTGGAAGTCTTCGTTGCCGAAGCTGGCGGGCGGATGCTTACCGTGCAGTTTTGTGAGCACGGGCTTCGGGTCGAAGGTATCCACCTGGCTGGGGCCGCCCTGCATGAACAGGTGGATGACGCGCTTGGCAGTGGCCGGCAGCGGGCCGGATTTTGGCGCCAACGCATCGACGGGCGGACCGGCGGCGTAGCTGGATTGTTGTAGCAGGTCCAGCGCGGCCAGCCAGCCGATGCCGAGGCCCGAGCTCTGGAGAAAACGGCGGCGGGAAGAATCAATCGGCATAGAGGAACTCGCTCATGTTGAACAGCAGCAGACAGAGGCGTTCCAGCGAATGGCGCTGGAGGAAATCGAGGGCAGTGGCGCGCTCATCCTCGCGCGGGGGGCGGGCGAGCGCGATCTGCCAGGCAGCGTTGACGGAGGCCGCCGGATCGCTGCCGGTCTGTTTTCGGATACGTTCGGCAAAGCGCTTGGCCTGGGTATTGCTGAACTCGCTGTTCATCATGGCCAGAGCCTGCGGCGCCACGGTGGACCGCTCGCGGCGGGCGCAACTGGTGGCTGAATCGGGTGCATCGAAGATTTGCAGCAGCGGTAGCGTCAGCGATCGCTTCATCTGCAGGTAGATGCTGCGGCGATTATGCTCGGCTGGGTCGGGATTCGCCGGCCATAGCTCGGGCATCCGCGCGGCCAGGATCTCTTCCTTGGTCAGCGGCGGAATGATGCCCACGCCGCCCATCCTGAGGTTCAGCGCGCCGGCGGTGGCGAGCACGGTGTCACGCAGCGCGTCGCCATCCAGGCGGCGGCGATTCATGCGGCTGAGGTAGAGGTTTTCCGGATCCTTGCGCAGGCTCTCCGTGCCGGCAACGCTGGATGCACGGTAGGTCTGCGAGAGCATGATAAGGCGGTGCATCTTCTTCAGGCTCCAGCCCTGCTGGATGAACTCGGTGGCCAGCCAGTCGAGCAACTCCGGATGTGTCGGTGGTTCGCCCTGGCGGCCGAAGTCATTGGGGGTGCGAACCAGCCCTTCGCCGAAGTGCCCCTGCCAGATGCGGTTCACCATGACGCGCGCTACCAGCGGATGCTCGGCATCGGTGAGCCACAGCGCCAGCGCCTTGCGCCGCTTGGGGATGAACTCGTAGTTGGTGGGCTCGTCGATCTTGGGTCCAGGCAAGGCGGCCGGGAAGCCCGGTTCCACCTTCTCGCCCTTGTTCTTCCAATCGCCCTTGACCAGGACGTGCGTCGGCGGCACTGATTCGTCATGGCCGAGCACATGCGCGGTCTGCGGCCGCTCAGGAGTGCGCAAGTAAGCCTCGCCGAGGTTCTGCAGCATCGCCGCGCGGGCAGGGTCCATCTCGGCGGGCTTGGACGGCGGGGGCACTTCGCCTTCGGCCGTGGGCTTAGGCGGCGGTCCGGCGCCGCCGCGGGCCGATCCGCGCGACCGCGTCCCGCGAGCCATGCGCTTCATGGCTTCGGCATGCGCGAGCAGCGGGAAGCTGCGGGTGCTGGACTGGACATCGAAGAGGCTGCCGAGCGGAATCTCGCGTTCGGTACTGCCGGAGAACATGGCCGTCATTTTGTAGTAGTCGCGCTGCGTGAACGGATCGAATTTGTGGTCATGGCAGCGGGCGCAGCCGACGGTCAGTCCGAGGAAGGCTGACCCGATGGTGTCGACGGCTTCGGCCTGCCACTCAGCGCGGAACTGGTCACCGTAGTAGGTGTACTCGATGGGGAACGAGCCGATGGTAAACAGCGCCGTGCCGATGCGCCGCTTCAGGTTGATCTCTTTCTCCTTGGGCAGCTTGGAGGTGCCTTCGAGATCGGTGCTGGTGGACCAGATCTCATCGGCGGCCACCTGCTCCTGGAGAAACGTGTTGTAGCGCTTGTCGGTATTGAAGCTCTCGATGACGTAATCGCGATAGCGCCAGCCGCTGACGAAGAAGTGATCGGTTTCAAAGCCGGAGGTATCGGCGTAGCGGACCAGGTCGAGCCAGTAGCGGCCCCAACGCTCGCCGTAGCGCGTCGATTCGAGGAGTTTGTCGATCAGCTTGGCGTAGGCATCGGGCGAGGTGTCGTTTAGGAAGCCGACTACCTGCTCCGGCGTCGGCGGCAGGCCGTGCAGGTCGAAGTAGGCGCGGCGAACCAGCGTACGGCGGTCGGCTTCCGGCGCCTCGGTCAGGCCCTTCTCCTTGAGTTTGGCGGCGATGAAGGTGTCGATCGGATTGGCGCTGCCGGTGGGCGCCGGTGCGCGTACCGGCTTGCGGAAGGACCACCATGTGGCTTCCACTTTGGCTTTGTTATCGAACGGGGCCCCCGCGTTGATCCACTGCTGCAGGGTTTCGATCTCGGCAGAGGTGAGGGAAGACTTGCCGGGCGGCATCTTGAGGTTGCCTTGGCCGCGAATGGCTTGGAACAGGAGGCTGTCGGCGGCTTTACCGGGGACGACGGCGGGTCCGCGCTCGCCGCCTCTGAGCAAGGAGTCGCGAGTGCGGAGGTCGAGGCCGGACATTTGGGTGTTGCCGTGGCAGACAACGCATTTGGAGGAGAGGATGGCTTGAGGGGATTGGGGGAAAACGGGAGCGGAGAGGAGGCCGGCAGCGACGAGGGTGACGGAAAGCCTCATGGACCGGAATATACCACGATCACAAATAATGAGCCTTCCCCCTATATGGCTTCTTGTACCTTACGTCCGCGGAAGGGCTGCGAACCACGTCGCTCCGCCGCGGTTCACTTCCAGCCGGAGGGGTTTGCCACTGGTGGAGGTGAGTTGCTGGCGTAGCGTGCCGAGGCCATTGACGAGAGCAGCACAAAGTCGGGGGTCAGCTAAGGAATTGCCTTTAGAATCAACGGCGACATCCAGTCGCCAAACCGGGGAGATCGACGAAAACTTCAATATTTCGATTGGGAAAAAGCCGGAATTGGATGGGTCATATCCTTTCGAATCATGCGCGTACGATATTCAACCCCGACTTTGTCCTGCTCTCCCAAGTAATGGCTCGCTCAACGGAAAATTCTTTTTCCGCCATCTGATGATACTTGCCAACACCGCCGGATCCGTATCGGAGATGCGAACCGCCTATGGCGCCATCACTTTTGACGGGGCCGGGACTTACACCCTTACCGGCTCCCAAATCATAGCCGCCGGTGCACCCGCCGCCTTCACCGCCAATGGAACGTACGCCGTTAAGAGTACCGGCTACGTGACCATTTCCAATCCCCAGCGCGCCGGCACGGAACTCAACGCCGGCCTCGGCCAAGGGGCTGTCGTCGGGTCCTCTACGGAAGGCACCGGCGTCTACGATATTTTCGTCGCCATTCAAGCCCCCGCCGGCGGCCAGAGCAACACGTCCCTCAGCGGCAGTTTCGACATCTCGGCCCTTGAATTTCCCAGCGGCGGCGCCAGCCAGATGCGCAACGCGGCTTTCCGCCTGGCAGCCAGTGGCACCGGTAGCGCCGGGAATCTCACCGTGATTGGCAAAACCGCCAGCGCGGCTGACCGCGTCGGCGCCTCCACCGTCTCCAACGCCACTTATTCAATTACCACCGATGGCTCCGGCACGCTCACTCTGCCCGGCACGGCGATCCTCAATGGTGTCCGTTCGCTGTGGGTTTCGAGTGACGGGACACTCGCTCTCCTCGGCTCCACCGCGCCTGGGAGCCACGATATCTGGGTCGGGTCCAAATCATTCGGCGGCACGGCCAACGCCGCGTCGTTCCGAAATCTTTTCTACCGTGCCGGACTTCGCTATGAGTCCAATAAGGCGGGCTGCTACGCCGGGTCATCGAACTCCACCGGCACCGGCAAACTCGTCTCCAGCCTCCGGGTTCGCCAGCCCGAAGGCGTGCTCGATCTCACCGCCGCCAACAACTACACGCTCGGCGCCGACGGCACCGGCACGGTCGAACTCGGCCGTCTCGCCCTCGGCCTCTCCAGCAATAGCTTCCATACTAACGGCGTCTCGACCGTCGATACCAACAACTACGAACTCAGCTTCGCCATCCGCGCCGTCGCGCCGACGGGGACCGGCGTGTTCATCAGTCCGCAAGGCGTCGTCAACGCCGCCAGCTTCGCCCCTGTCGGCGCGCCGCTCTCCCCTGGCGGTTTCTTCACGCTCTTCGGCTCCGGACTGGCGACCGCCACCACCGTAGCCAGCAGCCTTCCCTTTCCCACTTCGCTCGGCAACGTACAGGTCCAGGTGAATAGAATCGCCGCGCCGCTTTATCTAACCAGTGCCGGACAGATCAGCGCACTGGTCCCGCTGAACGCCAACGGGACCACTGCCAGCATCATCGTCGTCAACAACGGCCAGCGGTCAAACACGGTTGACATCCCCCTCGCCCGTTCCGCGCCCGGCATCTTCACCATTCCGCCTGCCGGCACCGGCCCCGGTGCGCTGCTCCATGCCAATTTCACACTGGTCAACGCCGCCGCTCCCGCCAGGCGCGGTGAGACGCTGCTGCTATTCCTCACTGGCCTCGGAGCCGTCTCCCCCACGATTGCCGATGGCTCCGCCGCCCCATCCAACCCGCTCAGCATCGTGACCGCCGACGTAAAGGTGTACATCGGCGGGCGCCTGGCCACGGTGATCTTCAAAGGTCTCGCTCCGGGCCTCGCGGGACTCTATCAAATAAATTTCACCGTCCCAACCAACGCCACCACCGGCTCCGCCGTCCCGCTCGCCATCGAGACGCCCGACGCCTTCCACGACATGGTGGATATCGCCATTATCAACTAGGCGCCGCAAGGTCTTTGGACTTCAATCCCGCGTTACCAAACGCGAGGAGAAAACAATGACCAATACGACACGCCGCCGCACCAGCGGCGGCTTCTCAACAATCGAGCTAGTGACAGCCACAGGCATCATCGCAATCCTGATCGGCTTGCTGTTGCCCGCCGTACAGAAAATGCGCGAGGCCGCCAATGCCGGCCGCACGTCCACCAATCTCCAGCGCCTCTGCGGCGCGGCGACCGAGTCGAAGCAACGGACCGGAAAAGTTCCCGCACTGGATAGCGTTTGGCTCGATCTCGGATACCCCGCAACGGCGGGATTCGGGACGGATGGATTCGCCATCCAGATCGACGCCGGGGCCGGGAACGATAAGCTTCAGTTGGTGGCCACACCGGTTCCAGGCGTTACGGGCGCAGTGACCCTGCGCGCGCCTTTTGTGGCCGGCGGCGGCCAGGGATGTGCCGTTGCCTCGACGCCTATTCCGGCCGCGGATGCCGCGCGAACGCGTATGTTCAACGAGGTGTTGGCGGCCGCGGCATTGGCGTTTCAACGCGTCGTGGACCTGGGGCTGAATCCAACGCAGCCGGACGTTGCAATGAATCTGGTGCAAGGGAATTTCATCGGGACCAATATCCTCGTCGACCCTGCCGCCAACGGTACCTACAGCTTCCTCTCCATACAGAAAGCGGCTTCCGAACCCGGCGCGCCTCCGGTTACCGGCTGGTTCGTCTCCGAAGCATTCCGTATCATGCGCCTCGGCGCGAACGGCGAACAGTGGGCCACATTCCCGAATGTCGCGGTCCCATCGGCGATCGCCGATGGGACCAGCAACACCATCATGTTCAGCCTGCGCGGCTTGGACACCGCGACCCGGCAATTCTACGGTAATTCCCCGGCCGCGGCCGGACCGCTGGCCGATCTCGAATCCGCCAAAGCGGCGGAAACCCGTGGCGACCTGGCCGCTAAACGATCGGCTCTAACCGCCTTCCGGACAAAGGTACTGGCCAATGTTGGGCTGCTCCCGGCGCCCGAGGCCGCTTCACTCGTAGCCCTGGCCGATGTACTGATCGCCGGTTGAACTAAACGCAACGGATCATGATCCGCGTCCAGGATCTGGTGAAGACCTTCGGCGATTTTCGTGCCGTCGACAACATCTCGTTCGCCGTCAAACCCGCCGAAATCTTCGCATTTCTCGGCCCTAATGGCGCCGGCGAAACGACCACGATCAAGATGCTCTCCAAGCTGCTCAAGCCCGCCGGCGGCAGTATTACGCTTCCTATCATCGACAGCGAACTCACCGCCAACGAAAACATGGACATTCATGGTGTTCTGTACGGCGTGCCCAGTCGATTGCGCGCCGAACGCACGGAAACTTTGCCCAAACTTTTCGAACTGTGGGACCGCCGCGACGGATTCGTCAGGACATTCTCCGGCGGTATGAAGCGCCGCCTCGAAATCGCCCGCGGATTCCTTCACACACCGAACATTCTATTCCTCGACGAACCAACTCTGGGCCTGCTGCCGGCGGCCCGGCAGACCTTCGAGTTGTATCGGTATTTCTCACGACCCGCTATATGGACGAGGCCGAGCGCGTCGCCCAACGCATCGCCATCATCGACCATGGCAAGATCGTCGCGCAAGGCACGCCCGCCGAGCTGAAACGGCAAGCCAAAACCGATTCACCCGAAGGCGCTTTCCTCGCCCTCACCGGAAACTCAATCCGCGACGAGTCCGCCAATCCCGGCACCGGCCAACTCCGCCAGTTCAAGGAAATGTGGATGAGCGCCATCTACGCCATGTGGCTCCGCGAGGTGAAACGCTATCTCCGTTCCCGTGTGCAAATCGTCGCCTCGCTCGCCCCGCCGATCATGTACCTGCCCATCCTCGGCTTCGGCCTCGGCCCCGTGTTTCAACAGGCCGGTCAGGGTAACTACATGCAGTTCGTGGCGCCTGGCGTCGTCGGCATGAGCATCCTCTTCTCGTCGATTTTCTCAGGCGTCGGCCTCCTCTTTGACCGCCAATTCGGTTTCTTAAAGGAAACGCTCGTCGCCTCCGTCCCCCGCATTAACATCATGATCGGCCGCACCCTGGGCAGCGCGACTATCGCCGTCCTGCAAGGCACACTCGTGCTGACAGTATGCGTGATCGCCGGCTTCCGCCCGGTAAGCCTCGCCCAGTTGCCGCTCGCCTTTCTGTTCATGTTGCTGATCGCCACCGCCTTCGCTGCCCTCGGTACCGCCATCGGGTCCGTCTTAAAGGACATGCAGGGCTTTCAAATCGTCATGAATTTTCTCGTGATGCCGATTTTCTTCCTCTCCGGCGCCTTGTTTCCGCTCTCCAATCTGCCGAAAGCTTTGACCGCGCTAACCAGCCTCGACCCGTTATCCTACGGCATCAATGGCCTGCGCGCGGCGCTTATTAACCTATCCCACTTCGGCGCGCCGTTCGACGCCGGAGTTCTTGTCGTCGCCGCCGTCGTCTTCCTGGCCGCAGGCACCCATCTGTGCTCGAAAATTGAGATCTGAACCTCCTGCGGGCTAGTAACTGAAGTCCAGTTCCTACGTATATTGTTTCGAGGTTCCCCCGATGGATTCGCTGCTGCAAGACCTGAAGTACGGCGCGCACCAACTGCGGATGAATCCCGGATTCACGGCGGTGGCTGTGCTGTCGCTGGCGCTGGGCAGGCGCTACGGGAAGAGTAGGTTTACTTCTTGAGCAGCGCCGGGAACGTTTCGCGCGTCTTCTTCACCTTCGGAACGGCATTGACGACGACATAAGGATGTCCCGGATTCCGCTTGACGAAGTCCTGATGAGACTGTTCCGCGGGGAAAAACTGCTTCAACTCGCGGACCTGGGTGACGATCTGGGCGCGGAACGCTTTGGCTTGGCCGAGTTGCTCAATGTACGTCTTGGCAATCTGCCGCTGCTCGTCATTCGCATAGAAGATGGCCGAGCGATATTGGGCCCCGTGATCGGGACCCTGCTTATTAAGCTGCGTGGGATCGTGGGCGGTGGCAAAAAAGACCTTCAGGAGCTCGCCGTACGAGATCCGCGAGGGGTCGAATGTAATCTGGATCGACTCGGCGTGGTCCGTTTCACCGGCGGCTACCAGGTTATATTTGGCGGTTTCCCGAGTCCCGCCAGCGTAGCCCGAAACGACGTTCGTAACTCCCGCGAGTTGTTCGAACACGACTTCCGTACACCAGAAGCATCCGCCGGCTAATACGGCACTCTGCGAGCCTTTTGCACTGGCGCGTTTCACTCCGGTGAGGGGATCGGGCAAAATTTCCGCTCCAGCGGCGATGCCTACGGCGCAGAGCAGGAGCAGCACTCTTCTTTTCATAACTCCATGCTGCCATATGCGGGGGGAGGCCGCTCTATTTCACTTTCGCGTACTTCTTGAATTCATCTGCAATCTTCGCTTCCGCCGCATCTCCCGGATGAATGATTAGCCGGTACCGGAAACGTACCGCGCCGCCCTTGGCCAACTTCAACTCGCCGTTCTTCGTTTTATCGCGTTCAAAATCGCGCACTCCGAACGGATTAGCGGCAAATAGCCCGTACCCGCGCGAATGCCAATAGGTGGGATGCCGCGGGTTCGAAGGATGGTCGAGTATCGCCAATCCCACCTTCTCGCCCTCCAGCGTCCCGGCAAAATCTACCCACGGCGACCGCGTTCCCCAAACCGCTTTCTCGCCCTCCTTCCCATCCGCCGAACGCATCTTGCCCGAATGCTTTTCTTCCAGCTCGGTCGCCAGCCGGATCGCGAACATGCCCTCTTTCGTATCGCCGAAAACGACGTCTTCGAGCGCTGTCAGCGTGACGTCAAAGTCAATCCAGCGCTGCGTCGGATGCGGGTAAAAGGTCATCGTCCGCTGCTCCGCCAGCAGCCCTTTGCCCGATGCATCCTGCCATTCGAAGTTCGCGCCAATCGTCCCCTTCTTTTTCCCGCTCTCCACCGCCGTCACGCGCCGCATGACGATGGCGCCGCGACCGGCCTTCCCCGCGCCCTTCTGGTTCTTCTCATTCGCCCAGAAGTCCACTTCATTCACTAATCCGTGGGTGATCCACAGCCCGCGATGATGCGGATGGTCCTTCGCCTCGCCTGCGACGGTTTCCATCGGATAGGAGCGCGTGACGATCTTGCCCGTCGCGGTCCGCAGCGGATGGAGGTAAGGCTTTACCGCCTCCGCGCCGACGAAGAATTCAGTGAACGGCTTGCCGTCAATGGTGACGGAGACCCGGTCCGGAGACTGCTTCACTTGCACCTGCGCCACGCAGGCAACCGACAAGGCGAGAAAAAGTATGCGGAGTTGCATCCCTCACATTCGATCACAACTCGGGGCCGCCTGGGAAGCGGCCCTAGTTTGACCGCGCCTTCGCCGCGCCGCTACTAGATCAGTTTCCTTATTAGATTCAGCCCTCAACCCGCACGCCCAACTTCCGCAAAGCCGCCCGAATCGCCGCCTCTGACCCCTCCGACATCCCCACCTCGTAAGCCGCAACAACCCCCTCCCGGTCAATCAGCACCAGCGTCGGAATCGCGTCCACTTTAAACTGCTTCCTCGCCAGCTTGTCCTTGCCGTCGAACAGGCTCGGCCATTCATACCCAAACTCCTTCAGGAAATCCCGCGCCTTTTCCGGCGTCTCGTCGTCGTTCACGCCCAGCACCACCACGCCTTGCTCCCGCGTCTGTTCATACAACTTCGCCAGCCCCGGCATCTGCTTCCGGCACGGCTCGCACCACGTCGCCCAAAAGTCCAGCACCACAATCTTCCCCCGCAAATCCGCCAGCTTCACCGTTTCCCCGGTCAACGCGGGCAACGACAACTCGGGCGCCGCCTTGCCAATCAAGTCCTTCGCGGGCCTCGGGAACGCCCTTTCCAGCCGGTCTGTTTCCCGGTAGCTCCCTGGCGGCGTATAGGCAAACAACCCATCCGCCACTGGATTATTTATCGTCGCCACGCGGAATCGCGTCGTATGCCGGGTCGTCGTCTCATCATAAGGCCGGTCCGGATACTGCCTGCCGCGCACAAGGCTCTCTTCCTTCAGGACCACCAGCCTGTCCCTATCGATCCAAAACGTTTTCACCCAGGAGTCGATTCCAGTCATCCCCGGTTGCGGGGCGTAGTCGGCCCTCACCACCACACACTCCACCGCGCGCCCGTCCAGATTCACGCGCTCCTTGCCAGTCTCCTCCGCCCGGGCGAGATCATCGGTCAGCCGCTTTGTCATAAAGTTCAACGCCAATTGAGCCCGCCGCAAACTCATCTCCGCCACCGGCCCGCCGCCCTTCATCGCCAGCACCGGCCCCGCCACCGCCGTTTGCATGAACTCCCGCGTATCCGGCGCCGCCCGCCAGAGCGTCTTGCCATCCGTCACCGCTACAAAGGACCCGCTCAGGTCGTTTACTTCATAACGCAGCCGCTCCGGCCCGTCTTTCGCCAGCACCTCAAAACTTTTCCGCCAGGAGCGCCCAGTCTCGCTGCTCATATCCGATTCAATAGCGGACTCGAAATGAAATCGCTCCGCCCCGCGCAACGCCTCCGCCACCTGACGCAAAAGCGGCGCGCCGTCGATGGGTTCGCCCCACAACCGGCACGCCGCCGCCAGGAATAAAAGCGTTCGCACAGCCCAATCCTACAAGAAAAACCGCACCCCAACTGCAACAGCCGCGAGAAATTCGCCTGGCTGCCGATCAACCCAAACTGCGGACTCGTAAAGGGTAGGCTTCAGGCAGCTCCGATTCGTACGAAGCTCCGATCCACTACTGGCAGGGGGATGTGAGCCTGCGAATGCGCGCTCTCCTCGAATTCCGCCAGAATCGCGGGCGAGGCGGTGGCCAGAGGAACGTGCCAACCGTCGAGCGAGAGTGCCAAATGATTCGCCCGTGCCCACTGTCCTGTTGCATCTTCCATCCGTAGCGGGTACGAGACCAAGGCCGCGCTAGCTTGTTCCCGATCCAGGAAGCGGATTTCGAGTTGGTCCTCAATACCGCGCTTGTCGATCAATATATATTGCTCATTGGACATCTTGACGATTGCAAGACACGGAATCGTCGCATCTTCACCGTCCGCCGACTCCCAGGCTTTACTCCAGTCCTGAACGGCTTGCTCGAATTCCTTGACAAGCGCTGCATTCTTGGCCGAGCCGCTCTGGTAATCGGCGAAAAAGTGATAGGCAACCTTGTGTACGTCGGCATGATCGGGCAGCACCGAGTAGTAACTGATCATGGGGCGGACGTTCTCAACGCCGTACTTGGCGGAGGCGAAGAAATAAGGACTGAACCGGTCAACGCTCAAGTGGCACGGACCGCTAGGCGCCGCAAGATGCCGCAGGTACGGAATCATGCTGATGGTCTCGCGATACCATTCTTCACGATCCCCCGGAAAGGCGTAAAGCAGATTCCAGCTCATATCCACGCCCACTGCCCGCGCATATCGGAGCACTGCGATATTCTGTCTCGCCTTGACGCCTTTATCGATGAGTTGAAGCAGTCCGGTGGACAGAGCTTCGATGCCGGGTTGGATCGCCGCGATTCCCGCCTTCTTCAGAGCGGCGACTTGTGCCAGGGTGAGGTTAGCCTTCTGCTCGTAAAAAATGTGCAAGCCCGGAACTTCTTCCCCCAAACGCGGAATCAGCGTGCGGAAGTAGGTGTAGGGCATGATGTTATCCGTCATGCAAATACGCCGGAACCCGTGGCGTTCCGATAACGTGCGCAGGTCGGCAATCACACGATCCGGTGAGCGCTGGCGAAATTGCATACCCTCGCCGTTAATACCGCAAAACGTACAATGGTGTTTCTCACCCCACCAGCATCCCCGGCTGCCCTCATAGGGCATCCAAAGCTGGTCGCCAGTGGCATACAGGCTTCCCGGGATAAACTTGTCGCGCTGCGTAAAATACTCGCTGTAGTCTGGCAACGGGAGTGAATCCATATCGCGGCACGGCGAACCGGCGATAATCTTGGCGGACGGTCGATTTCCGGCTGCTATGTCCCGCAGAAACTGCGGAAAGGTCTGTTCGCTTTCTCCGCTAAAGACGTAATCGACCTTCGCGCCGAGCGTGAGGATCCCCTCCGCCATTTCCCCTTCGCAATTGGCGCCGCCGAGGATTGTGATTGTCCCAGGTGAAAGAGATTTAACGGCATTCAAAATTGCGATACTGGCCGCTGTTTGCTCAAACGTCGTTGAGCAACCCACAATCCGGTATCCCGCGGCTACGATTGCGGCCGCGACCTCTTCAATCCACCCCCCGATGCTCCGTTCGAACTGGCGAAAACCCTCCGGAGAAAGGGTGACTTTGCCGGGGCTATCGGTGTTGGAGGAAAGGTCGGTTATAGAGGTTTCGATGGTCGGATCGTCGCGGCCAAAAGGGGGAAGACCGTAGGCCCAGGAGGAGAAGAATCGCTCCCCGAGCAGGGCGGATGTCGCTCCGAAACAAACGGCTGCGTACTCCCCATCCCCCATCAGGCTCGCCAGCGCCATGTTGGCGTAAAAAACGGGTGTGCGAAAACCCGCGCGCTCGGCACACGCCTGCAGGAGGTGCGTTGCCAGGGAGGGACGGTCCACGCCGCCAAAGGGTGGAACTATGAGCAACGCATCGCCTGGCGGTAACAGTTTAGCTAGTAACTCGCTGTCCATCGGTGATCCTAAAACCTTAACGAAAAGTCTATTCGAACCGGCCAAGCAGCTTGAGGAGCTTTCCAAGCCGGATGGCGTCCATCTGAGACTGGATCGAAGCGGCTTGCTCCACGCTCAGATCAATTCCTTCTCGCTTCAAGATCTTCGCGGGATTCTTCAGAAAGGCTGACAGAGCCTTGCTATCCTCATTCAGACTCTGCTCCAACTTCTTGAGAAGCGGACGGCGGACGGCCACGGATTGATACCTTCCCCGGGGCCCTTTCTCCAGGGCCCGCGCAGTTCTAATCGCGATCTCTAGCTCGTTGAAATTCCGATCCCTATCTTAATCTTGATCCTGATTCTGAGAGCGGAGAGCTCGGGAATTTTCGCGAGCCCCATCTCCGTGAACTGCGCCTTAACGGAAGCGGCTTGGTCTGCGGACAGATCAATCCCCCCGCCCTTCAATGTCTTGATCGGATCCTTCAAGAATGCGGTTCGGAGCTCCGGGTTCTTGCTCAGGTTAGCTTCTAGGGTCTTGAGCGAAATATTTTCTGGCATCTTGCCACCTCCACTCCGTGACTATACTCCAAGAGTTTTAATATTACAAGAGATAATTTAAACAGTTCACCGCAGCCGGGATCCGGTGCGAGCCGGGCCGCGATGGTAGCCGTGTTTTTTCACTCGCTGCCACGATTTCCTTCCGCCTTGCACCTCTGCCACTTTCCGAAAGGCGCGGCCCGCGAAAAGAATTCGCCTTCGCCGTTACACCCTACAATAATCTCCCGCGTTCCGTGGCCATGGTTCAATAGGTCTTATGCGCCGCCGTGCCGTTCTCGGACAGATGCTCTCCCTTCCACTATTAGCCGAAGACTGGCCGCAATTCCGCGGCCCCGCCGGCCAAGGCCACTCCGCCGGAAAGGGTCTCCCGCTCAACTGGAGCTCCACGCAAAACGTCCGCTGGAAGACTCCGATTCCCGGCGCCGGCTGGTCCAGCCCCGCTATCGCTGGCAACACTATCTGGCTGACCGCGGCTACCGAAAACGGCGCTTCCCTTCGCCTCCTTTCGGTCAATGCCGACAGCGGCAAGATCGGCGTGAACACCGAGGTCTTTCGTATCAAAGACATCGGCCCCGGCATCCACAGCAAGAACTCCTTCGCCTCGCCCACCGCCATCGTCGAAGGCGAAAAAGTCTACGTCCACTTCGGCTTCTATGGCACCGCCTGCCTCAACACGAAGGGTGAAATCCTCTGGAAGCAGACGCTCAAATATGAGCCCCAACATGGCCCCGGCGGCTCTCCCGCGCTCTTCGAGGACCTCCTCATTTTCAGTTGCGACGGCTTCGACGCCCAGTTCGTCGTCGCCCTTGATGCCGCCACCGGTAAAGTCCGCTGGAAGACTCCTCGCGGCAAAGGCAACCAAGCCTACACCACGCCCCTCATCATCAATGTCGCCGGCAAACCCCAGGTCATCAGCCCGGGTGCCCATCACGCCTACGCTTACGATCCCAAAACCGGCGAAGCACTCTGGTACATCGAATATGGCGACGGCTTCTCCAACGTGCCCCGCCCCGTTTACGCCCACGGCCTCGTCTATATTTGCTCTGGCTTTTTCCAACCCATCCTCTTCGCGGTCCGTCCCGATGGCCGCGGCAGCGTCACCAAATCCCACGTCGCCTGGTCCCACCCGCGCGCCGTCCCGCTCACCCCCTCGCCCATCGTCGCCGGCGATGAACTCTATATGATTAGCGACAACGGAATCGGCACCTGCCTCGACGCCAAGACCGGCAAGTCCCATTGGCAGCACCGCATCGGCGGCAACCATTCCGCCTCGCCAATCGCCGCCGATGGCCGTCTTTATTTCCTCAGCGAGGAAGGCGAATGCACCGTCATCGCGCCTGGTAAAGAATACACCCAGCTTGCCAAAAACACGATTGACGAACGCACCCTCGCCTCCATCGCTGTCTCAGGAACGGCCCTCTATCTCCGCGGTGACCGCCATCTTTATCGATTGGAATTGTGAAAGTCATGAGCTCCAAGAAAACAGGCATCGTAAAATTTACCCTCAACCCGAATAAGCCTCCCACCCTAACGCCGAAGCAACGGACCAGGCTGATCTCGTTGGGCGACGAGAAAATCGACTTTACTGACATCGTCCCAATTCTTGGCGTCGATTGGAAACGTCCTCTCACCTGACACGCGAAGTCGCCTTAAATCACTAAAAACAAACGCTTTATGCGGTGCCGGTAACTCCTTTCATTTTGGCCGGTAAAGGCTTCACAGTTTTTCGAAATTTCTATTTCCCTTGTAATCAACACCTTCCAAATTCAAATCGTCAAATCTGTTGCCCGCGCATGCTACGGTGAAATCAGCCAGGAACACTCCCCGGCGAAAAGGCCCTCCACCCAGGAGGGCCTTTTCCATCTCACCACTCAACAAAGGAGACCGATATGTCCAGAAAAGTCCGCGCCAGAATCGCCCGCGAAAACGGCGCCAAATCCCATGGCCCAATCACTGCGGAAGGCAAAGCCGCCTCCTCCCAAAACGCCAACAAATCCGAAAAATACGCCCAGATACTCTCCCCCTTCCTCGGCAACGAAACCCGCGCCGCCGACAACAGCCTCCTCAAAGAACTCATTGAAATTTACCGGCCCCTCAACCAACTCGCCGCCGGTATTGTCCAGGAAATCACCACCGCCCGCTGGCAGGTTGATCGCCTCAACGATTGCCTCTCCTTTCAATGGAATCGCGCCATCGCCGATAGCGCCAACACCCCCTCCACTGTCGCCCCCGAACTCGCTGAAATCGAAACCATGGCCCGTTCCGCCGAAAAACTCTACACCTCCGGCGCCGTCGCCCATCGCATCAACCGCCAAATCGACCAACTCGAACTCCGCATCGCCCGTCTCGAACGCCGCATCAAGTTCGTTCATGCCAACTTCCCTACCGCTGCCGCCATTCAACCCGCCGAAACGGAAG
>ENA-ORBV01003111-ORBV01003111.1-microbial-mat-metagenome-genome-assembly--contig:-NODE-3111-length-33775-cov-5.701585_pt1 | contig 33775 bp, 15 predicted proteins | sample MGYA00237777_ERZ505514 | MGnify/ENA primary metagenome ERZ505514 (study PRJEB26160, sample SAMN06269048) | microbial mat metagenome | isolation source: Oligotrophic lake microbial mat | place... | reverse complement strand
TCTCTTGAAACACTTGAAACTGCTGAAACGCTTGAAACTCTTGAAATGGTGCGCCGGCGCGCCTTACCGGACCTTGCCGGGATTTATTTCCTAGCTAGAGTTCAATCCTCCAAAAAAATGAGAAGCCTTCAGTAAAATTAGCGGCGAGTTTGATGCCAACACCAGTAGTGTAAGTACGTACGTACCCGTACCACGGTGCGCGTGATGCTCGCTACTGGCACCTAGCCCCGACTGGTTGCAGTACTACTTTTCTATGCTTTAGCGGAAGCGTACTGTTACTCGTACTATCAGTACAGTATGAGTGAATCAATCGTAGAGGTGATGTTGGATCTTCTCTCTTGTCAATCGAACAGTTCTTTTGACAAGAGTGTGGAGTCCATAGCAATCATTCAAGTTGAATCTAGCTAGCTAGCTAGTTATGATCATCAAAACAAAAATAAGGCACATAACTTCAATCGTAGCCGAGCCGAATACCACCTCTATTCGTACCCGTCAATCAAATAGCACGTAACCATACTGTAATATCAACAGATCACGTAACAAGATGCAAGTTACCTCCCCTTCTCCCACGGCTGTGGGTGGTGGACCCGAAGACGAAAAATGGGCCCTTCCGAAAGAATTCTCGACAGTCCAACTCAAGAAGTCTTCGGACCATGTTCACAAGGACGAAATAGAAGCGGCGGAAGAAATTAAACCCGACTACACGGCAACCAAATTGAAGCCTACCCAAGTAAAAGAAGAAAAAGAGGCCGTCGAGGCCATCAAGAAGGCAGCAGCAGAACAGCGCCCTTCGTTTGTCGGGGTGAATCTTCGAAAATCAATCCGGCATTTGGACGAAGAGGAGAAAAAGCGTGAAGATTTCGAAAAGCGACACAATCTCCCAGATGAGTACGCGACGGTCCAACTAAAAAAAAACAATGTGCGCAAGGAGGAAATAGAGATTCTGCAAGAGGAAAAACCAGATTACTCTGCAGTGCAGCTAAAAGCTTCATCACACCATAGGAAGTCCGAAATTGAGCCTCTCCAAGAGGAGAAGCCAGATTATACCGCAGTGCAGCTCAAAGCCGCAAAGCCAATTGAGAGACCAAAGAATGAAAACAGAGCTTCTTTTGTGGCTCCAGGATTGAAAAGCACTGGCCACGGGGATGCTCTTAAAAGTGGCGGTGATGTTGCCAAGGAAAAGAAGGAGGACACCAACAAAGGTGCTCTGGGTGGAGAATTTGCAGCAGTTTCATTGAAAGCATCAACACATCAACGCAAGTCCGAAATTGAGCCCATCCAAGGGGAGAAGCCAGACTACACTGCAGTGCAGCTCAAGGCTTCATCACACCACCGGAAGTCAGAAATAGAGCCTCTTCAAGAGGAGAAGCCAGATTACACTGCAGTGCAACTCAAAGCTGCAAAGCCGATCGAGAGACCAAAGAATGAAAACCGAGCTTCTTTTGTGGCTCCTGGATTGAAAAGTACTGGCCATGGAGATGCTCTCAAAAGTGGTGGTGATGTTGCCAAGGAAAGGAAGGAGGACACCAACAAAGGTGCTCTGGGAGGAGAATTTGCAGCAGTTTCATTGAAAGCATCAACGCACCAACGCAAGTCAGAAATTGAGCCCGTCAAAGAGGAGAAGCCAGATTACGCTGCAGTTCAGCTAAAAGCATCAACTCACCAACGGAAAACAGAAATTGAGCCCCTCAAAGAGGAGAAGCCAGACTACACAGCAGTCCAGCTCAAGGCTGCAAAGCCAATTAAGAAACCAAAGAATGAAAACCGGGCTTCTTTTGTGGCTCCTGGATTGAAAAGCACTGGCCATGGAGATGCTCTTAAAAGCGGTGGTGATGTTGCCAAGGAAAAGAAGGAGGACCCAAATAAGGGAGCTCTGGGAGGAGAATTTGCAGCAGTGTCACTGAAAGCATCGACGCACAGGGCAGAAATTGAGCCCCTCCAAGAGGAAAAGCCAGACTACACTGCAGTTCAGCTCAAGGCTGCAAAGCCAATTGAGAAGCCAAAGGTAGAATCAACCCGAGCTTCTTTTGTGGCTGTGGGATTGAAAAGCACTGGCCATGGAGATGCTCTCAAAAGTGGTGGTGATGTTGCCAAGGAAAAGAAGGAGGACCCCAACAAAGGTGCTCTGGGTGGAGAATTTGCAGCAGTTTCACTAAAAGCATCAAAACACAAGCCAGAAATTGAGGCCATCCTAGAAGAGAAGCCAGACTACACAGCAGTGCAGCTCAAGGCCGCAAAGCCAATCGAGAAACCAAAGAATGAAAACAGAGCTTCTTTTGTGGCTGTGGGATTGAAAAGCACTGGCCATGGTGATGCTCTTAAAAGTGGCGGAGATGTTGCCAAAGAAAAGAAGGAGGACCTAAATAAGGGAGCTCTGGGGGGAGAATTTGCAGCAGTTTCACTGAAAGCATCAACACACAAGCCAGAAATTGAGCCCCTCCAGGAGGAAAAGCCTGATTACAGTGCAGTAAAGCTAAAGGCATCTGCCCCTGTTGAGAAGAAGCAAGTTGCACCACGCAGGGCTACATTCAGTGTTGATCAATTGAAAAATACCGGCTTAGGCGATGTGGTCAAGAGTGGTGGCGATGTCTTAAAGATAGTGGCCGAGGACCCCAATAAGGGTGCTCTGGGAGGAGAATTTGCAGCAGTATCACTAAAGTCTTCATCGCACCACCGGAAGTCAGAAATCGAGCCTATCCAAGAAGAGAAGCCCGAGTACACTGCAGTCCAGCTGAAGGCATCTTCCCCGATTGTAAAGAAGCAAATTGCACCACGCAGGGCAACATTCAGTGTTGATCAGTTGAAAAACACTGGTCTTGGAGATGTTGTGAAGAGCGGGAAAGATGTGGAAGGCAAGAAAATTGATAAAAGTTTCGATCTCCCGGAAGAATTCGGAACGGTTCAGCTGAAGAAGCCTGTTGAGCGAAAAAATGAGTTAATTGACTGTTAGCAGGTTGACGCAACACACACGTTTCGAAGCGGAAAAGGAATTGCACTTTCTCGCTTTAGCGCAGCGCCTGTGCTACAAGCAGTTTTGTGTACGGAGCGTCATTTGGTTGAGGCTTCGCGATGGAATGAAATCTGTTTGTTAGATATTGATTTACTATTAAAAGGTTGAATGATTATTCTACTCCCCGTTTCAAATCTACTCTACAGTGTTGTGACAATGTTGCCCCCTTGCCTGTTTCGCCGCTCAAATTCCAACAACGCCATCGTCCAGACAAAACAGTAGCAATAACTGGCTAGCTAGGAGCTGTTGGTTGTTGCCTTACTGAGAGCCGCCAGTTTCGCGCGCAAGTCATGATTCATGTAGGCCGACAAGGCATTCCGAACTTCTCTTTCGCCGCTAAGGTACTCCGTCAGACTGTCAAAGCTCCAAGCATAAGCGACTAATTCGTCGGTTACGACAGTGGCATCCGCCGTGGCAATCGTTCCAGAGGGCTTGGATGATGATGATGATTTAATATTCTCATCGCTTTCGTCAGCTAGCAAATAATTGAGAAATGTCATTTCACCAATAAAGTGGTTGGCCGTTACCTCCGCGATATGCTGTCCCTTGCGTTGAATATTTATATTTCCCTGGACCACAAAGAACAATGTTTTGTTTTCTTGTCCATCCCGTGCCAGCATAGCCCCCTTGGTGACGTGAACTTTGGTCGCCTTTTCAAAGAGACGTAAAAATTCTACCTTGCTAAACCCCCTCTTTTCAAAATGCCCCTCTAAATATATATTTTCCATGTCGGCCGGCATGTTGTCGGCTCGTGTCCGTTCCAGAATCAGCGAGGCGGTCATGACCGTGTTGATTCCCAAGAGCAGTGTATTCCATCGTATAGGTATCCAAAGAGGAATCGCCCGATAATATTGAAAGACGATACTTAGGGAGATGGATGCCATGGACAGAATTCGCAACATGAGAATATCTTTGTTGAGATATGCTGCACAAACACAAATAAAGGAAATGTGCCCGGACATTTCTGATAAGGAAAATCCTGCCGGATTTGCTCGAGAAACCATAAAGGGGTGTTCATTGTTAAAGAAACCTTGTCGGGTTTTGGTGGTTTGCTTTGCTGGCGTGGATGTTTTCATGGTCCTTCTAACTCGCGCGATCATACAAAGAGGTCCATCGTTTTGGCTCCATCGCCTACATGTCTTTGCCGAAGCAGCTTTGTTCAAAAGTCGCCTTGCCCAAATATTTGGAAATCTCATCATGCGCAATCAATGGATAAGAGTTTGGGATGCAGTAATGGCACAGAACGTACTTTGTAGGTGGCTGTGTTCGTCTTTGGTTACAGTGACTGGTATTTTACACCCGCCAATAATTGCATAAGGTACTCTATGAAATCCCGGCCATTGCCTACCAGGCTATTCAATTGGAAGAGAAATTGTCCAAGGGTGTCACCCGCAAAATGCATGTATGACAGGGCAGACACAGCTCTGAGATGCAGATCTGAATCGAGGGAGTCACTGACTCGTCAGGAAACAAATGTCTTCGTGGTATCCGAACGAATCAATCAATCAATGCCCAAGTTCTACCAGTCAGTTAGTAGTCAAGTCAGTCAAGTGAATCCATCTGTTCCTATGTTGAGGTTCAAATGAGCAACTGCGCGTCGTCGAAACTCATTCGTGGATTCTTCTGACCGGTACTCAAGTTTGTACAGTACCAGTACTAATCTTGTTCTTTTTCGGAGCGTGCATATGACACTTGGTTCAACAGGCATGTTTGCGTGCATGATTGGCTGATTGCAGGTACGTCGCAGATGAGTCGTCACCGCTACCCATACTTCTACCCGTTTCGCGGTAGTCGGAATTGACGCAACATTACAAGCACGAAGCTAACTAGCTCGTAGTTACTGCATACCAGTATGAACGAACTTCTGGAGTAATAAATCGCTTTTGGTTCTTCTCTATTAAATTTTTCTTTCCTCAACTACCAGTACGAATCAACCATCATAAACACATACTCAATCTAACTAACTAGCTAAAAGACAAACGTGGATTCATTCATTCATTAGATCCAACAAGTCTTGATTGATTCATTCAGCATCATAAAGTTACAGTTGTCGATCCACCCTTCCATCATATTTCTCTGAATCTCTGATCATTCTGATCTGGCAAAAGTTCCACGGGTTTCGCATCAATTCCTTCCTCCAAAAGTCCAAACCCACCGAACCAACGGCTAGAACACACACAATCTTATAGCACGATCACCAACCTATAAGGTCATTTACACAAAAACCAAACCACAGTATCGCTCAGAAGCGACACCAACAATAGCAAACAACAAATCAACCACAACAAGAACACATACATCTTCCGCAAGAAGAAACGAGAACAACAAGACAAAACCAAAAAGAAGAAGACAAGATGGTAGTTCAAGGCAACTTTTCGTTGGAGCTCATCAACGCGAACACTATGAAAGCCTTTCCAGAGCATTCTTCGGCCAACGGAAAAACATTTGTCACCATGTTGCCCAATGTGGACTTTTTAGTTCGATTGTCCTCGGCGGCCGCCGCCCACGATGTCCAAGAACCACACGACGACCGGCACATTGTGTACCAGACGGTGGTCAGTAACTCCTCGGGGGGCAGCAATAATACCAAGACGACTCGTCGGCATTCCAGCAAGCGACGATTCGTAACATCGGGCTACAAGAAGCATTCGGACTATCCCGTCTTTCGATTCGATCGACCGGCCACCAAGTCCTATCCTTCGGTCGTCGTGGAAAAGGTAACGGTCCGGATTTACGAAATCACTGCTGCTGCTACATCCCATAGTAATGATCCAGCGACGACGACATCATCCTGTCCCACAAAACAGCAGCATGCCCCAAAGCGAAAACTCTTGGAAACCATCACGATTCGTTGCTCGGTGCTTCCGCCGGTTCTATCCATCTCGGATACCGAAAACCTGTTGGGTTGGGTGAGTGCTGCTCCGCCAGTGCCATTCAATCCATTATTGAGCAGCGGCGGCCAAGAACCACAGGAAGAAAGCAAGGGCAACAAGTCCAAGATGGAGAAGAGCCCGCTTGTGAACCCTTTCACGACGTCTCCCCATACCGCAAGAGCCGCCCTCTTCTTGTCGCACCCACCTTTGTCACCGATGTCCATGTCTCGAATCACTCCCGACAAGATATTGAGTCCCAAAAAGTTGCGACGACTGGTACTTTGATGATTATCCTTAGTTTCAATAATACATAGAGCAGAAAGGAATGACACCGACACTCTGTCTGCTAACTATCTAGCATTCAAGGCGGAGTTTAACTATGCTTTTATAAATCAAAATGAACTTTAAATTTCCTCTCCTTTTCTGTAGTCTGCGTAACGTAGTCTCCATAAAACTAGTCTCTGCGCTTTTGTAAAGAGATCCTAAGATGATGTATGGTCCACGTCAATTGCGTGTGATAGGTTTTTCTTTTCTACAAGTTCTCCCCAGAAGGGAGAGGGATTTCCATCTTTGGTCCATCCATTTTGTCTCTATTGCTTCCCCTTGCCTAAAAACATAAATAAAGCAGCAACCCTATAATTTCACTAATCTTGCATGGTTGTTGATGAAGGTAGTTGTTTGAGAGAGCAAAAGATATGAATCAATGGCAGAGGCTACAACAGTGGATTTGTTTGACAATTTGCCAACAACCAGTGTTAGAAAGATGAACCAAGTGCTCCTTCTCTCCAACCAAATGGAGAGTGAGAGTCATTGTGATCATGTTAATCATTGCTTTCTGAGGTGTTGCATGACAATGACTTTCACAACCTGAACGCAACGCAACGCAACGCAACACAAGAGAAAACACACACATCACAACAGAAACTTCCTGTCAGCAAGGAGGAATGTGTGTTGGGGAGGATATTGATCTTCCACCAGTGTCCAACACTGTTACTACCTAGCTAGCTTACAGTAGCCTAGCAATTCAATAGAAGCTTCCCAGGACATCAATAGAACATTCCATTCGACGCGCAGCTGACCCATCTTTAAAATTTGCCCGCGCGTCATCAGCGCGTTGAATGGAAAGGTAGTGTACTTGAGTTTTACTAAAGTATTAGGCAAACCATAAAAATTACTGTATTTTTCACCAAAAAGCGAGAATTTCCATATTTTGTTGCAAATCTCGATGGCGTCAAACCCGAATATTCTTTGTGTTCTCCGGCACTTCGTAACGCTTCATTTTCTCATTCAACTTCTCTAACTTACGACACAAAAGTACAGTACTACTGCTGTCGTTGTTGATTTTTCACCCCACCGTGATAATAATTAATTGGGTCACAGCTACTAGCGAGCTACTGTACTGTAGCAGCAGCGCGCAGCCTCAACAAGGAAGCAACCATCACAAGCCATCACAAAATTTCATGAGAAGGCATTGGTCATCGCCAGTGCTAAATAGAGAATTCCTACCGGAAGATACCGCAAGCAATTCGATTTAACTCCATTGCAAAGCGAACAGTAATAACAGCTGATTCTTTTTGTAGCACTGGAGTACTACCACAGAATAGCTTTAGTTAGTCCTGCAGTTCGGATCGCACCTTACTGGGCTCGATCGACTCCGCAGTTCGGAAACTAACACTCACCGGCTGTTATTGTTACTAAGAGCTACTAGTGCGTACCGTAGTACCAGGTACCGGAGCTCTTGCTGCTACTAGCTAGCTACAGTAGTACTAGTACCAGCACGAGTGGCACGGTTGAACCAACCTACACTGCAGCAGCGACTCCGCAGACCGCAGTGTGTCCGATCCCACGAACTTGACGTTGGCTTGATAAATTTATGGCCCGTACACGAGGACAACAACCACAACAGCACTAACTCGAATTCGAAGACGTTCATCAGGAACGACAGCAAACCCGAACAGATAAGAGTTGATTGGCATCTAAACGTTTCACTCAGTAGCCATCACTGATAATAACCACCCAAAGGAAAGTCCATCAACCAATAGAATAGTGAAGGAAACGAGGAGGCACTGCACAATCAGTCTCCAGAGCTTTTTCTGTATCTACTCCAGCCTACCAGGTATCTACTAGCTACAATCCTAGCTAGTAGTAGCTACCATATTGCTTTGCTGGGTTGAGTTTGAGCTAGTTGAGTGAGAAGGCCACTGCAATATTACAACGTATCTTCCATTCAAACATTCAAACGACGAAGAGAGAAAGCAAGACAAACACACAAACGACTGAGAACACACACAACAAACCAAAGCAACCACATACAATAAGAATGAACAAATCACGACAAGCCGCATGGTGGCAAGCCGAAGTCGTCCGTCGTTCTTCGTCCGCCGTCGATGAAGCGGTGGATGAATTGACCGAAAAGTCTCGTTTCTTTTTGAAGCGGTCTCCTCGGAGTCCCATCCACAACAACTTGCCAACCAGCAGTAGTAGTAATCACAGTAGCAGCTATAGTTGTGATGGGACTCCCGAATCTCCCACCTCGCAAACCAGATTGGACAGTATGAGCGAAGAATGGCCATCGACGCCCACGACTAGTAGTACTCCACTGCAAGAACAACAGAGCTGCCACTGCAATAACGACAACGACAACGACAACGACGACCAAATAGAAGAAGAAATGCCTACCATTGCTACCTTTCGTCGAGATGAAATTCAAGTAGGAAAGCTTCTCGGAGAAGGTACCTTTTCGTGTGTCTATGAAGTCACGGGATTCGTGTTGGATGATGACGACAGCAACAACAACAATGAGAACGAGGATGCTGACGAAACAGACGTCGTCAAGGCGCGTCGCCGTCATCTACGTCAAGATTTGGCGTCCGCCGAACCAGGTACCTTTGCCCTCAAGCATCTCAAAGCCGCACTCCTCACCAATGGCACGAAAGATTTTGGAGATGCCGCCATTGACCTGGCCATGGAAGCACAATTCTTGGCGGCACTGGACCATCCCGGCATTTTAAAGTGTCGGGGATTGCCTCTGCACGGCGTGGCTGCTTTTGCACATTCGTCGTCGTGTCATTCCGATGGAGTACGACATTATGGAGATGGGTACTTTTTGGTCACGGATCGATTGCAAGAAACACTGGCACAACGGATCGAACGATGGCAACAACAACAAGACCACAACAACTCTAATGACCCCACCAATTGTGTCCTCACCAAAACTCGATATGCTTTTCAGATTGCGGATGCCCTACGGTATTTGCACGAACAACGTCTCGTCTTTCGCGACTTGAAACCATCCAATATTGGGTTCAAACAATCCGATCCCAATCAAATACAAATCTTTGATTTTGGTTTGTGTCGAGAATTGCCAAACCAAAATCGGGCACGACCCTATCGGTATCGTCCCTATCATCCTCCAACGACTATCGTCGGATCATCACCACACCAAGTACAAGAACAACACTCCAATGACAATAACAACAACAACAACGAGGTGGAGGAACACGAATACGATGACGAGTACTCGGCCGACATGTCAATGGAAGAAATGGACGAATCCTGGACGGAATTTTCCGAGAATGACCCAGAACATCAAGCCTTAGAAGTGCCACTACCACTGCCGCAACAAGAAACACGATTGCATCCACGTCCTTTGCATCATCATCCACATCCCCACCGTGATGCAGCCGAAGAACCATGCCGAGAAGAAGTCTACTTCATGTCTGGAGCAGGGACGCAGATTTACATGGCCGTGGAAGTGCTCCTGAACAGTCGATACAATTGCAAGGCCGATGTCTACAGTTGGGCCATGACCTTTACGGAAATGTTGCTGTTAGACAAACCCATGCCATGCTATGATGACCTAAAAGATCATATTCAATTCGTGTGCAAGGAAGGAGATAGACCCTTTTTGGAAGACCACGACGAAATCCCGCAAGCCATTCAGGAATTGTTGGAATGGGCGTGGGAGGGCAATGTCTCTCAACGATGTTCCATGGCACAAGTCTGTGACGAACTCCAAGACATTCTCATGCACATGCAAGCCATTGAGGACGGCGAGGACGTTCCAGCTGAATCGTCTTTGTCATCATCATCCGGTGTCGTGGTGGCACTGGTGGTCCAGACCGCAGCGCGTGTCAAGAACTTTGTGATGTCCACCCTGGAACGTGCCCTGCGAGGACTGGTTTCTTTTTTTCGTATGAGCCGCAATGCTACCACAACTACCTCTTCTTTGGAGGAGGATGAAGCCGCCGTGGATTTGTTGGTGGTGTCTTCCTCATCTCCGACGACCACCACCACTACGAACGGTGCGGGTGCCTTTCCTTCGACCGACAAAGAGGATTCCTCCCCGGGTGGGGATTCCCCCACCAAGGATTTGCTGCCGTCCAACAACAATCATAGGCATGACCCAGCCCTTTCATCCTCCGCTTCGGCGGCGGCCTTTCGTGCGTCGTCGCACTCCACCTTGGATGACGGTGCCCCACAAGTCCCTCTTGGTCCTCCTTCGACTTGTAGCAACGCGAATGCTACACATCGAGGTATTAGTAGCGCGACAAGAAGTGCCAAAGGAGTCTTGGAGCGGTTGACTTCCAGTACTTCGACAACGACCATGACCGACGACGAGTGTGATGAGGATGATCCTTTCCATTACCATTCCTCGTCTTCGTTGTTGGAGGTCGTTGCAGAACGACAGCAACAAGGAGGGTTATTACTACAGCATCAGTGAAGAAAACCAACATTATCCTAAGGATTGTGGTCCACGTACTAGTACATACATTCATGCTATTCCTTGTGGATACCAATTATTTGTACAATGCCCCTTAACACATGTCCAACATGAAAACAATACGTAATATATAGTTTACTACACTTTTGACTTTTTAGAAAAATCCCATCCTGTCTTGCGGTAGTTGGCAGTGCCTAGAATACTTGGTTAGTGTGCCAGACAGCATGAGCCACACTTCAACCATTCGTTGCTTTTCGAGCATGCTTGCCGGAGACGACGGGCAGACAATTGTTTGGTCGCTTTATTTCTCGATCCATTCCTCCAAGCTAGTAGTCGATAGATCTATTTACATGTACCAGTACTGTAGGGATGCGCAGCCCTCGGGAACACTGGATAGTAAAAACGGCCTGCGCCTGAGCCGGTCCATGGCGCCCATTGATTGATTGCATTACACGGTTTGTTTGAATCAATCCACGATTGAATTGCGACGACGCACAATTGCTCTAAAATGCACTCATATCCACCCCTCTTTTCCATAATGGGATTTGGGTGCCGGTCCTGCATCGATCCATCGCTGAGTCACCACTTTTTTTTGTGTCATTTTCCCGGCAAGATGAGAAAGATTGTGATGGTTGAAACCTACTTTGCTCCTGTTGAATTAGCTGGATAGAGTCAGATGTCGCTCTTCTATCGAACATGCATGTTCATGACGAAGTAAATTCATTTCATGGAGTTCCTCCTCCTGTTATTCAAAAGCTTAATCTTCCTCCTTTCCTTGATTGTACCGACTGTTTCTTTGTCTCAAAGTTCGACATCTACAAAGACGACCCATCATCAACCAGTAAGAATGAGTCCATCTAACAACGCCATGCACTGGTTCCGTAAGGGCCTTCGTTTACACGACAATCCTGCGTTGGTCGCGTGTTTGGAACAGTCGCCCAAACAAGTCTTTCCCGTGTACGTTTTGGATGGGAATTGCTATCAATTACTACGGTGCACTCCGCTGCGGGCCAATTTTTTGGTCGAATGTCTCCAAGATTTAGATTCCAATTTGCGGAATTTGGGGTCAAGGCTGTACGTTCTGGAAGGAGATCCGACGGTTGTGCTTCCCGAAAAGTGGAAGGAATGGAATATATCGCACATGAGCTATGAAGAAGATGAAACAGGCGAACCGTATGCAGTTGCTCGAGATGAAACGATAGTGGCCAAAGCACAAGCCGCCAACATTCGATTGCTTTCCGAATGTAGTGAAACATTGTATCCTCTTCAGGAGTATGCTGCCAAGGCCGCCAAAGGCAAAGGAGGCGGAGGAACAGTCCCAGCTACCATGACCGGATTCCAAAAGCTCTTTGGAAGTATGCCCACAATGCATAAGTGTTTGCCGTCACCGACCAAAGAGGACTTTCCTGCTATGAAAGATGATCAAGACCAAAAATATCTGCCACCACAAAAGCCAACCGATCTTCCTTGGCCTCGGGGCATCCCAAAGTCACAAGTGGACTCCTTGTGGGGTCCCCAGGATTGCAAGAATTTGACGCCGATAGTCCATGGTGGAGAAACGCTGGCGTTAAAGGCGCTCAAGGAGTCTCTCAAGGATGCCAATTGGGTGGCGACCTTTGATAAACCCAAAACCAGTTGTACATCTCTCCGACCATCCACGACCGCTCTGAGTCCCTATTTGTCCTGGGGTTGTCTGTCACCTCGGCAGGTATGGTTTGCACTGGACGAAGCCATTGCCAGGGCATCCAAAGCGGCGACCAAACCCCCAGTGAGTCTTCATGGACAGATGCTTTGGCGTGATTTTAATCATCTCATGGCGTATGATGCCAATAAGGAAAGCCCCGGGTGTTGGAATAAAATAGAGGGGAACAAATACTGTCGCGATGTGCCATGGGACGACGACCCCAAATTATTGGAAGCTTGGAAAACAGGACAGACAGGATATCCATGGATCGATGCGGCGATGCGACAGTTAGCGCAAGAAGGATGGATTCATCATTTGGGTCGACATGCCGTCGCCTGCTTTTTGACCAGAGGCGATTTGTGGCAATCGTGGGAGGAGGGTGCCAAGCATTTTGAAGCGCAGCTCCTGGACGCCGATTATGCACTCAATGGCTTTAACTGGATGTGGTTGAGCTGCAGTGGTTTCTTTTACCAATACTTTCGATGCTACTCGCCGATTGCCTTTCAGAAAAAGAATGACCCCTCTGGAAAATATATCCGAAAATTTGTTCCTGAACTCAAGAAACTACCCGACAAATACATTTACGAGCCGTGGGAAGCACCAACGATTATTTTGGAAAAAGCAGGTATCAAACTGGGAAAGGACTACCCTCGCCCTATTGTGGACGACCATAGCGTGATTTCGAAGGAAAACATGTCACGAATGAAAGAAGCATACGATGCCCATAAAGCGAGGGAAGCCCAAGCTGCGACAGCGCCGAAGAAGCAACGCAGATAATACTAAAAATAATCATTAGAAATGAGTTAGCCCATTAGAAATGTATACCCATCTTGAATTTTAAGTCTCTCCAGCAAAGTGAAGGAATACATTTCAAATGTATCCCAAGGGTTGCGCGAGCGATATCACCTGAAATTAATCAGAGGCATAACTCGAAATTAAAGCGGTGGATAACCAAGCCCTACACGAAACAAGTCGTGCTTCCCCGATATCCAACCCTCTCGTAAGTTAAAGCCCGTGTTGTTACGGTCCCTTTTCATATCAGTGTCGTCTCGTGAGGGCTTGATCCGATTTCATGCAAAGCTGATTGTTATAACGACGATGCATTCATGTATGCGATGATACTTTTGACTTTGGTACCAACACCGACAAGTCATTGTGTCCAGCTGGATGGAGATTGGATACGTCCAATTCTTGGTTCAACTCGTGATAGGTAGGACCCCGTTCCACGATGGTTCCTCCTCCCAAGCAGACCAGTCCTTCGGTACCGACGTAAATGGCACAGTGCTGACCAGGAGTAATGGCCCGTAACGGCTTTTGAGTTTTAATTTCATATACATTGGCGGCAGCATCATAGACTACTTGACAGGGTACCAGCGGTTGCAAATTACGAACCCGACATTGGGCATGCAAGACAGGGGGCGACGTGACTGTGGTAATAGCTGCAGTATTGGTGGAAGAGAGTCCTTGCTGATGAAAAATAGTAGATGGTTGCTGCAAGGGATTCGGGAGATCTCCAGCCATCCAAGATAAGTCTCGAACATAAAACGTATCTGTATACAAGGCCGGATGATGAGTTCCTTGACAGACCAGAATGGTATGATCGTCGCGATTCGTCTGTACGACAAACCAAGGTTTGGAAGCTCCAGATATTTTGGCTCGTTGTCCTCCTGTATAGACCATATGGCACGAGGTGCTTGGGCCGAACTCGTTCTCGACAATGGCACCCGTGTCAATGTCTACAAATTGGTAGGGCTGCGTTTCTGTGGTGGAAAAGTACTGATCAATGAACTCTGTAAAACCACCCGGACGTTTCCCAATGAAACAAATTCCCATGCTGTCCTTTTTGCTGGCAGTGGGCAACTCGGCGGCAATGGCAATGTCTCTCACTGTCAATTCAGAGTTGGAATCAGAAGTTGGTGAATTCTTCTTCTTCAGCAGGTCACCTAATGGAAAGACAACATTGCGAAAGGCATTTCCTGGTACCGATGACAAGAAAAAGGACTGGCACTTTGACCGATCCCTGGCAGCCAATAACAAGGGTGAAAGCGTCGCGCCTTTGCTATCGCCCCACGACCGAATCCAATGAGGGGCGTTTGTATCTTCTTGCAGCATTTGTTCCACAAGTGAATTGTATTGATAAGGAATATCGCAATCGCTTCCATTTTCGTCGTCGCCTCCAGTAGTACTGCCTGCACTACTTCGGTCCCACAATCTTGCATAATGGCCCGTGGCCAGAATATCGGCTTTTAATGTCGTGTGTACATAGTCTCGAAGAGCCCCAAATTTTATGTAGCGATTACAGTCTACGTCGGGATTGGGCCGACTTCCTGCTTGGACGCCCTCTGTAAAGGGCTCAAAGACTTGCGTCCAATAATCGGCAGCAAACGACGTGGGGTGGATCGGTAAATGAAGGCACGAGGCTACAGCTTGAGCATCTTTCCAATCTTGCTCGTGAGTACAAAAGGGATCCTCTTCATCACTAGTGGTCCAATTGGACATGTGGACGGCTATTAATTCATGTTGTTGTGCGTCGTGAGACGATCCATCCTCCCTATTGCGGTTGTAACGAAGGAGGTGTTGTTGCATCAAGTAGGCCACCACGGACGAATCCACACCCCCGCTCAATGCCACAGCAATCCGTTTGGGCCCTCCTTGGCGAAGAAAGAAAGGAATCATTGATTGTAGGGGCAATACAAACAACCACACTTTAGTCATCCATTTGGCCAGTGGGATGTCCAGTAGCAGCGGCTGTAAGCTATAAGTCAACCAATGTATATACTAGTAGCCAGAACAACATTGTTGTTTGCCATGGATTGTTTTTGTGCATTTGATTTGGATGGATTTCAGTGATTCATTCATTCCTTGATTCATGGGCATGGGCGCCTTGCACTCGACATGATCGAGTTCTCTCTTCCGGCCCTGATGTTTTTGATAGTAAGGATAAGGCTAGAAAGGCTAGGTCCTCCACACTGACTTTTGAGTACCCATACAGCCTGGTCCAAATTCTGTGAGTGAAGGAGGACCCACAGAGGAGGATACTTACAATTTTCAGTTTCCATCCAATGCAATAGTACCTGAAGGGCCAGTGCCAGGACATTCTCCCAAAAAGTGAGCCACAGCTACTTGCATCATCGTCGATTCAAATAGCATTCTCTGTGTTTTCCCATCATGCAATCTCACTCAGTGTGACTTTGTATGTCTAGTTCCTATCTCCTACCTATCACTCCCCACTACTAGCAGGCGATCATTGCTATTGCTAGTAGCTGTAGCTCTACAGTGGTAATGTTGCATTAGTATTCATTCAGAAACCAGTTGGGATGACAGTGGCAGAGAAAATGCACATACTATCTTCCCTATTTATTTAAATGCACTGCAGTAAAGTTAATAAAATGATGAACACCCCTGGAATGAACCCTGAAACCATAAATGCTATTTGTCCTGATGCGTCGCTCTTTTTCGAAGGAAGATAGAGTTATCAGGCGGCATAGCTATACTCGCTTATGAACGAAATACCTTCTTCAGCGCTTTTGCTCATGTTGTCATCTCCCGAGTTGTCGCTTAGAACAAGAGAGTTATCGCTCTCGTCCTCGTCGTCCAGCTTCCAGCTCTTGCTACGAAAGGCTAGCACGGCTTTTGGCGTATGTGAAGCTTGTGACGTCCTCGCTCTGGTATCACCACGGAAATAGGCCCCATCCGTTTCCATGGTGTGAGACTTTCCGATGTTACGCCGACTGGCAGCAGTAGTTTCACCCTTATGCTCATCGTAATTGGTAGCACGACTAAAGTCGGCGTCCTCCATAGTCCCCAAAGTGGAGTATGTAGTGGTTTCCGAAACGCTAGAAATCATACCACCTTCCTCAGACACGGAGTTTTCATCCTCGATGTTTCGAATTTTCGAAGTGTCACCAACTGCATCGACAGCGGCAGAAGAAGGTGGTTGTTTTGCTACAGTGTGACCAGTGAGATGGGTTGCCACTGCAGCAGTTGTTTGCGTAGCACCCCCGGGACTGCGGACACTGGCACTAGGGCTGAATGTAAGAGACATTCGGAGTTGATCCATCTTATTCTGCAGACCCCAGCTAGCCAGGACAAGGTTGTCAATGTTGTCAACCGTTCCTCCCAGACTTGGCTGTTCTTGAGGATCGTCTCCAGGGGGGGCGCCATTACAAGCTCCCATCCATGTCTGCAATCGCGTCAGATCTTGCTCCTTCCCCAGGCAGGCTCGTCCTTGGGCCATCTGCTGTTGTTGTTGCTTGGGCTCCTTTTCTTTTGTCGACGGTTTTCTATTGCTGGAACGATCGTTCTCTTCGGAGCTCGAGGACTCATTCCAGTTATTACTGGGAGTATTGTTTCGTCGGAAAGCTCGAGGTCTAGAGAGAAGCTTCTTCAATGGGTTCCCCCCTTCCATTCCCGCCATACCTTCTAAGTCGGCATAGCGCGACCCAGACGAAGATTCTTCCTTGGATTCTGCGGAAATTTTGGAATCACGGGAACAGGACATTGGTTGATCGGGTGGTTCAGTTTTCGCGACCGGGTCTTCAGGGCGAATAGAGGGTGGGTCTTGTTTTCGAGAAGCCAGCAAGTGTTGATAAGGAGACTGCTCAGATACATGCGATAAACCCAGGGATGTAGTCATCAACGGGGGTGGATAAGGAGAATGCTCAGATGCATGCGTTAGACCCAGGGAGGAAGTCCTCAACGGGGGTGGGTGATGAGGAGAATGTTCAGATACACCCTGAGACTCAGATGATTGCGAAGACTGCGACGATCGTGATTGTGACGACTCCATTGACTCGGAGACTGAGGACATTTTTTGCAAGATTGCTGCATCTTTATGCTTGAGCACGACGCTTGTCATAAAGGATGATCCAAACGACCCAGTTTGAGTTGAAGCACCCAACGAGGAGAAGTCGCTCGACTGGTTCTCTGTATCTCCTGACTTCGATTCCCTTCCAGATTTAGACCACGCAGAAGTTGACGAGGGATCTTCTTCTTCAGATTGCCTCTTATGGAGTGGTCTTTGAAGGAGATTGTCCATCAATGACGATTGCTTTCCACTTGCATTTTGTAATCTTCTGTCATCCCTTGGTACAGGTGGTCTTGGAGGTGGCAAATGGCGCGGAGCTGCATTTGAAACTTTGAACTTTAGCCCAGGCGGCAAAGTCAGAGGAGAGACATGCTTCCCAAAAAGTGCTTTATTCTTTTCGAATTCCTCTGAAAGAGACTCTTCTTCCTCATCCAAATTGAGCTCTTTTCCAGCAATTGGGGGCTCTTTACCCTTCGTTGTTGGAGGCTCTTTACCCTTCCTTGCTGGGGAGCGTGCTGTTTTCCCCCGTGTAGGAGGTTTCGATGACAAAAAGCCTCGACCTCCCGATGGACCAGTCAAGGCTGACACGGGAGACTCGATTGTAAACTTTTGCTTCGCTGCTGACGGGGTCACCCTCCCATTTCCGCCAGCAGTGGCAACTTTATTTTCGCGATTCTTCCTATTTAAGAACTGCGAGATGATAGGGCTTGAGGAGACGATGTTTTCAGGAGGAATCTTTGGCGATTTCGTATCTGTTGGCGGTTGGCAATACCGTTGGCATATACCATCCTGCGCTTCCGAGACAAGAGCGTCAGAAAGGTCCGACAACTGCTGTTTTAAATCGCAAAGGTTAAGATCTTCTTCACGTTGTGGTGTCTGACTTCTGTTTTGGATAGCTCGCTCGTGCTTCTCTCTCCTGTATCTTTCTATCAAAGGGTCTTCTACCTCTGCCATGAAAAGATTTTGTTCCTCTCCTGGTACAACCGACACTTGGCCTTCTTTATGGCGAGCTTCTCTGTCCATTCTTTCTTCCATTGAACGTAGCTTGAGTTCTACTAGCTTTTCTGGAGCTGTGGAGTTGTTGGGACGCAGCTGCAACCCCATCGATTCAGTGATGGACATGACTCCTTCTGCAAAGTCATGTTCTTGCTGAATGGCCCACTTTGGCGAAGGGGGATGTAAGCTGGCGAGAAACCCGCTTGGAACGGAAGGGACAAGGTGGGCTCCAACGGAATGAAGTAGAGTAGAAATCTGCCGCGGAAAGCCACCCATATTCTCTTGTCCTGCATCTGACACAACGCTCCTTTCCTGCATAGTTATATTGTCGCTCTGGGGAACAGCATGAGCCATCTCAGTCGTTTCCTTGTAACCATTTTTCTTCTGTGGTGACGCAGTGAGCGATTCTCGCCGCCGCGTACAGGGAGAAGGAACAACGTCACGACGATCGTGTGGACTACTAATTTCAGCTCGTGGAGTTCTTATTTCCGCTTCCGGCGGCGGCGGCCTTCTTGAGGCATTTTGCCCGATAGACATCCCCGCAAATGAATCTGTAAGAATGGAATCGTCACTGCAGAGAATTTGAGCACCAACAAAGTTTGAATAGATAGATGGCCTTGTCATCAATTCTGAAGGAGCTGTCGTGTAATAGGTTTGAGTTGACTGTTGTTCGGACATCAGGGCTTCCTCCATTGTAAGGGGAGAATAAACGTTTGTTCGTGTGACTTTATGCCGTGACACTCTTGCTTTTGGTATTTCTCGTGACTTGGGCGGGGATCTAGATTTTCGGGTCGGCGTTGGGGCGTAGTAGACGCCTTTCACATCGTCAACGAAAATTATTTCCTCAGTGCGTGGGGTTCTGGGGCGCGGGCTCGCTACTCGAGAGATTGTGTGCTGTGCACCATTGGCTCGTGGAGGAGGGGATCTTGCTTCTCTATGGGTTTTCTTTCTGTCCAATCTGGATGGATGATAGTTCTCTGGTGACCTTGATCTATGGAGTGTTTTTGGTTTGTACTGCCCATAGTTTCCGTAGTGTTCGTAAGCGCCCAAATCGTCGACAAAAATTATCTCTTCATCTTGTGATGGAGGATGCACGCGGCCTCCAAAAGTCTTTTTGCTCTTTGCGGCCGTCTTGCGAAAATGTCGAAGGCTCTCCCTGAAGTTTTTCCCCTGTTTCATGTCTTCCACAAACGTGGAGATCTTTCTCTCTATGGGCTGCTGGTATGTCTGGTTATAACGACCCGTACTTTGATTGAGCCTTTCTTTAAGTTTCATCAGTCGATTATCCACGTCTTTCCTTAGGTCAGAAAAGACACTGACTGGCTTATTCTGTGGTCTCGCATGGCTGCTGAACCGAGAACGTAGTTTTTCCTCTTCCAACTCGGTGTCAATTATTCTTATGATAACCGGCTCGGAGTCTTTGTATTTGTCTCCCCTCGCAGCATTGAGCTGTTTTCTGTCTCTGTACCCCCCTCGTGTGGGCGAAGGATTTCGCCGGTCCTTTCCACGGCGGTCTGGTGAAATACCGCTCCTGCGCTTGTCGTGGCGATCATCGCCGGATCTTTGATACTCTTTCTGGGGCGGGCTCAATTTCTCATAATTGTTAAGCTTGTCCTCATTTCTAGTTTTGTGGTCATGCGGATCTTTCCTCCTTTTGGGCGATCCAAGCCGTTCGTCTTTTTGATCCCCAAATTGTCGTTTCTTGCTTGGACTCTTATCTTTTCTTCCCCGAGGATGATGATGGTCAAGGCTTTGGAGGTCATGTTTTTTGCGATGATTCTCTTCCCTTGTTTGATCCCTGTCTACTCTATCAGGGCTGTTGCGTTGTTTTCTATCCACAACTTTGCCCCCGCGTTGCGTTTTCTTCTTGTCGGGATTAGTGTCGTCTCCCCTGTCTCGATCGCGCCCGCTTGATCTTTGTCGCAGAGGATGGGCATCATCCTTGTCATGACGTCGATGATGAGAACGGGCCGGAGATTTCTTGTCGCGTCTATCTTTCTCGTTGTCGTGTTTGTCAGAGCCAGCTTTTGATCTCCCCCGTTTATCGGGTGTTGGCGACATTCGTGTTGCTGATTGATCGGGTGACGTGTGTGATAATAACTCAACTCGCCCTGACGGAAGATTATCCGGGGATTGTGGGGGTGCTAAAGGTGGCAGCGCCTTGGAATCATGGCCATTGAGCTGCGTTTTATTGTGACGGGTGGAAACACTTGTACTTCTTTCGCCCGATTCTGATCCAGTGGAAGAAGACTCAACAGTCTCTACGCGAACAGGTTCTGGGAACTCTCTCATGTCGGTTTCGGGAGCTGGTTTCTCTTTCGAAGATGCCTTGTTAGGTGATGTCAAAGATGCAATCGCTGTCTCAAGAGCTGATGACTCTTCACCGACGGACTCATTTCTATTATCACTGTCCGATGATGAAGACGAATCGGAGGAAGACTCGTCATCCTCTACAGGAGCACGCTCTTGTCGTTTCTCTTTGGAAGCTGAAAATGTGGGTGACGTCAAGGAGGCAATCGCTGACTCATCGTCATCCTCTGAAAGCGAACGAGCAGAACACAGAGACCCTGGGGAATCTCGTGGTTTCCTGTAGGAGTTCTTTTCTGGTGAAGATGCGTGTTGCTTTTTCTTTCTTCGCACTTTCTGCTTTGGATCCTGCAAAATTTTCTCTTGACTGTTTGACGCTGTCGGTGGTTCTTCCTGTTCTTGCTTGCTTTTTTGTCTCTTCTCCTTTAGAAGAGACGAACAACTTCCCATGATGTAGTCTTGAGACTTTCGAGTCGGTGCAACGTTTGATTTCCCATTCCCATCTTCTACCCCTGTATCTGTGCTACTAGCCCTGGTGGTTTCTGGGTGTTCCTGACGGCTGGAAGAATCAAGAATCTCCAGATTACGTTTGGCTTTTAGTCTTAGGTTTTGAAACGTGTCATAAGTACTGTCTCGTCTACGTTTTCCCATGGGAGAGTCCTCTGCCTGTTGTTCGACACCCCTTTTGTTCTGATCGTCTTTAGTTGGCGTGGATGGAAATGAAAAAAATGAAAATTGTCGTGCGTTATCGATTTCACTGTTGCTACTGCTCTTCTTGCTAGAGGGGGGGGCGTAGGTTGCTGAAACAGGAGAACCTGTGACGGACACCTGCATTAACTTCGTAAAGGGAGACTTTTCTATATCATCCGAGAGAAAGTGCTCTGTCGTGCTGTGGCTAGATATTGATCGTGAATTCTTGGAGACCATGTCGGCCATTAGAGATTCAAACTTGCGGCGTTTGCTCAGCACAGACTCTTTCTTGGAAGGTTGGGTTGTCGAGGAAATCCTCATGGCTGCTGCGGCTGCTGCCATCATGGTGTCAGTCGGAATCTGGACATTGTCGGGAAACGTTATACTACCCGACAGGTCAGGCTTGTCTTTTCTATGGGGGCTAATAACCTTCGGGGCCGATATGGCAGCGTTCACTGACTCGGGACTACGGTACCGAGGAATGCTACTCGGCCGCTTAGACGCCCGATTAGTTGTTGCCACCATGACGGAGGAACAATTGAAATCCCTTCACACTTTGGCTCCGGTCTTAACTACGATGCGATTGGTTCGAGCTTAAATGCTCCTCTTAGCACAAGGCAGTTGCAATTCTTTAGCTAGCCCTTGTTGTTGCTGATACTGTCGTTGTCACCCCTAATGACAGTAATAATTGAGATAGCTGCTGTTAAGGGCAGGAGACACACCAAGCAGCTCTTTCAAAACTTGACGTGCGCCGCTGCAGTCATCGAATGCTTCGATTCTTATCCAAAATGTTTACACTGATGGTCGAGTTGGCATCAGTTCCAATACTCGACGGTCGCCTGCCTCGCTACGACCTAAGTAGCAAGCCTCGTGTTATGAATACTTAGGAATTGGCGAGCGCAATCGTCTCCAGTGCAGATTCGATCTGTCCCTCGTACGACTTCGTACGTCCTTCAACCGAAAACTGTCCAGCCTTCAACCGAAATTGTCTCTTGGCCAATCACCAATGAATCACTCCCTATTCGTGATTCAAACACACTACACATTTTCATGTCCGGTCGCTCGATCCTCACTTTTTCCTCAACGAAGCTGAAAGAAAAAAAGACTTGCCAACACCATCACTATTGACTCCAGTTTTAGCAGGAAGTCAACCTAATACTATTAGCTGTGAAGATAGCCTTGAAGAAATGTCTTCAGATAGTGAAAGCGAAGAGTCGAGCTCGAGCTCGAATGAACAGAGCGGCGATGAGGCTCCAGTGAAGGAAGAACAAGATAAAAAATCGACTAGCAAAAAGGACAAGAAAGTTGTAACCAAAGCTGTGGAAGAAACAAAAACCACGGATTCTCCCGAAGAAAAGACCGAGACAGAAAACGATTCGGCTGTCGTAGCCAAAAAAGAGGACGTGCCCAAAAAGGAGGATGACACTGCCGTTTTGACGGAGGCTACTTTTGAATCCTTGGGAGTTGTGGAAGCAATCGTTGAGGCCTGTAACGCATCCGGCTGGAAGACAGCCACTCGAATCCAAAAGGAAGTATTACCGTATGCCTTTCAAGGAAGAGATGTGATTGGGCTGGCGGAAACTGGGTCTGGGTAAGAAATGGTTAAAGATGCCTATGTTTGATTTGCCTGGCTTGTTGAAAGGCCACAAAATACGGGTATCTCACCAAAGTTCCCCCTTCGTAATTTCTTCTAACCTTGGCGTTTACTCCTCTGTTGATCTTACGAAAATTCAGAAAAACTGGTACGTTCAGCTCCGCGTAAATTGATTTTCGTTTTTGACAAAACTCTTTCTAATTTATCCATTTACCTTTTATTTTGGGCTTTGGATTTTGCGACGCAATCAATAACCATCATGATCACCTGACACCAAATCATTCTGCAACAATTTACGCTATTCTAGGCGCCTTTTGTATTCCTCTCTTGCAAGATCTTCTGAAAAATCCACAACGAGGTGCTGTCTTTGGTCTCATCTTGACACCGACAAGAGAACTTGCTTTTCAAATCCATCAAGTGTTGCAAGCACTCTCAACAACGATCGGGGCGACGAGTCTCTGTATTGTGGGTGGAGTCGACAAAACATCTCAAAGCATCGCCTTGGCACGAGCACCTCACGTGTTGATTGCTACTCCTGGGCGATTGATCGATCATTTAACAAATACCAAGGGTTTTCATTTGCGAAAAGTTCGATTCTTGGTATTGGATGAAGCAGATCGTATGCTCTCGATGGATTTTGAGGAGGAACTTAACAAAATTTTGGATGAGATTCCAGAAGAGCGCCGCACCATGTTGTTTTCGGCTACCATGACTTCCAAAGTGCAGAAATTAGAACGGGCCTCCTTGACCAACCCAGTCAAGATTGAAGTGAGCACCAAGTTTCAAACCCCGACGCTACTGATGCAAAGTTATCTATTCATCCCTGCAAAGTATAAGGATTGCTACCTCACATGGATCATTCATGAGCATGCGGGAAAATCCATGCTAGTGTTTGGAGCCACATGCAACAATGTGCAAAGGTTGGCACTCATGCTTCGAAATTTAGGGTTTCCAGCCATTTGCCTGCACGGGCAAATGTCCCAACCGAAACGAATGGGAGCTTTGCAAAAGTTCCAGGCCGGGGATCGAGACATTCTCATTTGCACGGATGTGGCATCGCGTGGTTTGGATATTCCATCTGTGGATCTTGTGATTGTAAGTTTTCTCATAGTCCGAGTTTGAGATGCAGCTTCTCCTTGGCTCTTTCAACCCAGCCTCATTGTCATCTCGCAATATTTTTTTCATGTCCACAGAACTTTGATTTGCCTGGTCACGGAAAAGATTACATTCATCGCGTTGGCCGTACTGCCAGAGCAGGACGATCCGGAATGGCAATTGCAATGGTGACACAATACGATGTGGAAGTGTACCAGAGGCTGGAGTCTTTGCTGGGTAAGAAATTACCAGAATACCCACTCGACGAAGAGCAGGTGTTGGTGCTGTTGGAGCGCGTCAACGAAGCGCAGCGACTGGCTACCCGGGAACTAAAAGAACAATTATCAGCGCGGAAAGAAACTGGACGCCGCAAACGCAGACCAATGGACGACGACCACGAGGATGGGGGTGAAGAGAATGGGATTCAGGCCATCATACAGAAGTCGATTCGAAAAGGATTTGCCGGAGGGAGCGGCGGTCGTGGAGGAGCTATGCCCAATCAGCGTGGATATGCTGGAAAAAGCGGCGGAAACGGCGGCAAAAAGAAGTACAAAAGAAAATAGACTATACAATCGGCACTATTGCACTACGAGCTTGGCCGAAATAATATTGTTGAATGTCATAGCTATAGACTGATTTACTTTTACAGGTTGAAAGCCGTCGACAAGGGTCTTAGCATTTATAGCTTGTGATGTAATGATCCATAAAGATAGTTGGCATAAACGTTGCGATTATTTATCTTGTGCAATGCCGAGTTCATTCGTCGTACTTAATTTTCTTCTTCCTCGTTGCCGAATGATCCAGCGATGGCCCCAATCATAAGGACACCGAGAGCCGGCTGAACAATTGGCTGAAATAACTCTGCGATGTATTAGAAAAGGACTTGTTAGCGAAAAGCGCCAACCGAAAAAATATCACGCAATAACAAAATCAATACAGCTCCTTTCTTGTGTGTGCTGACGAAAGACTTACGGTTAAAGGCGATTTGCACGGTGTCATCTTTCAAAATGTAAGAACAAAAGATTCCTGCCAGGAACCAAAGCAAAAACCCACACACCACAAAGAAATCAATGGTCACAATGGTCGACAAGATACTTCGAAAGGAATCGGGAAGGGAAATTCCGCCATCACCTTCGGTAGCTCCCAAGGAGGAACTGTCGTCTTTCTCCTCCAAGGCCTTCATTTCCTTGGCATCTTGTAATAGCCGTTCCAATGAATCCATTTCCATTGAAGGCGACCCACCAGTCGAAACTGGAGTCTTCTCCGAGCTGGACATGCTGGTTGATGCTGCTGATGTTTTGGCAGACTGCACAGGTTTTGTAGAAGCAGTAGAAGGCTCCTGGCTGACAACAGAACCACTGCTTCCTCCGACCAAGTCTCGAATATCTCGGACTTGTATCTCAACCATCACTTCTTTCTTAGGCTCGACAGGCTCGACAACTTTTTCAGGTTTTGGTGGCTCTTCTTCTACTTTGTCGGTAGCAGATTCCTTTCGTTTGGTTCGCTTTCGTCGACGCTTAGGGGCTTCGGATGATCCCTCTGACTTTTCGGTTTGAAAAAGACGGGTTGCTGGTAGCACGGATGATGATGATGATTGTCGCATAGAATGGACTTGGAATGGAAGACAATGACCTGAATGCCGCGATGATAAGGTGGCAGATCCACTACGAAATGGCGACGGCCTCAAAGACGAAAGAGGTTGCACATGAAAGCCAAGGGCCAAATGCCAACAAGACGCCCCGGCCAACATCATCCATTGGATTGAAAGTAAAAATTGTCTGTCTTTCATGATAATACTGTAAAGATTGCCACCTACTGTCGCAAAAAATAAAACACCTCACTATAGTGTTGTGGTGATACGGGGATAAAGGAGAGATGTCACAACTCACAAGGAAACCAAACTTTTTGTCCATCAGCAGAAATAGATACATCACCGTAAGATATTGCTGGCTGGGAAGTTCAAACTCAACATGTTGTTGTCTTGGTAACATCATGGCCTTGCAGTCAAGGAATGGCTGTGCGTTCTTTTTAAAAATCTGGATGGTTGCGAAACAGATTTCGGATAGGGGAACAGCTGTGCGTTCTTTCAGTATTTTCACATTTGCGGATAATCAATTCGGAACCCTGTTCCCTTCCTGATCTGCAGACAATAACAATTAGCAGAATATCAGGAACAGCATCAGGGCTGGGAAGTACTAGTAGCAACTAACACTCAACTAACTATCAGGTACTACTAGTAGTAGGCTCTAACAGCTGTGGGTTCTCAAGTCGTCTTTTTGCCTTTCAGATCATAGGAGAAGAAGGGGATGTATTTATCTAGCAAGCGGCGTTGCTTGTCCAAGCCTCGGTCGCTACCTGAAAACCTTGGGGTGCTAACGTGACAGGCAAGGGCAACACGTTTTTCATATGTCAGTTCGTTTATAGCACCTAGCTGGTATCTCTGAAAGCTCTAGAGACCGAATCTGTCTTTTCCTATGCTTCAGGATGAGGTTTGGCATCACCTCTCGAGAAACAGTCCTGTAAGAAAGCTTTATCAATGGAGTAGATCTAGAATGTAATGCTGAAGTTATAGCGAAGTTACACGTGTATATCATTATGAAATACGCATGGCCTACCACTCCTCCAGTGGTCTTGTATGTATGTACTAGCTCGTCGCCTTTTGGCCAAGTCACCGCATTACGAGATGCATATGACTAGCCTACCACCCCTAGCTAGAGATACCATCAGTTGTATCCAACACTCGAGCTATGAAACTCTCATCGCCTCCTTTTCTTCTTTTCCCTTTCTTGCTCGTCTGATCGCATGCCACAGTCATTGAGCAGATGGCACGAGATGAGACGATACAATGACCATGGTTGGCCGAATATTAGCTATGCCTTACTCCTGCCCCCCGACTGAAGACTCGTCAAACAGAAACTTGCGATAAAGCTCCACCTCCAAATCATTGGACGTCCATACTTGCTTGCTCTGTTGTTGCGACTGTTGCGTTTGTTCTTGGATCCATTCATAACCGACTTGCTTGATATCGTATTCACCGCAAAAGTTACAGAAGGTAGCAATGCTCGTGCCCACTTCCATCCAGTCATAACTTACAGCCGCCGTTTCATCACTGTCGCGGTTGCTATCATTGTTGACAGTGATGTCACAGCGCTTTTGAATCTCCACAATGCTCATGGTTATAATTTATATCTGGTATTGTTGGCTTGGTGTTTGAGGTGGACTGAATTCGGTTTTGTGAGAGAAAAACTTGAATGGGGGCTCTGAGGAGAAAAACCCTCAAGTTTTTCTCAAATTTCTATGACACTCCTGGAATGACTCCTTGACTCTCAGGTGAATCAGAAGGTGATGCCGATAAGTCAGTGGCATCATCAATGCTGGTTCTTACAGGTTCCGGACGTGTTGTTCGCTTCCAAGATTATCCTATGGACCAACGGATAAGAGTGTTAGCATCATCAACACTTTGCCTTAATGTAGGGAGCTGTGTGACAGTCAACCTCTGTTGCATTGATCCTCTCGTCTAAATACAAAAGGTTTGAGAGTCGTGTATGGATTCATTTTAAAGAAAAAATCATGCCGACTGTAAACGACTTACAAGTCCCGCATAACCCCAGCGCGCAAGGCATCGTCTTCCGAAAATCTCGCAATCATCAAAACGGAAGAGAAACTATGTGCGTCTTATTCATCGGAAGACGATTCATTCCGATGCCGGACGGCCGGCGCGAAATCATCGAGCTCACATTTTGAAGAAAAAAACGTTAACTCATTTATTATTTTGATATTATTTCATTTCATGGAGATTGAGTTTACATTAATTTTAGCAGAAAAACTTGTGAAGCAGCATTATCGTTTATGGAAATGTCTAGACGAGTAGTTCGAACCCGAGCCACGAGGCGAGCCATGAGGGAAGGTCCCCTCCATGATGCCATGAGACGAGCCGTGAGGGAAGGCCCCCTCGATGACAGCTCGCCCTTAGTGAGGACTGTACGCAATTGGGATATGCAATACTATCGAATCCGTTTTCTCGTGCTTCAGCCCGAACCCAACGGGAATTTGCGAGTCAACACATTCTTCAGCAATCAAGAAGATTATGCGCGCACTGGTCGACATTTCCGTCATCTACGCATTGGATCGCCGACTACATTTCCCGAGTTTCGTCCTTTTTACCTGACAGACGGTTTGAATGCTCCAGTCATGGACTGGGCGGGCAGCATATTTGGGAGCATGGTCGAAATTCGTTTGGGAGTACACGGAGACAAAGAAGAATCATGGACAATACCTGTGCATGCCGTCACTGCTTTATTCACGAAGTCGCAATCCCTGCAACACTTTTGCTCAGATGCTACTATCATCGGAGATGCCGATGATTTCCAGCAGTTGGCTAATGCTATGGCAGGGAGCACTAGCCTAAAAACATTTGACTGCTCAGGAAACAATGGGGGGCGTCCAAACGAACAAAAAGATTGGCATCGATTCGAGCTACTGGCGCCGAATCGTGGGCGTGCTTACATCTCTAGCATGACCCACCAACCACGCTCCTCTTCGAAATGGGACCCTGTGATTCGCGCTGTCGCATCTTTGAATGCCAACACACTCAAGCATCTTTCTATCTTTAGTGACGAGGAAACCGGCATGACGTTGACGAAGGAGACAACAAGCAAATTGATGAAGCATTCTGACCAGGTGCTAAAACTACCACGGATTCCATTTACGCTCCGTTTCTCGAGTATTCAAGATGTTGTGAACTATTGCGTTTGCTGGTCGCAACATGTAGCACGACTAGAAGACTCTCAGCTTCTACAGATTGTCCGCAAGATTTTACGTGTGAATGTGCAGGTTGAAGAACCAGATAACAAGTTCCTCTGTGACTTCCTCGACGCAAACGCTATTGAAGCACCAAGATTTAGCATGTGCGTGACCCGATCTCACGGTTCGGAAATGTACACAGAAGAGTGGCTCCTCGATATTCATGTATCCAACGAACTGGCTGATCCACAACGCATTCTTGATGCTGTGCAAACTGCATTACCGTTCGAGCACACAGCAACCATTGACCATGTAAATAATGAAGAAGGCCTGTTCATGTACCAGCAGCTTCAAGAAAACAAGCTGTGGTCAGTCAGCGGCGAGTCTATAGAAAACGACTGGATACAAATGATGGCAGTTCTTGGTAATTTGCCGCGTGGGTTCTCCATGGGACGAATGCATTTCAACCTGACGCCACTATTCAATATGATGAGGCAATTCCCTCATCGAGTATCCCCTTGTGGAGGTTCGAATCTCTCGGAACGTACTATCTCGGGACTTCGCAATCACGTTGCGTCGCTCAAGGAGACTAACGCCTCCAAAGATGCCATCATTGCGGCGTACAAGAAACGAATTGCCGCACTCGAGAAAAAGCTGGATGCGCCGACCGAAACTGCAGGTCAAACTAGAAAGGAGATGGAAGTTGCATCTTCGAACGAAACAGTTGCTATGCGTGTCAAACGCCGCCGCAAACAAACGAAGCTCAGTCAGTATTGATTGTGTTCCACGTATTCTTTGCAATACCGCAGAGGAAAACCATGGATTGAACTACCGTCATCAAATATTTTACCATGAAGAAAGTATTTCTGGTCGTACCATAGCCCTGCTAACGAGCAGAATAAAGCTGGATTACAGATTAGAAAATTTAAAGTATAATAATTCTAAATTAAGAAGCGCATTGCAGAGTTACATTTCCATCTATATTTTGAAGTAGAACAACAACAAACAAAAATCGAATCAGGAGGTTAAGCAGGTGACACCTCGCTAGTATTACCGTCATTTGTTTCTTGGCCTTGATCACGGTTCGCTCCTCCACCCATACCGAATACTCCAGATAGAAAGCCACCAACCATTCCCACAATAGGATTCAAGATGTGCTGATCCAAAGCTCCCACCAGGGGTACCAAGAGGTTGTCTTCCATGTCTTGTAAATTGCCATTGCCCGTAGCAATGCCGGCGACAGTGCTAACAATGGTTTCCGTTGCCGCTGTAATAGGCGGCATTGTGGTTCGAGCCCCCATCCAAACATTTCTGGCCGTCCGAAAGACGTTGAGGGCAATGTTGGCGGCCTTCTTGTTTTTGTTGGCATTGTAACGTTCCAAAGCAGTAGTATTGTTGTTGACAGCACTTGCAGAATGGACCATGTGCACAAATGGCATCTTGGGAGTGGCCTTTTTTAGAGACGAGGTGGAGGATCGTCGAGTGCCGGCCCCAGGGATATCGGTGGATACGGTGGGAAACTTTTTGACGAGTTTGTTCTTGCCTTCGATAATGTTGCGACGGAATTTGTCGGCAAGTGCAGCCTTGTCGTTGTTATCGTTGGTTTCAGGTTGCATGATTTCTTTGGGCAGACTCAAAGGATAGGCCAACTGAAAACTTTGTACGGGGCGATGAGGACTGTTGGTCTTCACTTCGTCGTTGTCATTAGGTTGGTTTTTTTCATCGTGGTTGTCACAAGAAGGTTTCTTTGGAGAGGGAGTGAAAAGTCCTTCGTCTTCACTGCTCACTGTGCCTACCGTGGATGGAGTCTGTACTGGTTGTCGCTTGGCGGCCCATGGTGCAATGGTGATCTCGTTACTGTTGTTTGTGTTGCTGCTGGTGTTTCCCTTTAGAGGAGTGTCAAAGACAAATTTGGTCGGGGCAGGTTTACTGGCATTGCTTTTACACTCCGTAGAAGTGTCATTGGTGTACTCAATAAAGGACAAGGCAGAAAGTAGAGCATGGACGGCCTTGAGGTCCACCTCATCAACCTTCTTTTCTGCGTTCACGTTGGATTTGGAACTGCCATTCTTCACCAGTTTGCTGCTGCTGCTGCGAACTTGACTTGGTTTCACCGACTCTCCCTCAAATTCCACAATAATGTCGAGGATAGAGGTACGAGCCTCATTCACCCCTTCTTCTACTGGTAACCATGTGTCTGGTGCTTCTGGTTCCTGTAGTGACGGATCCAGGATATTCTTTGCAGGTAAAACGACTGTGGAGCTGGTCATGGTGAACAAGAAGGATATGTCAGTCAGCGACAAGAACAACAAAACACTATAATTATATTAGAAATTGTACTGGTTTGTAAAAGTGATGTGCATGACCACCGACACGTCGGTTTCTCGGACAGCGAAGTTAACAGTTTTCAAATCGATATCGAACCAACCGGGAGGATTTAAAAACTGAACGACCTCAGCGGCCCGGCGTGAAGCATATGTGCGACCTTTTCTGGAAGCTATGTGCGTCTTTTCGTTCGTCATACCAGATGCTCATCATCAGTGAGTGAGTCACTACTGAGTGGATTTTCGGGGAACCCAAGACTAAGCGAGGCGCCAAAACAGTCAATGAATGAACGAGAATCGGTCTCATCTCTTTTCCGTCACGCACGCACCGAATCAATGAATCTGGTCATTATTATATATTGCCATTACATGCATTAATTACGTCCAGCTATCTCGCTTCAGGGCCTTTTACATTGTGGTTTTCATCCATACTGGTACACACCATATCCTTATTAGGTCTTGCCTCATCTAGACTTGGCTGCAATCGAAAAAGCAAACCTCTGCGGTTTCCTCTTTTGGCGCTGAAGATCCACGTTTTGGTTGTGCTGCTTTGCTGGTTCCTGCAATACGGCCCAATCTTTCCTTCTGTAGTTTGCCGCGTTACTGTGCTTTCTTTCTGTTCCAAGATTTCATAACAATTACGACCAGCATCGTCGACAGCAAAAATGGAGCAATGGGTGCTTGGAATGCTCCAAGAGCAGCTGGGAAAGGTTCGACAAAATTTTCTCAATTAAAATGCACACGTTTGGTGCTCGTTCTTGTCCACAAAACACTCACAATCCCTTCTTTCTTTTCACTTTTTACCACTTAGTACATTGTGGGATTTCGCAAAGAAATGGTCAATGCGAGTCTCCTGAATGGAAAAGGAGAAATTACCGATCTGAACTTGAATTGTGCGGCCATCAATATGCAACTTTCCAGTCTCGTTCCTTTTATTGAGCTGGAAAGCATTCACATTTCTAAAGTAGCCTTTCAAGTGACATCGTGGACCAATTTACGCAAGTCTCCTATCATGGTGGATATAGAACACATATCGGTCCACATTACAGAACCCTTGCATTATTTGTTTCCTCGCAAACGACGACGGATACGGCAAATGACAGTGGCCGAAATGGAAGAACATTTCAAGGAAAAGGAAGCCGAAGCCAAGGCCAATAAAACAACTTTTTCCAATCCCAACAAACGTGGTGGATACGGTTTAGGGGATCGAATAGCCGACAATTTGACCATTGAAATTAAGTCCATCTATGTGCAATTTCAAACCTGGGGGAAATTCAAGACGAGACGACCAGGACCCTGGACGCCACCCACCCTGCAATTCATGTTGCGCAATTTGCGCTACGTCAGTGTCGATGAATTTGGACAAGAAGGTTCCCCCGATGACGTGTGGAGTCATAATCACAAACCACAACCACGCGGAGAAGAGAAAACCTTGCTCGTGTTCAAAAAAGTATCTATGGATTATGATTTTGGTGTCAAGACTGTATATGATAGTGACGATGATAATGATAAGAAGGACAAAAACAAAAACGACGAAGATGACGACAATGGCAACAACAATCAGAAGAAAGATGGGACCAACGGCAAGATGGGAAAAAGTAGTAATGGTGGTGGAAAGCATTATTCCTTGCTAAAGGGAGGAAGAGGATGCCAACCCATATCAGGACCCGCTACTATCAAACAACCCGAACCTGCCAGAAGGCCACCTCCACCCGAGTCTCCAACAGCAGCCGAAGTTGTCGCAGCATTGGCGAATACGACAGGACCGTTGACCGTTTCTATACATGACACACCGGAACAAGCAGCCAAAGTCGTGGCGGCCTTGGCGGCGACAACAGGACTCGAGTCCCCAAAATTACCTGATCCACCGATCAAGGCAAATACGACATCGACCACCAAAGATGAGGACCACAATGATAAAAAGGAAGAGGATCAAAATAATGATAAGAAGGAAGAGGAGCATGCCGATAACAACAAAAAAGTACATGATAATGATGATGATAATGGCGATGACGAAAAACAAAAGGAAGAAGATGCACTACCAAGTAAAGCAGCCGATAAAGATAAGGGAGACGGAGACGATAAAAAACAAGCGCAAAAACAAGATGAAGAAAATGCGCTAGCGAGTGCAACTGCCAAATGGAATGCTATGGCAAATAATTCAACAACTTGGTTCAAGTCAGTGTCGAGCAGTTTGGCCGAATCAACAGCAGCAGCAACAAGAAGTATAACTACGAATTCCACTACGAATTCCACCGTGGCAGATCCCGAAACCAAAGATGAAAAGAAAGAGGAGACGACCAAATCAACTAAGAGTAACAGTAGTGATGCAGCAACAGATCCTGAAGATGATTTCAACAACAAAGTTATCGTTCATATTGCCATGAAAAGACGTATCCGGGATGGGGCTTTGCTTGCTTTGCAGCTAGATAACACGATATCGAAAGCTGAAATGTTGATTCCTTCGGAAGTTATTCCTTTGTTGGCCCAACTTGCCGTTGGGTTACAGTATTGCTTTTGTAAGGATCGCGGGTTTGAAGATCCCTTGAGAAGCAAAAATGACCGTTCGGATCACAATGATGCGAGTGCTCGGAATTTCAAGGGTGCCAACTTACCGGGGTCGAATAGAGAAAAGGAGAAAGAACGGGGAAACGAGCAAGACGAGTCGGGTGCATACAGCAACAAAGAAACTAAAAACGAAAATGACCAGGCTGATTCAAAAGAGGCTTCGCCAGCAGAAAATGAGGTGGCACCAGTAGTTGAGGCGAGCGCCGAGAAGGCGTCTGCAGCTCCTGCAGAAACAGTTGTGTCTGCGCCGGAAACCAAAGACACGGAAAAGAACGTTGACCCAACCGAAGTCATTCCGGTTGTGGGTGCGGGTCTAACAGTGAAAACTGGCGGTGGTGCTAGCGTTGCTAGTGGCTTGGAC
>ENA-ORBV01003110-ORBV01003110.1-microbial-mat-metagenome-genome-assembly--contig:-NODE-3110-length-33780-cov-7.685458_pt1 | contig 33780 bp, 33 predicted proteins | sample MGYA00237777_ERZ505514 | MGnify/ENA primary metagenome ERZ505514 (study PRJEB26160, sample SAMN06269048) | microbial mat metagenome | isolation source: Oligotrophic lake microbial mat | place... | reverse complement strand
TCTATTCGTCGGCAGCGTCAGATGTGTATAAGAGACAGCTCACGGAATGTCACTCCGACTTACTTGTTTTTCACGCAGCGCACCACCACCCATCGAATCGAAAGCCGCTCCTCACATGGCTTTCCAGCCATTGACCTGCGCAACGGACACCACCGCGCTCAGGCACCCTCGATACGGCGCAGTGCCTCCGCGACATTGACGATGGGAATCTCCTGATAGTGTTGCAGTTGCAGCAGATGCCGATCGCCGGAGACGATGATATCTGCTTTGGCGGCTAGTGCGCAGGCAAGCACGTGATCGTCGTCCGGGTCGGCGAGGACCACGGACGCGACGGTTGCAGGCGTGACGATTTGCACGACGTTGAGATACTGCCTCATCAGCGCATCCGGCAGGCATCCAGTTGCCGCAATGGCCGCGGCCAGCTTTTCGCGCGAGAGAGCACATCGGCAAGCTCCGCAAGCAGTTTGGGGCTGGTATGGCGCGTGATGTCGCGGTGTTCCCCGACAACCGTCAGCAATCGGTGGGGCGAGCCTTTCCAGAGCAAACCGGAAACGACCGTATTGGTATCCAGAACGAGCCGCACGCCGGCCCCTGTTATCCAGCGCGGCGCCGTTCAGCCCGGTATGCTTCGATTTCCGCGTTGATCTCCGCCATCGACATCGGCGGAATGCCCGCAGCATCGACGCGATCGACGACGGACAGTAGCGCATCGAATGCTTTTTTGCGCAGTGCTTCGGCGATTAGGGCTTCGATGGCTTCCGCAGTCAGCAGGCCGGCAGCCTTTGCGTCGTTCGCAACCTTATCGGGCAGCGACAGCTTGATCTCAAGAACGGTCATGGCGGCGGCCTGAAATAACAATGTTCTGGTGATAGCCGAACGCCGCCTTCGATACCACGTCTGCCCTGATGCGCGCTACTCGTGATAACTCCCGCTTATAGACAATCTTGCTGTTCAAATTGTCGGCGATCTGCGTCAGACGGTGCGCCGCGTCGTAGGTGTCGGTCAGGGTACTGCCGTCGGCGACCCGCAACGCAATGACAATCTGAACCGGATTCCGGTTCTTGTGGACTTTCTGCGCAGCCGCGATGAGGAGCCTGCACTGATGCGCACCTCATGCACCGCCGCCCACAGCGCATTCGCCCATGTCTGGGACAACCCCAACGACGCCGACTATGACCGGCTGCGAGTTCGGCGATATCGCCCTGGTGCCGCTCCCCTTCACCGATCAGTCCGCTACGAAGAAGCGCCCGGCGGTCGTTGTGTCAAGCCCCGCCTATCATCAGGAGCGGCCCGACCTGATCGTCATGGCTGTCACCAGCCAGATGCGTCCGGTACATACCATCGGCGAAGTCACACGCAAGGATTGGAAGACCGCGGGCCTCTTGAAACCCTCGGCCGTCAACCCGGTCATCACCACCGTCGAATAGACGCTGCTCATCCGCACGCTCAGGCGGCTCACCGATGCGGATCAGCGCGCGCTCAAGCGCGCCAGCGGCTAAAAATGCAAACAACCCGCGCATCCTGATGGCGTCACTATCCCGATAGTAGTGATACACTGCGAGCGCTGATATTGATGATCCGCTATCCAAATAGTCCATGGATTTCTCCCCAGAACCTGATGTTTCGCCGTGCAATGTTGCAATGGTTCAGTGTTGCAGCGCCTTCTATTCGATACGCGCCCTCGGTACCCAGATGCAAAAAACAAGTGCGGCAGGCGCGCCAGCGCGCCCCTACGCCCCGGGATGAGTTGCAATAAATGAATCAGCCCGCCGTGCCGACCACACCGATTCGCTTGTTGCTAAACGGCGAAGCGGTGACAGTCGAAGGGATCGCGCCGCAAGTGACTTTGCTTCAGTATCTGCGCGAGTATCGCAACCTCACTGGCACCAAAGAAGGATGTGCGGAGGGTGATTGCGGTGCATGCGCCGTGGTCCTGGCGAGCCGTAAGGCATCGGCTGAACTGGAATTCCGCACCGTAAACTCATGCATTCGACTACTACCCACCATTGATGGAATGGCGGTGTTCACAGTGGAGGTTTTAAGCGGGACAAACGGGGCATTGCATCCCGTCCAACAGGCGCTCGTCGATACACATGGCTCCCAGTGTGGCTTCTGCACCCCTGGCTTCGTAATGAGTCTTTTTGCCTTGTATAAAAATACATATCGCCCGGCTCGCACAAGTATCGAGGAAGCGATTTCTGGAAACCTTTGCCGCTGTACCGGATACCGGCCGATTATCTCGGCTGCGGAACGCATGTACGATTTGCCTCCCGCAGCAGGATGGCGAGCTCCCGGAATCGAAGCCAATGGCTCCCGATGCGGGATCCCGGAGGAGGCCGGCATTTCGCTCACGCTGAAGCAGATGGCGCGAACGTCCAGCTTTTCGTACGCCGTAGCAGGACAGCGTTATTTCGCGCCCACATCACTCAAAGAGCTCACACGATTATGCGAATCAATCGAGCATGCGACCTTGATAGCGGGAGCGACGGATGTGGCGCTTCGAGTGACAAAGGAGCATCGCGACCTCGGTCCGATAATTTATGTCGGTGCCGTGCCAGAGTTGGCTACGATCGTTCAGGGGGCCGGGATAGTCGACATTGGCGCGGCGGTTTCAATCACAGACGCAATTGCCGCGCTCGATGAGGATTGGCCCGAGTTGCATGAAACTTGGGTGCGTTTTGCCTCACCGCCGGTACGTAATTCTGCAACTCTTGGGGGAAACGTCATGAACGCCTCTCCGATCGGCGATTCCATCCCTGCACTGCTCGCGCTTGGTGCATCTCTCAGGCTTGAGTCGGTGCTTGGTGCGCGGGAGGTCGCTCTCGAGGCGTTTTATCTTGGCTACCGTACCACTTTAAGAAAACAAAACGAGGTGCTCTCAACAATACGGATACCGAAACGATTACCCGGCACAATCATACGGGGCTACAAGGTAAGCAAGCGGACGGATCAGGATATTTCATCGGCCTATGTTTGTTTTCGCCTCGACTTGAGTGAACGGAAGATTATAGCGGCGCGCATCGGTGTCGGTGGTTTGGCGGCCATTCCCACGAGGGCCTACATGACAGAAGCCGCTCTTGTCGGTAGTGAATGGAGCGAGGGCACCGCTTGCTCCGCCGCCGAGATCCTAAGAAATGAGTTCAGCCCGATTGCGGACATGCGCGCCAGCGCGGGGTATCGTCGCGAGATCGTTGGGGCGTTACTGCAACGATTCTGGCTCGAAACCCGCATTGAAGGAGCACCAACGATGACACGGGTTAGCTCAGTGAGACCATAGACCGCCCTCATCAAAAGCGAGCAGTTGGGCTTCCGTTCCGCAAAATACTGCCTATCCCCCAAGCTTGACATCAGGAGACACCACATGCGAATCATGAGATTTACCGGAACATGGGTATTAGCCGTCTTTGCGATGATTCTCTCCCAGGGAACCTATGGACAAACCAATCCGACTTACCCAACGAAGCCGGTCAGACTTGTCGTGCCGTTTTCACCTGGCGGCGCCACCGACGTCATTGCTCGCGTACTAGGGCAACGCCTGGGGGAGCTTTGGGGCCAACCAGTAGTCATCGAGAATCGCGCCGGAGCCACAGGAGGTATCGCCCTGGAATTTGTCGCACGTTCGGCACCCGACGCTTATGTCCTGCTTCTGGGAACTGCTTCCACGCACTCGTTCTCACCCGCTATCAATGCGAAGCTTGCGTACAACACGGTCACCGACTTTGCGCCGATTTCCCTTGTCGCGACTCTACCGAACATGCTTGTGGTACATCCCTCTGTGCCTGCAGACAACGTCGCTGACTTCGTTGCTCTGGTAAAGGCCAACCCCGGCAAGTTTAATTTCGCGAGTTCGGGCACTGGAAGCTCAATGCACGTGGGGGGCGAGCTTTTTAATCTCATGGCGGGCACCAGCATGACCCACGTGCCATACAAAGGCAGTGGTGCCGCGATGGCCGACCTAATGGCCGGCCAGATTCAATTAGCCTTCGACAGCATGCCTGTTGTGTGGCCGCACGTGCAGGCGGGGCGGCTCAAGGCGCTGGGTGTGGCCAGCACTGAAAGGCACGCGGCTGCGCCGAACGTCCCCGCCATAGCTGAGACCGTCCGGGGATTCGAAATCAATTCATGGATTGGGATCTTCGCACCCGCAAACACTCCCGCATCACTCCTAAGGAAAATTTCTAGCGACATGGAACGTGTCGCGAAGCTAGAAGACTTTCGCAAGAAGCTATTCGAGCTCGGTGCGACGGCAGTCAGCAATACGCCAGAGGAGTTTGCTGCGTTTGTGACAAAGGACGCTGAAAAGTGGCGCAAGGTGGTGAACGCTGCAGGCGTGACGACGAAGTGAAGGCGACAATCAACCACGCAGGTCTGGGTATAGACCATGGGCGATAAGACGTGAATACTGCCCCCTCCCACAGTTGGCCGTTGTGTGCGTCCGAAGTGGTCGGTGAACAACCACCGCACGAAAGCGCGCACCTGCATGTAACGGGATCGGCAACGTACATCGACGACATGCCCGAAGTCCGCGGAACCCTACATGCTGCGTTCGGTCTTTCAGAACGCGCCCATGCACACTTGCGGCGGATTGACATTGGGAAAGTGCGGGCCGCCCCCGGCGTGGTGGACGTGATGATGGCCTCCGACATTCCCGGAACGAATGACTTCGGCGCCGCCGTCACTGATGACCCAATCCTCGCTCAGACCATTGTTCAATGCGTGGGGCAGCCCCTGTTTATCGTGGCCGCACTCACCGTTGAACAGGCACGTCGCGCGGCGCGACTGGCCGTCGTCGAGTACGAAGAACTGCCGGCTATCATAACGATAGACGATGCGCTCGCGCAGCGGTCTTTCGTTCTCCCAAGTGTCACCGTCGAGCGCGGCGAATGGCGCCATGCGCTGCAGTGCGCGCCGGAGAGGCTGAAGGGCTCACTTCGCACCGGTGGTCAGGAGCATTTTTATCTAGAGGGCCAGATAGCCTATGCGCAGCCGCGGGAGAGCGGCGACATGATGGTGTACAGTTCAACGCAGCACCCCGGAGAGGTGCAGCTTAAAGTCGCGCGCACATTGGCGGTGGATGCGCACCGTATAGTTGTCGAGTGCCGACGCATGGGGGGCGGCTTCGGCGGAAAGGAATCGCAAGCGACCCTGATTGCCTGCGCGGCGGCCTTGATGGCGCAACGTCTGCGGCAGCCAGTCAAGCTGCGTCTCGATCGCGACGACGATTTCATGATCACCGGTAAGAGGCATGACTTTCTTATCGAGTATGAAGTAGGGTTCCAGCCGAGCGGACAGATCGTGGCACTCGATCTGATGCTCGCCTCCCGCTGCGGCTATTCCACCGATCTTTCGCGCGCTGTGAACGATCGTGCCGTAACGCACGCTGATGGTTGCTACTTCTTGGAAAACGTCAGGATTGTTTCCCATCGCTGCAAAACCCATACACAATCGAATACGGCTTTTCGAGGTTTTGGGGCACCTCAGGGGATGATAGCCATCGAGCAAGTCGTCGAGGATATTGCGCAGCATCTTGGGCGTGATCCCCTCGAAGTACGAAGAAAAAACTTTTATCAGTTGGCGCCTCGCGACACCACCCATTACGAAATGCAAATAGAGGACTTCATCGCCGATCAACTCTCCGCCGAACTTGCGTGCTCCAGCCGCTATTCCGACCGTCGTGAAGCCATCCGCGCTTGGAATGTCACAAGCCCCATCATCAAGCGAGGGATCGCATTGGTGCCAGTTAAGCATGGCATCGCATACAGCGCATTAGCGATGAATCAGGCGGGTGCCATGGTGCACGTGTACACCGACGGAAGTGTGCTTGTTAATCATGGTGGAACGGAGATGGGCCAAGGCCTGTTCACAAAAGTGGCGCAGATCGTTGCGACAGAGCTTGGCGTTGACCTCGATAAAGTGCGGGTTTCCGCTGCGGATACCAGCAAGATTCCGAATGCCTCCCCTACATCGGCATCGTCCGGTACCGACCTGAACGGTAAGGCCGCTCAAGCGGCCGCTCGTGCGGTTAAGGACCGACTTTCCGCGTACGCGGCTGGAGCGTTCGGGGTCGGCATGGAAGAGGTCCGCTTTAGCCAAGGCAAGGTGAGCATCGGCAGCGAGTGCATCAGCTTTCGCAAGCTTGTCACCGATGCCTACAATGCGCGAGTGCAGCTTTGGGCGAGCGGATTCTATAAAACTCCAAAAATCCATTTCGACCGTGAGAAGTTTCGCGGTCGTCCTTATTTGTATTTCGCTTATGGCGCCGCCGTAACCGAGGTGGCTGTTGATACGCTGACAGGCGAGCTAAAGATTATCCGAGTCGACGTTCTCCATGACGTTGGCCGCTCCGTGAATCCCGCACTTGATATCGGACAAATCGAAGGGGGATTCGTGCAAGGTGCAGGCTGGCTGACTACTGAGGAACTTTGCTGGGATGGCAAAGGTAGACTCACCACCCACGCACCGTCGACTTACAAAATTCCCGTTGCGAGTGATGTGCCGGCGCATTTCGACGTAAAGCTGTGGGAGCGCGGGATCAACGTCGAGGACTCGATCCATCGCTCGAAAGCGGTTGGGGAGTCTCCTTTGATGCTGGCCATTTCGGTCTTTTGCGCGACCCGAGACGCGGTCGCGGCGGTGGGAACCTATCGACTTCTCCCTCGTTTGAACGCGCCGACAACGCCTCAGGAAATCCTCAATGCGATTCGGAGCGTGAAATCATCAATGCAATCGACTAATGCGCGGTGAGGGTCGGGCAACCCGCGAAACACCATCTCCTGCTGCGATCTGCAAAACGTCATAGGTCGCAGTCGATCAGTCGCAACTATTTACTAATCATGTGCGCCGGCATCTTCTGTGGCGCACCTTCGAGGACCCTAACCCCCTGAGTGTCTTCAATGTATCGAATGAATCGGTACTTCATCTCCAACCCGTCCATCGCCATCGCGGGCAGATCCTTGGCGCCTGCCGCCACTTTTGCCACAATAAACGTAGTTTCATCGCGATTCATCGCACTGCTGGCAGCGAAGCGGAATTCGTCCAATGTGTGAGTTGTCGTGGCGTGCTTGATGCCGGCCCCATGTGCGATTGCGGCCAAGTCAGTCCCATTCGCAGTATGCGAAGGAGTTCCGCCAATTGACTCGTAGCATTCGTTATCGACGACAATAATCGTTAAGTTGCGGGGACGGAGCGCGCCGACCGTACACAGCGCGCCCAGATTGAGCAGCAGACTACCATCAGTGTCCAGCGCAATGACTCGCGTCGCCGGAAGCGCTGTCGCCAAACCAAGGCCTGCTGGAATCACCGCTCCCATCATCAGCCGCATCGTTCCAGGTCCTGGGCGAAGATGGAACCATTCGTTCTCGATCCCGCCGATGGACATTACAACCAGCCCCTCTCCGACCATAGGAGCAAGCACCTGAAGACATTCAAATCTAGTTACCACAGCACTTCTCCTGCAGCTATCAAAGCGTAGTGATTCTTGGATCCCTGTGCGTTCTTGTATGCCTTACTGATTGCCCCCGACACCTGCTCTGGCTGCCGAAGGACGGTATATGGGATTCTAAGTGCCTTCAGCAAGGGCTCCATGACCACACCGTGGTTTACGGACCACCAATTGCCGTCACCGAGTTCGCCCCGGTAGCTCATGAGCATTAATACCGGAATTCCGAAACTTATGGCCAAGCGCGCCAGTGTTTCACTGGCGACTCGCAGTCCGGAATTCTCCATCAATAGTATCGGCTTCTTGCCCCCCATCCAGGCGCCAGCGCAAATCCCCGCGCCTTCTCCTTCGTTCGTAACAGCGATGTACGTGAGTTTGTCGTCTTCCTGCACAAGTTTAATGAGCGGGTAAAGTCCGCTGTCTGGCAAACCGACAACTACGTCAATGCCGGCATCCTTAATTTCTCTGAGAAACAGTTGTGCGATTTCCAGCTTCATGCGCTATGTCTTCCTCTTAGACGTCCGCAACATTCTTCCCGGTGCGATCTCCAGAATAATTATTACATGGCGCGGCTATGGCGGCACTGTTTTATTCACGCAGTTACATTCATTTGCGACTGCCAGTTTCAATATCCGTTTCGCGTCAACGGGCATGTCTGCGGCCCGGTGTCCGCATATCGATCGGCATAGCACATGGTAGTTCCCGCCATTGAGCACGTTGGGCGTCCAGACGGCGCTGTCGGGCGGGACGCCTGCGGGCAGCAGCATTACCGCATCGGCGATGGAATAGCCGTTGGCCACATCGGTGAGAGTCACCCTGGCGCTGATTCCCGCTGCATTTAATCAAGAGAGATAGGCTGGAAAGCCCCGCTGGACGGGCGTTTCCAGCAGACGTGCGAAAAAGAAGAGCCGGCAACCTGACACCATGCTTTCGCCGCCAATTTCAAGGGTAGACCCGGATTCCGCTGTCGCGGGTGCCCTGCCAGAACGCCTCGGCGCGGCCGTTGTAATGTGCCTGCGTGCCGGTGCTGATGGCGGCGAGGTCTTTGGCGGCGAGCGTCATCGGGACCGCCCGTGCGTTCTGGAATGGGTAGCTTGCATGGCGGGCGCCAGTATATCCGGTCGTCACAGAGATGAAAATTTATCACCGGCACCGGCTGGAAAGCCTCGCCAGACGGGCATTTCCAGCGCACATGGCTCGGCCGGGGCAAAGGAAAACCTGCTCCCTGGATATTCGAAAATCGAACTTGGCCTCGTTAAATTCTGGAGCGGAGCGCGGATCAGGCGGCCAGCTTGAGTGCGCGGACCTTGACCTTGGGCCGGCGCTTTTTGGCCGCATGCCACAGATCATGGGACGCCTGCAGTCGCAGCCACGATTCCGCGCTTCCGCCCAATGCATCCGCAAGGCGCAAAGCCATGTCGGCGCTGATGGCGGCGCGGCCATTCACGACACGCGACAGCGTGACGCGTGATACGCCGAGTGACTTTGCGAATTCGGTCACGCTCAGGCCGCCATCGCCGAGGACAGTGTGCTGCAATACTTCGCCCGGATGCGGGGGGTTGTGCATGCGCGTCATGACGTCAATTCCTCAGTGATAGTCCCGATAGTCCGCCAAAACAGCGTCTTCTGCTTCAAAGGGGAAGCTCATGCGCCAGTTTTCATCCACCCATACGGCCCAATGCCCGGCAAGTTCGCCCTTTAACGCATGACACTTCCAGCCGGGCATTGCCATGTCGGCGAAACCGGTCGCCGCATCAAGACGGGCAAGATGCAGGCGCAGCCTTGCGGCATGCTTGGGCTGGATCCCCGCTGTCGAGCCTGCGCGGAAATACCGGTCAAGCCCCCTGTGCCTGAAGCTCTTGATCATGTCACGCTGTATCGCCTAGCGATACGGCTGTCAATGGCGATGCGGACGCAGTGGGGTCTTCGGACAAGCGGGGGAATTCCAGTGCGATAATCGCCTTGGCTGGGCATTTCGCCGCAGCACTCCCCTTCCTGACGCAATTGATGCAACGCGCCGTCCTCATCCCGCTTATCGTCGCCTGTGCGCTGTTCATGGAAAACATGGACTCGACGGTGCTCGCCACCTCGCTCCCGGCCATTGCCGCCGACATCGGCGAGAACCCGCTGGCGCTGAAACTGGCGCTGACCTCCTATCTTGTCGGCCTCGCCATTTTTATTCCGGTCAGCGGTTGGGTCGCCGACCGCTATGGTTCGCGTACTATTTTTGCGTGGGCCATTGTGGTGTTCATGGCCGGGTCCATCGCCTGCGCCATTTCGAGCACACTGCCGGCCTTTGTGCTGGCGCGCTTTATTCAGGGGGTAGGCGGCGCGATGATGGTGCCGGTGGGGCGGCTGGTGCTGTTGAAAAGCGTGCCCAAGGACGGCCTGGTCAAGGCGCTCAACTACCTCACCTTTCCGGCGCTGCTCGGTCCCATCATGGGGCCGCCGCTGGGCGGCTTCATCACGCAGTACTTCGACTGGCGCTGGATTTTTTTGATCAATGTGCCGATCAGCATATTGGGCCTGGTGCTGGTGCTGCGCTTTATCCCGAATATCCGCGAGACCGAATTGCCACGCCTTGACGTGCGCGGTTTTGTGTTGCTGGGCCTGGGCTTGTCGCTGTCCATGCTGGGCCTGTCGGCGCTGGGAGGGCACCTGCTGCCGACCGGCGTCACCGCCGCCTGCATCGTCTTTGGCGGGATCGCCATTGCCGGCTACGCCTGGCACGCCTCGCGCGTGACCGATCCCCTGCTCAACCTGCGGCTGCTGCGCACGCCGACGATGCGCGCAGGCATCATCGGCGGCACGCTGTTTCGCACCGGCATGGGCGCGACGCCCTTTTTGCTGCCCTTGCTGTTCCAGATCGGCTTCGGCATGGACCCGCTGCACTCCGGACTGCTCAGCTGCGCCACCGCCGGCGGCGCGATGTTCATGAAAACCCTGACAGTCAGCATACTCAAGCGCTTTGGCTTTCGGCAGGTATTGATCGTCAATGCGCTGCTCGCTTCGGCCTCGGCGGCGGCCTTCGGCCTTTTTACAGCCGAGACACCGCACACCCTCATCGTTGCCGTGCTGTTGTTGAGCGGCTGTCTGCGTTCGCTGCAATTCACCAGCCTCAATGCCATCTGCTTTGCCGAGGTCAGCAAGCAGACCATGGGCCAGACTTCGGGCCTGCAAAGCATGTCGCAACGCCTGGCGCAAAGCGTAGGCGTGGTGATCGGCGCCTATACGCTGCAAATAGCCAGCACGCTGCATGGCCACGACGGCATCATGAGTTCGGATTTTCTATGGGCGTTTCTGGTCACGGCCGGCGTGTCCGCTGCGTCGCTGCTGTTTCACACCGGGCTGCCGGCCGATGCCGGCGCGGAAATATCCGGTCGCGGCAAGGGCAAGGACACGCCTCCGCCGCGCGTCTAGACCACCCGGCCGCTGGTCCACAAGAGCACAAGGACACCAGCTGGAAAGGCCCGCCAGTCGGCCCTTTCCAGCCATTTCATCTCAGGCCGGCGGGTCCAGTTGGGCAAAATCGGGCAGCGCATCCGTCACCAGGCGGCCGGCGTTGAGCACCATGCGGTCGGCCTGCGCGCGGCTGAGCAGTTCATTGAGACTGCGTGCATTGAAGGCGATCAGGTTGGCCGGTGCGCCCACCGCCAGCGTGCCCGCGGGCGCCATGCCCATCATGCGCGCCGGTGCCGCGCTGACCATGGCCGGCGCAGCGTCGAGACACTGGTCAAGGTGGTAAATGGCCACCGACTGGCGCAACAACTCGAACAAGTCGTAGTCACCAATGGGAATGAAGGCATCGCGCACATTGTCGCTGGCGATGGCAAAGGGGATGTCGCGCGCCAGCATCTCCTGCGCCAGCGTGACGCCGCGCAACCGCGGCGTTCGCCCGGGCGTGCGATCGTGCATGTAGAGGTTGGACACCGGCAGCGACACCACGCCCAGGCCGGCCTCGGCGCACAGCGCGAGCGAGGCGGCAATCTGATCGTCGCTGCGCGCTGACAGGCTGCACAAATGGCCGACGACGACACGACCCTCAAGGCCGTGGCGCATGACCGCGCGCGCGACCTCGTCCAGATGCGAGTCCCCGGCCTTCAGCGTCTCATCGACATGCAGGTCAATGGCGAGGCCGCGTTCCTTTGCCAGCGTGAACTGCGCGTCGAGCAGTTCGGCGATATTGTCGATGTAGCCGTAGTTGTGGTCGCTCGAGCGGCGCAGCACGCCGCCCAGCAGCCCGCCTGCGGTCGTCGCGGCAAGGTCGGCCAGCCGCCGGCCGTAGTCGCTTGCATACACGTCGATCGGCACCGAGGTGGTGGCCTGCAAGTCAACGCGGCCCTGCCAGGCGGCGCGCAGCTCGGCGAACACCGCCCAGCTCAGCTCGGCCTGGCCTTCGTAGGAATCGATATGCGAGCGCAGCGCTGCGGTGCCATTGACATAAGCGCAGCGCACCGAAAAATCCATGCGCGCGCGTATGTCCTCGCGACTCCAGTACATCTGGCGGTCCTTGACGATGGCCTCGCGCGCACTCTCAAACGACGCGCCAAGGCGGCCCATGCGCCCCCTGACCTGCGATTTGTCGATATGGGTGTGCAGGTCTGCCAGCGCCGGCCACAACTGGCGTCCGGCCAGGTCCAGCACCGGCAGCCCGTCATTGGGCGCCGCTGCCGCTGCCGCGGCCACCATGGCGGTCAGCGCGCCGCCTTCGATACGGATATCGAGCAACAGGCAGTCGTCGGTATCGGCATCGGCTGACGCCCCCGCCGGGGCGTCGCGGACCAGGCTGCGCGGCACCCGCGTCCGGCGTATCCAGTACGCTCCGGCCTGCGGCGGCGCGGCAAAGGCAGCCACTGGCAGCCTAGCCGCGCGACGGCGCGGCCGCCGGCGTGGTGCGGTTATAGCTCGCGTCAAACTCCTTCCACGAGCCAATCATGTGCTGTTGCATCATTGCGGCAAGACGTTTGCCGTCGCGCTGTTGTATCAACTTGAGGATCTGCTCGTGCTCGTCCAGCGCGCGCTGCCACGCCGCTTGCGGAATATCGATGAAAAAGCGGTCGCGCGTGATGCGCAGGCCAAGCGAGCGGTGCTGCGCGATCAGGAACTGGTTGCGCGCGCCGCGCACAATGCTGTCGTGTATGGACTGGTTGGCGCGGTAGTAGTCGCGGATGCGGCCGTGCTGGTGGTGATCGAGCATGGCCGCGTGCTCGCTTTCGATGAACGCAATATCTGCGGCGGTGAAATTTTCGCAGGCGAGCGGCGCGCACACCGACTCGATCGCACCGAGGACGTAGAACAAACCCTGGATCTCGTCCTGCGTCGGTGTCGCCACCACCGCGCCGCGGCGCGGCAGCAGCGTGATCAGGCCCTCGGCCACCAGTACGCGGATCGCCTCGCGCAGCGGCGTGCGCGAGATGCCGAACTGCTCACACAGTTCGGCCTCCTGGATGCGCGTGCCCGGCGGCAGTTCGTCCTGGATGATGCGCTCACGCAGCACCGCGACCACCTCGTCGTGCAGGTTGCCGCGTTCGATTCGGGCGGGGCCGTTCTCCGGTGCCAGCGGCACCGCCGGGTCGTCGGTCAGGTTCGCCATGGAATCTCCTTTTGCGGACGGTGCGGGCCGTTACGGCTACCCGAGACTCAGCGTATCGGCGAAAACGGCGCCGGCACCAGGATGCGGCTTTCCATCGCCACGACAATGTCGGGCGAGTCTTTGAGGTAATCGAGCCAGTCCTTGTCCTCAAACAGCGCGATGCGGCGCTTTTCACGCTCAGCCAGCGAGTCATAGCCCCACAGGTGCACGACGCGGTTGAGCTCGCCGATTTCGGTGTGAAAATAGCCGATCAGGTTGCCAAGGATGCGCGTCTGTATCGCCAGGCCGCGCGGATTGTAGTCCTGGTAGTACATGTGCACCGTGCCCGGCTTGAGGGTGTAGGTTCTTTCTTCGACGATCATGCTTTTCTCCTGGGTATCTGGGTATCTGGGTCTATGATTCTGTCGTGCTATTGCTTTTTGAGGATTCCAAGGGTGCGGCGGATCAGACCATCACATCGCCGCCGGCCGGGCACAGCGTCTGGCCGGTGAAAAAGGCCGAATCCTTGGTGGCAAGAAACATCGCGGTCGAGACCACGTCCTCCACCTCGCCGACGCGGCGCAGCGGATAGGTGCCGACGATGGAGTCGCGCACCTCCTCGGGCATGAAGTTGTAGAGGTCGGTACGGATGATGGCCGGCGCGATGGCGTTGACGTTGATGCCGTCCTTGCCCACTTCCTTGGCCAGCGCCTGGGTAAAGCCGATCATGCCGGCCTTGGCCGCCGACAGGTGGCTGAAATTCTCGCCGCCCAGCACGCCAAAGGTACCGCTCATGTTGATCACCTTGCCGTATTTTTGTTTCAACATGTGGGGAATGACAAAGCGCGTGCACAGGAACATGCCGCGCAGATGGGTCTGGATCATTTCGTCCCAGATTTCGACCGACATTTCCGCCAGCGGCACGGCATTGAGCAGGCCGGCGTTGTTGACCAGGATGTCGATCTTGCCAAAGCGCTTGATGCCCGCCTCGACCATGGCTTTGACATCATCGGTCTGGCCGACATTGGCCTTGACCGCGATGGCCTCGCTGCCGGCGGCCTCGATTTTTTTCACCACCGCATCGGCCGAGGCTGCGTCCTTGACGTAATTGACAATGACCTTCGCGCCCTCGGCGCCAAAGCCCTCGGCAATACCGCGACCGAGACCCCTGCCACCGCCGGTGACCATCGCCACCCGCCCCGCCAGTCTTTTTTCGCCGCTCATGATTCGTCTCTCCCGGAAAAATTAAACAACAAGATTGTCAAGCTTCACTTCCCGTCCAGCCGTTCCAGCGCCCGCTGTTGACGGCGGTGATGAATTTGAATACAGCCTCGTTGAAAAGCGCCGGATCCTCGAGGTTGGCAAGGTGGCCGGCGCGCGGCAGCACGCACAGCGCGGCACCCGGAATGGTGCGCTTCAGGAACAGGCCGGGCTCAAGACAGGGATCGTCCTCGTCCCCGGCGAGCAGCAGCACCGGCAATTGCATGTTGCGCAGCTTGTCCTCGAGATGCCACAGCGAGGGCCGCGTGGCGAGCACCGCGCGCAGCGTCATTGCCGTGCCCTGCACCGAATGCGCCGCCAGTTGCGCGGCAAAAACCGACCAGCCCTGCGGGTCTTTTGCGTGCAAGGGCATGGCGTAGGGACTGGCGGCAAGTTCCGCGGCAAACGCCACCATGCCGATTTTATCGGCATGGTCGGCCTCGGCGCGCATGCGCTCACCGTAGGCGGGCTGTTGCTCCGGCTTGGCACCGTAACCACAGCCGGCAATCACCAGCGATTTGGCCAGTTGCGGATGACGCAGGCCGAAGTGCAGCGCGGCAAATCCCCCCATCGACAGGCCGACGACATGGGCTGGGCCGAGGCCAAGGCCGCGTATGACATCGGCGACATCGTCGGCCGCGCGCTCCTGGCTGTAGGCTGTTACGGCGGCGGGCACATCCGAGGGCAGATAGCCGCGCGCACTATAGGTAATGCAATGCGCGTGGCGGCCAAAAAACGCCACCTGCGGGTCCCAGCTGCGCTGATCGCCGGAGAATTCATGCACGAACACGATGGGTTCGCCCTGCCCGGTCTGGCGCACATGCAGGCGCACGCCGTCCGAGGCCTCGAGCATGCGGCCTGCCGCGGTCGCATTTTTATCGCTCGGCATGGGCACGCCTACCATCAGTCGCTTGCGAGCGCCTGCATCGCCAGCGGCGGCAAACGCGGCGTCGCTTCGGCGAGGCAGGCCTCAAAGCTGCGCGCCACCGCCAGCACCAGGTCGTCCTGCCCCCAGGGTCCGACGATTTGCAGCCCGACCGGAATGCCGCCGGCGGTGAAACCGCAGGGTATGGAAATGGCCGGCTGGCCCGACAGGTTGAACGGATAGGTGAAGGGCGTCCAGCCTATCCACGGCAGGGGCGCCCCGGCGTCACCGCCTGCGGGCACTTCCTTGTCGGCGTCAAAAGGCAGCAGCGGCATGGTCGGCGTGACCAGCACATCAAAGCGCTCGAGCACATCGCAGGCGGCGGCAACGAACTTGCGCCTGTCGCCTATGGCCTTGAAATAATCGGCGACGGCATAGTCCCCGGCGAGCCCGTCGAGGCGGGCGAGGCCGGGGTCCATTTTTGCACCGTGTTTGGCAATCAGGTCGGCAAAGCCGAGGCCGCGGCCGGTAACCCACAGGGTTTCGAACGCTTCATAGGGCAGCTCGGCGTCAATCGTGGTGTTCTTGTAGGCGCCCTTGACCGTGCGCTTCAGGCGCGACACCGCGCGCGCGAACACCGCGCTGACCTCGTCGTCCACCTTGACGCCAAACAGCGTCGCCGCGACACCGATGCGCAACGCGCCCGCGCGCAGGCGTTTTTGCCGTGCCGGGTCGGCGTTCGCGGCCGAGTTGTACGAGAGCGGATCGCGCGCGTCCGGCCCGGCGCTGGCGCGCAACACCAGCGCGGCATCAGCGACAGTGCGGCACAAAGGCCCCTGGTGCGACAGCGTTTCAGTCACCGTACCCGGCCACACCGGAATACGACCGAGCGTGGGCTTGAGCCCGACCGTGCCGCAAAAGGCGGCGGGAATGCGGATCGACCCGCCGGCGTCGGATCCGAGTGCGATGGGTACCGCACCGGTCGCGACGGTCACCGCCGAACCGGCGCTGGAGCCGCCGGAGTTGCGTCTCGTGTCCCAGGGGTTGCGCGTCACGCCGGTGAGCGGCGAAATGCCGGTTCCCTTCCAGCCAAACTCGGGCATGGTGGTCTTGCCGATAATGACCACACCCGCCTCGAGCATGCGCTCTATCATCGGTGAATTGGTGTCGGGCACGTAATCGGTGCTGGTGCGCGAGCCGCGTGTCGCCGGAAAACCCTTAAGATAAAAATTGTCCTTGATGGCGATGGGCACACCGTGCAGGGGACTGCGCAACTGCCCTTTGCGCGCCTCGGCCTCGCGCGCCGTAGCGCCCTTGCGCGCATAGGCTTCAAGAAACATCACATAGGCGTTGACCGCCGGTTCGAACTGTTTCGCCAGCGCGATCGCGCATTCGGCCAGTTGCACCGGCGAGACGCGGCGCTGCGCCACCAGTCGCCCCAGCCGCGCGGCGGAGGAACGTGCGAATTCCGCCGGTCCGAGTTGCTTGAATGCCATGCCTGCCCCCCCCTCGCTTGCGTCTGCTGTCTGCTGATGATCCCGCCGCCGGGTACTTTCTTAAATGGCCTTGAGCATCTTTGCCGTGGCGAGCGTGTAGATTTTGGTCGCCGCCTCGATGTCGGCGAGCGCCAGCGATTCGTTCGGCTGGTACACCGGTTCGCCGCCCGGTCCGAAAATCACCGTGTCACACAAATGGCCGACGGTCGCCGTGTCAGCCAGCCACGAACCGCCGACGAGCGTGGGCGTCTTGCCCATCACCGCGGTCCAGGATTCGACCAGTGCCTGGACAACGGGCGCCTTGGGATCGACCATGAAGGAGTTTTTCTTGTCGGCGACGACCACTTCGAGCCTGATTTGCGGGTCGCGCGCCATGGCCTTGTCGAGCGCGCCCTGCAGCAGCTCCTGCACCTCTTCGAGCGGCACACCGGGTTGCGGGCGCGTATCGACGCGTATGGTGCAGCGATCCGGAATCATCGAGGGGCCGCCCGGGAACAAGCCGCCGTAAATACGGCCGACGGCGGTGTAGAGCTCGGCGCCGACCAAGGCTTCCATTTCCTTGCTGATCTTGGGGAAATACTTGAGCTTGGACAGCTCTTCGACGACCGGCAGCATTTTTTCGATGGCGTTGGTCGCGTGGTACTTGTGGCAGGTGTGCGCCGAATGCCCGATGGTCGAAATATCGAAGTAATAGCGGCCGCGGTGCGCGATGTAGATCTGCATGTCGGTCAGTTCAGCCAGAATGCTGCAGTCGAACTTGTGCCGGTTGAACAGATCGATGGCGCCGGTTTGCTGGCCCATGTGGTCGGCCACGCCGCAGAAGGTCAGCTTGCCCTGGAACTCGACGCCGGAATCGGCGATGGTCTTGACCGCGCCTATCAACGAGCCGAGACCCGCCTTCATGTCCATCACGCCGTGGCCGAACAGGCGGTTGTTTTCTATGGCGCCGTCAAAGGGGTCACGCTCCCAGCCTTCGCACACCGGCTTGGTATCGAGGTGGCCGGTCAGCAGCAGGTGCGGACCGGGGCGTCCGCTGTCGATTTGCCACAGCGTGTTGACCCGTCCGGGCGACACGTCCTCGCACCACACCTTGCCGATGCCAAAGGACTTCAGGGTCGCTTCCAGCTGCCGCCCGAGCACGCCTTCCTTGCCCGAGGTGCTGTCGGTACGCACCATTTCCTGGGTGATGCCGATCGCCGCGTCAGTGGCCAGCACTTTGTCGAATTTGTCGAGGATAGCGGTGCTCACGTTGACTCCTTAAAGACTGGTATGAAGCGCGGCGGAAAATCTTCCGGATTGCGATAGCAGGACCCGGGCATGACCGCCGCACCTGGCCCCGGCCAGATGACGCCCGAATCACCTAAGATTCAGAGGAAAAATCCAGATGAAAAATTCACACTAAAAATGCCACAAAACTTGATTTTAGTATATTGTATTTTTTATTTTTTGCAAGCTTGACGCCAATGCTAACGCTCTTTTCACTTCATTTTCAGGGGTCTGGACATGCCGCAAACAGTCGACATTCTCATTGAAGGCGCCATCCTGCTCACCATGGACGCCACCCGACGCATTCTCACCGACGGTGCGGTGGCCATCCGCGGCGACCGCATCATTGCGGTCGGCAAGACCGCGGACATCAAGAAAGAATACACCGGCAAGAAGGTCATCGACGGGCGAAACCGCCTGGTCATGCCCGGTCTCGTCGATGGCCACGCCCACCTCAACGAAATCGCCCGCGGGCTCATTCCGGACAACCTCAAAACCAGCGACTGGCTGAAAGACTGGTGCTACCCCTATCTTGCGGCCACCAAGCCCGAAGACGAATACTGGTACTCGCAATGCCTGATGGCGGAAATGATCCGCAGCGGCACAACTTGTTTCGCCGAACCGGGCTGCAGCTACCTGCCCTCGATCGTGAAATCCATCGAAAGCGCCGGCATGCGCGCCAGCACCGGCAGTTGGGTTTGGGATCACGGCGGGCCGGACGGCCAGAAGTGTCCCGAGTATTTCCTCAAAATGAATCTCAAGGAATGCCTGGACCTTACCGAGAACAACATCAAGTCCTTCAACGGCGCGGCCGACGGCCGCATCAAGATTTTCGCCACCATAGAGGGCGTGGGCACCTGCTCCGACGAACTGATGCTGGGTACCAAGGAAATCGCCGACAAGTACAAAACCTCCACGCTGATGCACAAGGCGAGCTCGCGCGAGGAAGCCGCGGCTGAAATGCGTGCCACCGGCCACCGTCCGGTCGAGCACATGTACAAGATCGGCGCGCTCGGCCCCAACGTGTACCTCAACCACATGACCGCGGTCGATGCCTACGAAGTGGATTTTCTTGCCGAAACAGACACAAAGGTCTGCCAGAATCCGCCGGCTGCGCTCAAGCTCGCCAAGGGCACGACGCAAATGGGCAAGTTCATCGAAATGCGCAAGGCCGGCGTCACCGTGGCGCTCGGGTGCGACGGCGTCAACTCCGGCGACAGCAAGGACATGTTCCGCACCATGTACCTGGCGGCGACCCTGTCCAAGGATTCGCGCATCGACCCCGGTGTCATCACCGCCGAGGAAGTGATCGAGATGGCGACGTTGGACGGTTACCGTGCGCTCGGCTGGCAGGACGATCTCGGGGTCATCGAAGCGGGCAAGAAAGCCGATCTCATCCTCATCGACATCGACCGCCCCGAGTTCGTACCGACCTACAACTATGTATACAGCCTGGTGTATTCGGCCAACGGCGACTGCGTCGACACGGTGATGGTGGACGGCAAGATCTTGATGGAAGGCCGCGAACTGACGACCATCAACATGGAAGAAGTGCGCGCGCATTGTCGCGAGCTCGCCCCGCAACTGCTGCAGCGTTCCAACGTCAAGCCGGTGTCGCGCTGGCCCGTGGTCTGAGCGAACGCTGCTTGTGAGTCCCGGTTCACCATGAGTTCTGGCGGAAGGCCGTATATCGGACAGCGTATTGCGCGCGTCGAAGACGCACGGCTGCTCGCCGGGAACGGTCAGTACACCGCTGACCTCGAATTCGACAATCTCGCCCATATGGCTGTCGTGAGGTCCGATCATCCTTGCGCCAGAGTAGGCGCTATTGATGTCGCCGCCGCCCGCGCGATGCCCGGGGTGCTGGGCATATGGACCGGCGCAGACGCCCTGGCCGATGGACTCGGCGGCATTCCGTGGGAAGACCGCCCACCGTCTCACTACACACTGCACGCCACGGAACGCCCGCCCCTTGGCGCCGATTCGGTCGCAGTCAGGCAGCCTGTGCTGGCTCACGACCTTGTTCGCTACCAGGGCGAAGCCATCGCGATCGTCGTGGCAGAAACACAGGAGCAGGCGCGCGATGCCGCGGAGCGTGTCATTGTCGAATATTTTCCGAGGCCCGCAGTCACCGACAAGCACGCCGCCGTCCGGCATGGCGCACCGCTGGTATGGCAACAATTTGCCGGCAATATCGCCTTCGAACACGAATGCGGTGACGTGCCAGCCACAGATGCGGCGTTTGCAGCCGCAGCGCACACCGTCAACCTTGACCTGGATGTTCCCAGGCTGATTCAGAACCCGATCGAACCCAGAGCCTACGTTGGTCACTGGGATACCGTTACCGCGCGATACACGCTCTACGCCGCGGCAGGCAAGCCGCAAGCGGTCGGACGCACGATTGCCCGTGAAGTCTTCAGGATTGCCCCTGAAAAGATTCGCGTCGTTACGCGTGATGTCGGAGGTGGCTTCGGCGCGAAAAACATCTTGTATCCGGAGGAAGTGCTGGTGCTTTGGGCTGCGCGCAAGATCGGCCGCGCCGTTCGCTGGATCGCAACACGCTCCGAGGGTTTCCTGACCGATACCCAGGCCCGCGACCAGAGCGCATCCATGTCACTTGCCCTGGACGCCGCGGGACACATCCTCGCCCTGCGCGCCACCGTAGTGTCGAATCTGGGCGCCTACCTCGGCCCCAAGGGCGCCATCCCGCCGCTTATCGTTTCCAAAATCCTTACAGGTACCTACGCCATTCCGTCTGTCTCCCTGCAACTGCGCGCCTGCTACACACACACGCCGCCGACCGGGCCTTACCGCGGCGCCGGAACGCCGGAGGCGATCTTCATGATCGAACGGGCGATGGACAAAGCGGCCGCAGCGCTCGGCATCGCGCCGGCTGTTCTGCGCCGCCGCAATCTCATTCCTGCAGCGGCCATGCCCTATACCACCAGCCTCGGCGTCGCCTTTGATTCCGGTGACCTTGTGGCGGCCATGGATCTGGCCGAAACAGAAGCGGACGTCGCCGGGTTCGAACAACGCCGGATAAAAAGTGCGGCGCTGGGGAAATTGCGCGGACTTGGCTACGCCACCATGATCGAGTGGGCCGGGGTCGGTATCGCCGAAGCATCGTCAATCGCCTGCCTCCCCGACGGCTCAGTGCACGCCTACGCCGGCACCATGTCCAACGGACAGTCGCACGAGACCGTCTATGCGCAATTAGTCGCAGATACGCTTGGCATCGGGATCGAACGCGTGCACATCCACCAGGGTGATTCGGACGAGACCCCGGACGGCGTGGGCACCGGCGCGTCCCGCTCGATGACGGTGGCGGGAAGCGCCATGCTTCGCGCCACGCATGCCTTGATCGAGGCCGGGCGGTCCGTTGCATCTGACATGCTGGAGGTCGCATCGGCGGACCTTGAATTTGCCGACGGACGGTACAGGATCACCGGCACCGATCGCGAACTCACCCTCGAACAGGCAGCCGCCCACGCCGTCGCCGACAACCCCGGAGAGCCTCGCGGCTTGCGGGTGTCATCCAGGTATGAGCCGGCCGAATCAACCTGTCCGAACGGCTGCCACATAGCCGAAGTCGAGATCGACCCGGATACCGGTGTAGCGACCGTCATGCGCTACACCATCGTCCAGGACGTGGGCCGCGCCCTCAATCCGATGGTGGTTGAAGCGCAACTCATGGGTGGCGTTACCCAGGGCATAGGCCAGGCATTGCTTGAACGCACCGTGTTCGATACCGAATCCGGACAACTGCTTTCAGGATCGTTTATGGATTACGCGATGCCGCGCGCCGACGACCTGCCGTCATTTACTGTCCGCCTGCTCGAAGTCCCCTGCCCGCACACCCCATACGGCATGAAATCCTGCGGGGAAATCGGCGCCACCGGGGGCCCCGCGACCACCTTCAACGCGGTAATGAATGCGCTCGCCCCGATGGGCATCGGGGATTTGAGCGTACCGGCAACGCCGCAGGTCATCCTGGCGGCGCTCCGGTCGGCGCGCGAAGGCTAGACCTTCGCGTTCGGGTCAAGCAAAACCGCCGCCTGCTCCGTGCGCGGGTCACGCAAAGTCCAACGCCCGGCGTCAACCGTGGAGAGAAAATCCTGCAAATGCTGGTTGAACAGCGCGGGATCTTCCAGATTGATGGTGTGCCCCGCCTTTGGCAGTACCACCAAGCCGGCCGACGGGATCGTCCGTTTCAGAAAAGCGCCGGTTCCGAGCGCCGGCCGATCCTCATCGCCGTGCATCACCAGGGTTGGCACCGTCATTTTTTTGAGATCCGCCTCGAGATCGAACGGGGACGGACGCCGCATTTGCACGCCGCGCAACGTCATTGCCGCGCCCTTTTCCGAATGTTCGCTCAATTGCTCGATGAATTCCCCGTAGCCTCGCGGATCCTTCATCTGCAACTGCTCGCGCCCCGGACCCGCGCCGTAAATAGGCGCGAATTTTTTGGCACCCTCGCGCTCCCAGCGCTGCGCAACCAACTCGACCTCGGCCCGGAACTGCGCGGTTTTTTCCGGTTCAGCGCCAAATCCCACACCTCCGATCACCACCGAAAGGGCACGATCCGGATACACGACGCCAAAGTGCATTGCCGCAAAGCCTCCCATTGACAAACCCACCACGTGGGCCCTGTCAATCTTCAGGTGGTCAAGCACATCCTTCGCGTCATCAACCGCCCGTCGTTGGCTGTACTTGTCCAGACTATCCGGCACCTCCGACGGCGGATAGCCGCGCGCGCAAAATGTTATGCACCGGTAGCGCCGGCTGAAAAATCGGACTTGCGATTCCCACGCTCGGTGATCTCCGGAAAATTCATGAATGAAAATGATCGCAGTACCCGAGCCCGTTTCCTCGTAATAGAGCTTTACCCCGTCCGATGCAGTCATGAAGGCCATGTTGTCTCCCAGTCTTTAATTTCCAAAATAGGAACGCTTATAGCGCGCCGTTGCTGCGCAGACGCGCAATTTCCTGCTCCGAATAGCCCAGTGTGCCCAGGACGGCCTCCGTGTCAGCGCCCAAGGCCGGCGCTTCCCTTTGCGGCCAGGGGAGACTCTTGTCGCCAAAACCCATGTGTATGGGCTGCGACACGAATCTGCCTCCACCGGCAGCGCAGATCATCTGCCGCGCAAGAATCTGCGGGTCGGCGACGACTTCCGGAATCGAGTTGATCGGTCCGGCAGGCACTTCGGCCGCCTCAAGCGCCCGCAACCATTCCTCGCTACCGCGCTGCATAAAGCATTCAATCAATATCGGCTCGAGCATTGCGTGATTCGCAAGCCTGGCGTTACCGTCCACAAACAGGGGTTCCGCGAGCAGATCCTCACGATCGAGCACCTTGCAAAGCCGCTCCCACTGCGGCTCGGTATCGACACACACGACTATGGGCTCATTGCTCGTAGGAAAGGCCTGGAACGGCGCAATCAGGGGGTGCCTGCTGCCGATTCTCCTGGGCACGTCCCCTGCGTTGAGAAACCGCGCGACTGCGTTCTCGAGCAAAGCAAGCTGCGCATCGAGCATCGCCACGTCAACATAGGTCCCGCGCCCGGTATGCTGCCTGGATTGCAAGGCCGAAAGAATTCCGATCGTGCCGAACAATCCCGCCGCTATGTCACCGATGGATGCCCCTACCCGTACCGGCCCCCGACCCTCCTCGCCGGTAATGCTCATGGTTCCGGACATCGCCTGGATAACCGCGTCAAACGCCGGGCGGTTGCTGTAGGGACCGGTTTGCCCGAACCCGGAAACCGAGGCATACACAATGCGGGGATTGACCGCAGATACGACGGGATAGTCCAGGCCCAGTCGAGCCATCACACCGGCGCGATTATTCTCCAACAGCACATCGGCATCGCCGATCAGGCGGAGAAAGGCCTCCTTACCCTCCGGGTGCTTCAAATTCAGCGTCACGCTGCGCTTGTTGCGGTTAAGGCTCAGAAAATAAATGCTTTGTCCATCCAGGAACGGTGCAATGCGTCGCGTAAAGTCGCCTCGGCCAGGCACCTCCACCTTGATGACATCGGCACCCAGGGCTGCCATGATCCAGGAGGCGTAGGGACCGGCCAGCATATGGCTGAGGTCGATGACCTTGACCCCGGCCAAGGGCAATCGGACGGTTTCGGCTTGCGCCGAAGGCGCCTGGCTCATGTCATTCCCCCTTGAACACGGGCTTGCGTTTGGCGTAAAAAGCATCGAGGCCTTCTGCAAAGTCCTTGCTGCGGAACACCTCCTCGTACCATTTCCGCCCCGCATACACGTCGTTCGACGAAGAGCAATGCTCTTCAATGATTTCCTTTGTGACCTTCAGGGTCAGCGGCGCGTTCTCTGCCAGGGTGCGTGCAAAGGCCTCGGTTTCCTCAAGCAGCCTCTCCGGTTCCACCAGTTCATCGATCAGTCCGATGTCAAGGGCCCGCTTTGCGTCGAAAACCTTTCCGCTCATCATGATCCACTTTGCCTTCGAAGTTCCGACGAGCGCCGCAAGGCGCAGGACATCAGGCACCGGGGCGACAAAGCCGAACTTCGCGACCGGAATGCCGAAGCGGGCGCCGGTACTTGCTATCCGGAAATCACAGGCAACGGCGACAATGCAACCGCTACCAATGGCATAGCCCTGGATCATGGCAATCACCGGCTTGGGAAGCGTGCGTATGGCCGTTTGCAGCAATTCCGCATTGGCGTCGTAGTCGAGGGCGGATTGCGGCGTCGCCAGCGATTCCTTGAACTCGCGGATGTCTGCGCCGGATACGAACACCTTTTCCCCGGCGCCGCGAAGCACAACCACCCGCACCGCCTTGTCGGCCGCCAGACCGTTGAGGGACTCCGCCAGATCCCGGCAAATCTGGGCCGACAGCGCGTTCCTCACTTCGGGGCGATCGACGGTGAGCCAGGCGACGCCCTCCCGGACCTCCAGTTTGAGTTCCGGATTCACGCGCGCTTCTGGATCAATTCAAGCTGAATTCCATCCGGTGCATAAACGTAGGCAATCCGGACCGGGCCTGCATCATAGGGGGCAGCCGCCACCTCTACACCATCGGCTTTCATGCGCTCGACGAGAGCATCAATCCCCTCGAGAAAAATTCCCAGATGATCGAAACCCCGCCTCGGCCCGCGCGATGCTTCGGCAAGAACCATCTCCCCGCGCTTGGGCGAGAGGGCGACAATGCTCTCGCCGAGCTTCATTCGTATGATCAACCAATCGGGAAACGGCACCCGTGATTCAACGGTCGCACCAAAGTATTTCTCGAAAAAACCCAGCGTTGCTTCCGGGTCGGCACAGTAAAAATGAACATGCTCCAAATGGGCCATCTCAACCTCCTTCGTAAATTTCGCTGCTAGCGGCCACCGGCAACGGCAATGCGTTCCCTGGAAATATAAGCGCCGCCCGGTCCGGCAAGAAATGCCACAAGCGACGCCACCTCATCAACCGTCCCGGCACGCCCTAATGGCACCTCCCGACGCATTTTCGCGCGCCCGGCCGCTGAGGAATGCAAAGCCACCGACAAATTCGTTTTCACATATCCGGGTTCCACCACGTTCACCGTGGTCCCGTTTGCAGCCAGTTCGCGTCCGAGCCAGGTCGAAAGTCCGTTGAGTGCTGCCTTGGAAGCCGCATAATGCGGGCCGACATTCCCTCCCAGACGGGAAGCGACCGACCCGACAAACACGATGCGTCCCTGAGTGGAGCGCGCCAGGAACGGCGCCGCCGACTGCGCACAATAGAAGGCTGACGCTGCGTTGGTGTCCATGGTTTTGCGCCAGAGTGCCGGAGTAATCCGCGCCAAGTCCGATTCCATCAGTGCAACCCCTGCGTTGGCGACGAGGATATCAAGCCGCCCTGCTACCCGACGTATCGCCTCGAACATCCTCCTGACCTGCGCCGGATCCGATACATCTGCCTGCAACGCTTCCGCCTCCCCTCCGGCCTTGTGAATGTCGGCAACGCAAGCCAGACCGGCTCGGCGGTCAGTGCGAAAGTTGACAAACACCCTCGCTCCATCCCGAGAGAGACGCACAGCAATGGCGCGCCCTATACCACGCCCGCCCCCTGTGACCAGTGCAACGCGGCCCACGAGACCCTCGCCCTGACGAACGACCCTGCCTGCCGCGACGCCGCTGCGGTCAGGCTTCGCCACCATGCGCTTCCCTGCTCGCTGCAAATGCTTTTTTTGCCTCTTCCTCCATCAGCCTCGAAACATGCCGCCGGATGGTATTGAATGCTTCGGACGTTACATCGCGCGGTCGGGGCAAGGTGACATCAACGATTTCCTTGACGCTACCCGGCCGCGCGGTCATGATCACGACGCGATCCCCGAGCAGGATCGCCTCCTCGATGTTGTGAGTGATGAAAATTACCGTACGGCGGTCGCTGCTCCATACGATAAGCAGCTCTTCCTGCATCAGCGTGCGCGTCTGCGCGTCAAGCGCCGCAAAGGGCTCGTCCATAAGCAGGATCTTCGGGTCATTGACCATGACCCTCGCCAGCGCAACCCGCTGGCGCATGCCCCCTGAGAGCTCCTGCGGGTAGCGGTGCTCGAACCCGGACAACCCGACCGAGGCAATCTGCTTGCGCGTGCGCTCCGCGCGCTCTGCCTCGGGAATGCCGCGCTCGCGCAACCCGAACTCCACGTTGGCCGTCACGTTCAACCAGGGGAACAGCGCATACTCCTGGAACACCACGCCGCGATCCGGACCCGGCCCGGAAATCTTCGTGCCGTCAAGGAGCAGGCTGCCGCCTGTTTCTTTTTCAAATCCAGCGACGATGTTGAGGAAACTGGTCTTGCCGCATCCGCTGGGACCGAGGATAGTGACGAATTCGTCATCCGCGATGTCGAAGTCCAGTCCGGCAATGGCCACTACCTCCTCCTTGCGCCGGATGTCGAAATAGCTCTTCTTCAGACTGCGGCAGACAATGCGATTCGCGCTCATAGGCCCTTGTTCCAACTAAGCGCCCAACGGCTGATCCACAGCACCACCAGATCGCTAAGGAACCCGAGAAACCCGACGCTGAGCATGGCCGCAATGATCACATCCATGCGCAAGAAGTAATAGGCATCCCACATTGCGAAACCCAGTCCGGACTTGACCGCCAGCATCTCCGCAACAATCACCAGTACCCAGGCGAGGCCGATACCCAGACGCAGGCCGGTAAAGATAAACGGCAGTGCCGACGGAATGACCACGCGGAGAAGCAGCATGTGCGGGCGTATGCCGAGCATGCGCGCCGCCCTTACCAGCAGCTTGGGCGTGCCCGACACCCCGGCCGCCGTGTTGACGACGATCGGGAAAAATGCGCCCAGTGCGATGAGAAAGAAGGCCGACGCATCACGGATCCCGAAAAAAATCACGGCGAAGGGGACCCAGGACGTAATCGGAATGGGCCTGAGGACCTGGATGATCGGATCGATCAGGTCAGACACCAGCCGAAACCAGCCGATCAGCGTCCCCAGGAACACCGCAACCACGCTGGCGAAGGCAAAACCGATCAGAACCCGGTACGTACTGTTGCCGGCGTGTGATGTCCACGTACCAATGTAGGGGTCGCCCGTCGGCTTTGCAAAAATCCAGCTGTACAGCGTCTTGCCCACCGTTGCCGGAGACGGAACGAAACGCACGTCCACCCAACCCGCGGTGGACGCCACATGCCAGAGCAAGAGTACTGCGAGAGGCCCGATCAAGCGCACCGCGTTGGTACGCAGCCAGTTGCCGATGTCTCCCGCTGCGGAGGGACCGCCGGCCTTCAAGTCACCCGGCGGCAGATTCCGCTCATTCGCCACCAAGGTCCTTCTTGGACTTGCCGGTGACCTGCATCAGCAGGCTGTAGTCGAACGTGCGGTCAATGGCCGCAGTCGTGTCGATCTTGGTGATGCCTGCTTCGTGGATCATCCTGAGCAGCGCCTTCGCCTCTTTCTGGTACAGCTTGTAGTCGAGCTTGCCGCGCGGTAGGGACTCCTTGACCACCTCTGGCGTCGAACCCGTCCCCTTTTGCGCAACTTCGGCATAACGGGCAGGGTTGGCGTTAAGCGCATCGGTCGACTCAACCAGCGCACGAACCACGCCGAGGACGGCATTGCGGTTCTTGGCCAGGAAATCCGCGTTGACGGCCATTGCCCCGTTGATGTGCTTGGTCGGGTTGTCACCAATATCGAGGCTGCTGTAATAGCCGACCTTTCCGATCGCCGCATCGGCATTGTTTGGTTCCCAGAACACGAAACCGTCGATATCGCCGGCGCGCAGCGCCGCGATCACCGGCGGCCCGCCGCCACCGAAGCTGACCGTCTTGATCTTGGAAATATCCGCACCGGCGAGCTTTGCCGTGGACTTGAACAGCAGCTCGGCATAGCTGTTGGGCGCGGTACCAAGGGTCTTTCCCTCGAGGTCCTTCCACGTCTTTGCCTGGACGCCATTGCGCAGTGTCAGGCTCTGCCCCCCGGTAAAAACACCGCCGATGACCTTATGGTTCCTGAACGCATTTTCCTCCATCAGGCCGAGGTTGACATACCCCAGCACCACGACGTCCACCTGGTTCGTGGTCAGCGCCAACTGCAGGTCGGCGTAACGGCGAAGCGGCGTGACCTCCAGGTCCACGCCGTGCTTCTTGGCGTACTCCTGCATCAGCATCATGTTGGCCTGGTGGATCTGGACGGCATAAGCAAACCGGACCTTCTGCTGCGCCTGTGCGGAAGTGATGCCCGCGAGCAGCGCAAATGCAAACGCCGCTGAAAATTTCAACATCCTGCCCATAGTAGTCCCCCGTGGATCAACGATTGTTGGCGTCCCGTCCTTCAGCCCTGGTTCCCCGCCGCCATATTCAGGGAATCAGTTGCGTCAGCAATCCGTAGGAATCCGGACGCCGATCACGATAAAACTGCCACGCACGTCGCCGCTCCGTGATGATGTCCAGATCGCAGTCGGCCATGAGTATCTCCTCACCTTCACCGGCCTGCGCCATGATATCGCCGACTGGATCACAGATTACGCTTTTGCCGTAATAGGTGTAGTCGCCTTCCTTGCCTGTTCTGTTCAAGCCTGCGACGAAGTATTCATTGAAAATCGCGTGCCCCATCAATTCCTTCTCCCATACCTTGACTGAGAGGCTCGCCCGCGGGGTGGCGCTGGGGACTAGCAGTATCTCGGCACCGTTCAATGCCGAACAGCGTGCTCCCTCCGGATAGTGCCTGTCGTGACAGATAATGATGCCGATCTTGCCGAATTGCGTTTCAAAGACCGGATACCCGAGGTTCCCCGGCTTGAAATACAGCTTTTCGTAAAAGATCGTATTGAGGGGAATATGGTTCTTCCGGTAAACACCGAGGAATTTGCCGTCCGCGTCAATCATGGCGGCCGAATTGTAGTAAACGCTGCGCCCCACGCGCTCGTAAATGGGCGCACAAATCACGACGCCGAGCTCCTTTGCCAGGGACTGCATCATAAGGGTGATGGGTCCCGGGATTTCCTCCGAGGTCGCCATGTACTTGATATCGAGCGACGTGATGAAAAAGAGTTCGTGAAAAACCTCGGGCAGCAGCAGTACCTGCGCCCCCTTGGCAGCGGCGTCGCGAATATACTTTTCTGCCCTAGCGAGATTCTCTGCGCGGGGACGATTGCACTCCATTTGCAGCAAACCGACACGAACCTTCATTGCGGAGCTCCTTGAAGAATTTTCGGGACGGTCAAACCATTATCTCGCCACCCGCCGGACAAAGCATCTGGCCGGTATAGAAATCCGAATCGCTTGATGCCAGAAAAAGGGCCGAGGCCTGGATGTCACGCAACTCTCCGAGCTTGCGCAAAGGGTAACGCTGTTTCAAGCCTTCGAGAAACGCAGGATCCATTTTCTCCGTGGTTTCCCCCTTGATCATGCTCGGCGCGATTGCGTTGACATAAATTCCCTGCGGCCCGACTTCACGCGCCAACGCGCGTGTAAAACCGGTCATCGCGCCCTTCGCTGCTGAAAGGTGGACGAATTTTTCCGCACCGGAGACGGCAAACGAGCCGCTCATATTGATGATCTTGCCGTACTTATTTGCAAGCATGTGGGGCAGAACCGCCTTACAGCAAAGAAACATGGCACGCACGTGAACATTGAACACGGCGTCCCATGATTCCGGGGTCATGTCGACAAGCGGCGATGCACTCACAATTCCTGCATTGTTGACCAGGATGTCGACGCCACCGAACGCTTGACCAATCGCCTTCACCATGGCATCCACTTTCGCAGCGTCCCCGACATCAGCGCGAAAAACCTCTGCAACGCCCCCCGCCGCGCGAATCTTGGCGACAGTGTCTTCGGCTCCAGCGGCGTTCGAGTTGAAGTTCACCGCAACTTTCGCGCCCTCGGCAGCAAATGCCATCGCGATCCCCTTGCCAAGACCACGACTGGCGCCCGTCACCAGGGCGACTCGCCCGTCCAGCTTCCCCATGATCTAGTTCCTTTTTGAATGAATTCGGGTGTGAGCGAAACGAATTTCGCCGGAAGTTTTCCAGAATAGAAGCCAGAATCAGCATTGCATACGACATTGACGTTACTGTATACGATTATCGAAGTCAAGAATGCCTGCGCTTCGGTGTGCTCAGCACTTTTTCTGGGCACTATCGATCGCCTTCCACACCGTTTGCGGCGTCAGCGGCATGTCCAGATAACGTATGCCGAGAGGCCGCAGCGCGTCCAACACCGCGTTGACGACGCATGCCGGCGCCCCCGTGGCTCCCGCTTCGCCCAGTCCCTTGACGCCGATGGGATTGTCGCCGGGCACCCCTTCCACGAATGCACATTCGATACCCGAAAGGTCGTCGGCGCGGGGCAACGCGTAGTCCATCAGCGAACCGCTGATGACCTGCCCCGAATCGCTGTCGTAGTGCATTTCTTCGAAAAGTGCCTGCCCGACGCCCTGCGCAACACCGCCTTGCAACTGCCCCTCTGCGATCATGGGATTGACGATGCGTCCTGCATCCTGCGCTACGACATAGCGACAAATGCTTACCACGCCGGTCTCGGGATCGACTTCCACCTCGCATGCGTGGCACGCCACCGGAAATCCTTCGTGATAGCGGTCAAAATTTCCGGATGCTGTAAAACCTGGCATTGCACGAAAGACTTCGGCCCAGCCGGCCACACGGTCGGTACCTGCGACACGGAACTGCCCCTGAGCGTACTCGATGTCCCCGGTAGCAACCTCCAGCAACCCGGAAACCACGGATTTGCCTTGCGCGATCGCCGCATCCGCCGCCATTGCAAGCGAAGACCCCATCAGGGTCAGCGACCACGAGGCTCCGGTTCCCGTCGCCTCCGGCACGGTGTCCGTGTCTCCTTGAACGAAATGCAGAAACTCGAACGGCAAGCCAAGGCGTTCCGCGACGATCTGTACAAAGCTCGTTTCGTGTCCCTGCCCGTTGGATACCGTTCCCACCACGACTTCCATGCCCAAACCATCGGCCCGCGCGCGCAGCCAGGCCGGCCGGGTCTTGGCGGGGCCGTGCAGGTTCTCGACGAACCACGCCGTTCCAACGCCCAACAAGCGCCCACGCGCGGCCGCATTTTCCCTGCGCTTCGGCAGGTCATCGTAGCCGATCATTGCCAACGCCTTCTCCAGCGGCGCCGCAAAGTCTGATCCGGGAAATTCCGCGCCAAGGGCGTTGACCCAAGGCGCCGTACTGCGGCCCACTCCATTGATTTGCCGCATCCGCACCGGGTCGATTGAGAGTTCGCGCGCCGCCAGATCGATGAGTGATTCACAGGCGTGCACCACCTCTGGCCGACCGGCCCCCCGGTATACCGTGGTCGGCAATGTGTTCGACAACACGCCCTCCACCATGACGTAAGAAGCCCTGATACGGTACAACCCCGCCAGCAATGCCAGTCCGTTGTAGGTGGGGATAAACGTTCTGGGCGAGGCGTAAGCGCCAAGGTTCACCGTGCGCTTTACCCGGAGAGCACGAATGTCCCCGCTGTCTTCCACACCAAGCTCGAGATCAAATATGTTGTCGCGCGCGTGCTGGTCTGAAATCATCGCCTCCGAACGCGTGCAGAGCCACTTGACCGGCACCCCGAGTGCCCGCGCTGCCCACAGACACAGGACATATTCAGGATAGACGCTGTTCTTCGTGCCGAATCCCCCGCCGACATCACCGGTGATGACCCGCAAGCCGTCGGCACGCACATGCAGCACCTGCTCAACCAGCGTCTGCCTGAATCCGTGCGGACGTTGCGTACCCACATACAGGGTGAGATGGTTGCCGGCAAAGTCGTATACCCCGATTGCGCTTCGCGGCTCCAGCGGGCTGGCGATCACCCGCGCTTGCTTGATCCGCACCCGCACGACGCGGGCAGCGCGTGCCATCTCGCGGTCTGTTGCCGCTTCGTCACCCATCTCGTGGCGAAAGGCCACGTTGCCGGGAAAGCGGGGCCAGAGGACAACCGGCGATGCAGCGGCATCGGATGTGGCTGACACCGATGGCAGAGGGTCGTACTCCACCCTCACGGCCTCCGCAGCATCACGTGCAAGATTCGGCGAGTCGGCAACAACGAATACGACCGGCTCTCCGGTAAAGCGCACGACAGCCGAAGCAAGAACGGGCTGCAGCGGCGCCGGCCATGCAGGGTCTGCGCCCGCCGGCCCGGGAGGCGGAAAATCGAGCGGAATCGCGCCCGCGCCTTCAATGTCGGCAGCCGTCAGCACTAGTCTAACCCCTGGCATGACCCGCGCGGCCCCGACATCGATCTCGAGGATACGGGCATGCGCATGCGGCGACCGGACCAGTTGTGCGTGAAGCATCCCCGGTAATTCCACATCGTCAAGGTACCGGCCCTTGCCCCGCAGGAAGCGGTCGTCCTCACTGCGCAATTTGCTTTCGCCGGTGTGCGTAATCATGCTCCGACCTTGAGCGACCCGCTGCCGCGGGTAAAACGGGAAACCGTGAGCGGTACAACCAGCGACAGGAAAACAGGCATGGTCGCTACTGCGGCGACCGCCGGGTCGAGGTAACCCTGGATATGCTGCATCAGGCGTAGCGGCAACGTGTCGGATTTGGTAATGAACAGTGAAAGCGAAAAATTATCAAACGAATTGATGAACGCGACAGCCGCACCGGCAACAATTCCCGGAGCAATGATAGGCCGTGTCACCCGGCGAAAAGTCCCTGCCCGCGATTCCCCCAAATTGAGAGATGCCTGCTCCAGCGTCATATCGTAATTTGCGAATGAAGCGAGGACCATGTACGTAACGTAAGGAATCCCGAGAACCGAGTACCCCAGGATCGTTGCCCAAATGCCTGGAACCATACCGAAATCGCGCAATACAAACAGAATGCCAAGACCGAGGAGAATTCCCGGGAGCGCCAGCGGCAGCATGACGAAAGCACGAACGGCGCCGGCATATTGCACGCGATAATGGTTCAGGGCGATCGTTGCTGCTGTGCCCGCAATCGCGGATATTGCAGCGACACCCGAGGCAACCAGCAAGCTGATCCGGACACCAGAAGTAAATGTCCTGTTTTCCAGCGCAGCAACGAACCACCGGAAGCTGGTGCCCTGCGGCGGGAATGCCAGCGTAATATCGGAGGAAAAGGAAAGCACCACCGTTACCAGTAGCGGTGCAAGCAGGAAAAGACACACGGTGCCCGCGCGTAGGCCCCAAGACTCGCCTTGATGCCGCGCAGGTTGCTGGCGCCCTGGCCCGGGCCGTCAATTGACAGGCAGGCCATGCTGCGGCGCGCAAGGACGTTATTCTGGACGTTGGGAAAGTCCTCCTTGGTCATGTCCATGCCGAGCACAAACACCACACACGGTGGCCGCGTGACGCCCTTGAGCAGGTGCAGGATGCCCGGAATGAGACCACCCTCGAACGGGATCTCGACGCGCACGATCTTGTAC
>ENA-ORBV01003108-ORBV01003108.1-microbial-mat-metagenome-genome-assembly--contig:-NODE-3108-length-33807-cov-4.823332_pt1 | contig 33807 bp, 32 predicted proteins | sample MGYA00237777_ERZ505514 | MGnify/ENA primary metagenome ERZ505514 (study PRJEB26160, sample SAMN06269048) | microbial mat metagenome | isolation source: Oligotrophic lake microbial mat | place... | reverse complement strand
AATGATACGGCGACCACCGAGATCTACACCTCTCTATTCGTCGGCAGCGTCAGATGTGTATAAGAGACAGGGGAAGGTATTCGGACTCGGTCCCAAGATTTCATGATTCTGCTGAAGAGGCTGTTGCGTCAGGGCCCGATGCTGATCGTGAGCCCGTTCCTCGCGGTGATCGAACTCGCCTGCCTCTGGCTTACCGACCTTCTATGGATGCTGATGGGGAGCAGGCAACTGCCTCCTAACGAGCGCGCCCGCAATCAATCGGCAAGTGTGGTGATTCCCAACTGGAACGGCAAAGACCTGCTGGAGAAATACCTGCCCAGCGTGATCGAAGCCATGAGTGGCCACCCGGACAACGAAGTGATCGTGGTGGACAACGGGAGCTCAGACGGCAGTGCCCAATTTATGCGCGAGCGCTTTCCGGGTGTGAAGGTTGTGGCGCTTGAAAACAACCTGGGATTCGGCCGTGGATCCAACCGTGGCTTTCGTGAAGCCAGTAACGATATTGTCGTTCTGCTCAATAGCGACATGCGGGTGGCGCCAGATTTTCTGACTCCCTTGCTGAAGGGCTTTGAGGATGCCGATGTATTCGCAGTCTCGTGCCAGATCTTTTTCTCCGATGCAAACAAGGTTCGCGAAGAGACCGGCTTGACGCAGGCTCGGTGGCGGCGCGGAGTACTCGAGCTAAGACACAGGATCGATGAAGAGGTGAAAGACCTCTACCCGTGCTTCTACGGCGGAGGTGGCTCTTGCGCCTTTGACCGTCGCAAGTTTCTGGAGCTAGGTGGCTTTGATGAGGCGCTGCGACCCTTCTATCTGGAAGACACCGATATGGGCTATGGGGCGTGGAAGCGCGGCTGGCGTGTTCTCTATCAACCGCAGAGCCACGTCTGGCATGAGCATCGCGGCACGATTGGAAAGAAGTTCTCGCAGCATTACATTCACTCGGTCGTACGCAAGAATTTCGTGCTCTTCGCCTGGAAGAACATCCACTCCCCAAAGATGTTGCTCGAACACTTCATAGCCAGCCACATCGCAGCACTCTTGAGCTTGTTCACCGGTGATGTTCCGGGCCGGGGCACCTTTCCCGGTCTGATTCGGGCCGCGTTTCAACTCCCTGAAATTTGCGGTGCCAGATGGCGGGCCAGAAGCCTTGCCGCAATCGACGACCTCACAGCTTTTCGAAGACCGCTAGGTGGCTATTACCGCGACCATTACGAATCGAAAGATCTAAGAACAGATAGACCTCGCGTGTTGTTTCTCTCTCCTTATGGCTTGTCCCCGGCAAGCCACGGTGGGGCAGTATTCATGCAGTTGGCGGTGAAAGAATTAAGCCGCCATGCCGATGTTCATCTGGTTGCGCTGCTCGATGAGGAATGGGAGCGGGAAGCACATCGGCAACTGGCACCCTTCACGGCCAGCATGCAGTTTATAGTGCGCATGACTGGGCAGCCGCAGGCAATGTTCAGCCTCTTGCCGAGTTCTGTCATGGAATTCGCCAATGGCGATCTCGACTGGATTCTGCACCGTACGATTCTGAACCAGAAGATCGACGTGGTTCAGATTGAATACACAAATCTTGGTCAGTACGGTTGTGAATTTAAGAACGTGCTGTCGACGATCTTTGAGCACGACATCTACTTCCAATCCATCCAGCGCCAACTGAGGACGAATCAGAGCTTGCTGTGGAGAATCCCTGCAGGCATCGAATATCTAAAGGCGATGTATTGGGAAATGAAGATGCTGCCACGCTTTGACCTGATCGAAGTTTGCACCAAAGCCAACGGAGACTATTTGTTAAGCATGGAGCCGGGGCTCGGAACAAGAGTTATGTCTGGCCTGAGGGCCTGCATTAGCGTGGATGCATTTCCAGCAAATCTGAAAGCTCGTTCAGGCAACACATTGCTTTTTGTCGGTGGCTTTCGCCACGTGCCGAATCTTGAGGCACTGCAATGGTTCTTCAACGAGGTGGTGCCGATTCTCAAAGTGCGCGGGGTAGACTTTCGGGTCTTGGCGGTTGGTGTAGATCCGCCACCGGAGTACGCCTTTGCCAATTCGGAAGGGATCCTTGAATTGGCTGGCTTCAAAGAGAGCATCGAAGAGGACATGCAGTCGTCGAGCGTCTTCTTGTGTCCGATCCAGGCCGGCAGCGGTGTGCGTGTGAAGCTGCTCGAAGCATTCGCTTTTGGGATTCCGGTGGTTTCGACTTGGATCGGGGCTGAAGGCCTGGCCGAAGAAGATGGCCTTTACTGCAGGCTGGCAGACAGCCCGGAGGCCTTCGCCTCTGCGATAGAAGAGTTGCTTAAGAATCGCGAAGAGGCAGCCGGAATGGGCGAACGGGCCTATCGCTATGTCAAGCGCGAGTGGGACGCCAGTGTGGTCATCAACAGACTAGCCGGCGAATACAGAAAGCGCCTGAGCCAGAAGCAGCTTACTTCTTCTTCCCGCTAAAGTCTTCAGCCAATTCATTGGCAACTTTGCCGGCATTAGCGTGCATGTTCTTCGGTTGCGCATCCTTTGCCTTATGAAAGCTAGACCACAACACGATGCGCGAGCGCCGATCCACCAGGAAGTAGGTACCACGACCGCGGCCGATACTCGAAATCACCTTGGGGGCCAGCCTCATGCCAGTTTGCGGCTGGCCTGCAACAGGAGGCTCATCGGCAGCAATCTTCTCTTTGGCGGTAGCTTCTATCTCATCAAGGCGCGCTTCAAAGGCCAGCCCGATCTTGTCGGTAAAGATCGCATCAGCTTTGCTGGCATCGGTCAAAATGCGAATCTGGTTGACGGCGCGGAGGCGATTGGCCAGATACTGGTCAAAGCCATTTGCCATCGGCATAAGATAAATTGTCTGCACCTGAGACAATTCCGCGTTGCCCTGAGCGAAGCCAATCATGGTGGCAAGAGTAGTAGAGACTAGTAGAGCGAGAGTGCGCATGCGATTCTGGAATTTCCTTTTCTGATGTACAACAACCAAAGCATTACCGTTATCATGCCTTGTCTCAACGAGGAGCAGGGAATCGAGCAGGTCTTGCGTCGAATGCCGCCCTTTGTCGATGAGGTGATTGTTGTCGATAACGGGTCGACAGACCGCACCAGCGAAGTGGCTGCCGATTTCGGTGCCAGAGTAATTCGCGAAGATGCCCGGGGATACGGGCGTGCCTACAAGAAGGGCTTCGCTTTTGCGACGAGCGACATTATCGTTACCCTCGACGGCGATCATAGCTATCCGCCGGATGCGATCTCGTATCTTCTGGAGGCATTTCGTCATCTTGAGGTCGACTTTCTGAATGCGTCGCGGTTTCCTGTGCGCGATCCAAAGGCGATGAGCTTCAAGCACAAAATGGGCAACTTCATCCTTTCAATCGCCATGAGCCTGCTTTATTTTCGCTGGGTTAGCGATTCGCAGAGCGGCATGTGGGTCTTCCGCAGAAGCATCCTCTCTGAAATGACGCTGGAAAGTGACGGAATGGCGTTCAGCGAAGAAATAAAAATCGAAGCTCTCAAAAGCGACAAGGTTCGGTTTGCCGAAATTTCAATTCATTACACCTCTCGCCTCGGTGAAATGAAGCTCAATCCCTGGCGCGATGGATTCTACAATCTATGGTTTCTGGTCAAGAAGCGATTCACGTAATAGTTCCAAGTTGGCGGGGCAGAGCGCATCTGGAATCCCTGCTTGAGAGCCTTGCAAAACAGACACTGAAGCCCGAAGCCGTGTGGATTGTCGACGGGGGCTCAGGCGACGGTAGTGCAGAAGTGGCTCGGTCGGCTGGGGCGCGATTTGTAGATCTAGGGGAAAATCGAGGCTTTGCTCACGCCGTCAATCGTGGTCTGGCCGAGGCTGAAGGCGATCGCGTCGCAGTTCTCAACAACGACCTGAAGCTGGCCCCGGACTGGCTGCAGCAAATGGCATCCACCGATGCACCCTTCGTTGTTGGCAAGGTGATGGCTTGGGATTCGACTGAAATCCTCGACGCCACCTGGGACTTGTTGAGCCACAGCGGCGTTCCCATGCGCGCGGGGTGTGGCAAACAGGACGGAGCCTTTTGGAATCAGCGACGCGAGATTTCGCTGGCGCCCTGGACAGCCATCCTGCTGCGACGCGACTACTATCGCGCCACTGGTGGCCTCGACGAAAGCTTCGAGAGTTATCTCGAAGACGTTGATATTGGCATGCGCGGGCTAAAGCTTGGCTTTCGCGGACTCTACGAACCCAGCGCCGTCGCCTGGCATCGCGGCAGCTCAACGCTGGGGGAATGGCATCCTCGTCAGGTTCGGCTGAGTTCGCGCAACCAGTTGAAGCTGGTGGCAAGGTATGGCGCTCCGGATTGGTGGAAGGTGCTCGTCGGTCAGGGTCTCTGGGGAATGGCAGCCGCCCGGCATGGGTGTTTTGCCGACTGGTGCCAAGGGAAATGGGAAGGGCTGGCTTCGTTTGAATCGGCAGGCGCAGAATCGGAGTTCCTGAAGGATCTCGAGCGGGAGATCTTTGATGTTGGAGCAGTCACCGGTCAGGATCGATTCTGGCGCTGGTATTGGGCACTCAGCCTATGAACAATATCGGGGCGGTGATAGTCACCTGGAATTCCGAAGAAGATATCGCCGAGTGCATTGTTGCAGCAAAGAAAGCGGGAGTGGCTGAAACTATCGTCGTCGATAACGGCTCCAAGGATAGAACTCGCGATATCGTAGCAGCGACTGACGGGGTGAAGTTGTTGTACTTTCCTGAAAATCTTGGTTTTGCCGGCGGAGTCAACCGCGGGGTAGCTGCTCTTTCAACCGAATACGCGCTGATCCTGAATCCGGATTGCCTAGTACAGGTTGGACTGGAGCAAATGGCAGAGGCTGCCCGAGAAGGCGCAGCCGGGGGAATGCTGCTCGGGGCCAACGGCGAATTGCAGACCGGTTTTGCCGTAAGGAGACTGCCAACACCCTGGACTTTGATCTTCGAGGTTTTGGGTTTGAACCGCCTTTTTCCTGGTAATCCGGTGAACCGGTTCTATCGCTGTGCCGACTTCGATGCCACCCGGACGCAAGTGGTAGAGCAGCCACCAGGAGCGTTCTTTATGGTTCGCAAGGACATCTTTGAAAAATTGAGCGGGATGGACGAGGCCTTCTGGCCGGTCTGGTTTGAGGACGTCGATTTTTGCCTGAGGCTACGTCAAGCAGGGCACAAAATCGTTTATTGCCCGGCTGCCAAAGCAAAACACCGCGGCGGGGGCAGTATCGAGAAAATCTTGTGGCCTTTCAGAGAGTTGGCGTGGTATGGTAGCCTTCTAAGATACGCCACTCAGCATTTTGGGTGGTTGTCCGGTCGTCTGGTTTGTTTGGCTGTTGCCGCTGCGTCCGTCCCAAGGGCATTAACGGGGATCATTTACCGGCGCCAGGGTGTCCGCGCCCTCGGTGTCTACGCCGACGTTTTTTGTTTGGCGTGGGTGAGCCTTGTCCTGGACCGGGTGGATCACCGCCGCTTGAGTCGGCACGTGGAAGGCGCAGAACATCTCTAAAATGCATAACGGCTTAGTTTCAGTCACAATCGTTACGTACAATAGCGGACGCTTCATCAAGCGTTGCTTGGAATCGGTGCTGGCGCAGCGCTATTCACTGAAGGAAGTCATTGTCGTCGACAATGTCTCAACCGACGGAACCCTCGATATTCTCGACCAGTTTGCCGACCGGATCCGGATCGTAAACAATGAAGAAAATGTAGGGTTTGCGGCAGCTCAGAATCAAGCTATACATATGTCGAGCGGCGAGTGGATCCTGACACTCAACCCCGACGTTCTCCTCATGCCCAACTTCATCCAGAGTCTGGTTGATGCCGGCAACCGGGATACGCAAATTGGAACCGTTTGCGGCAAGCTGCTGGCCATGATGGCCACCTTCGATTTGCCTGAGAAGCCGCTTGTGGATTCCACCGGAATCTACTTCAACCCAATGCTGCGCCATCTCGACCGCGGCAGCCGCGATGTCGATAACGGCGACTACCTGAATTTTGAATACGTCTTTGGCGCAACCGCAGCCGCCGCACTCTACCGGCGCGAGATGATCGACGATATCTCAATTGCCGGCGAATTCTTCGATAATGATTTCTTCGTGTATCGCGAAGACGCCGATGTGGCATGGCGTGCTCAGATCTACGGCTGGAAGACGCTCTACACACCACATGCCCGTGGTTATCACGTGCGCTCCGTTCTACCGGGCAACCGTCGTGCATTGCCCTCCGCCATCAACATGCATTCAGTCAAAAATCGTTTCCTGATGCGGGTTAAGAACATGACTCCCAATCTGTACCTCAGAAACTTCTTCCACATCACCATGCGCGATCTGGTCGTAGTGGGAGCCTGCCTCTTGCAGGAGCATTCTTCACTGCGTGCCTTCTGGCTTCTGGCCAAAAAGTGGAATAGTGTGGTGGCCAAGCGAAGAGTGATTATGGCCAACAGGCGCGTGAGCGACCAATACTTGGCCCGGTGGTTTCAGTTTCAGCCCGTCAGCCAGCCAGCACCTAAAACCGTACGCGTGCCCGCCCGGGCTAAAGCCGTACGCAGTTAAGCTATTAGCTTGCGCATCGCAATCTTAGGCACCAGGGGAATCCCCGCCCGTTATGGGGGCTTTGAAACCTTCGCTGAAGAATTGGCTACGCGCCTTGTCTCAAGAGGCCACTCCGTCACTGTCTACTGTCGCGATCAGGATCCTGTTGGCAGCTATCGCGGTGTTCAAAGGCAGTACCTCCCCACCATCCGCCACAAGTATTTCGACACTCTCGCTCATACCGGCTTCTCTACCCTCCACCTTCTCGCCCATCACGTCGATGTAGTGCTCTTCTGCAACGGTGCCAATGCAATCTATACCTGGATGCCACGCCTTTTTGGAATGCCGGTGGCACTCAACGTCGATGGGCTTGAACGCAAACGCAAGAAGTGGAATGCGCTCGCCAGGAAGTGGTACCACCTCTCAGAATGGCTCTCCACTTTTTGCCCGACACGGATTATCACCGACGCCCTCGAAATTGAACGTTATTACCGCGAAACGTATCAGGCTTCCTCTACCTTCATCCCCTACGGTGCAGAGTTGGGGCCAGTAGGATGGAAACCGCTGCTCAAACTCGAGCCACGAAATTACTTTCTTTACGTAACTCGCTTTGAGCCAGAAAATAATCCGCTTCTGGTGCGTGAAAGCTTTGAAAAAGTAGACACGCCGATGAAGCTGGCGCTAGTGGGCGATGCTCCTTATGCGCCCGATTACATCGCTCGGGTGAAGGACACAACCGACCCTCGAATTATTCTGCCGGGAGCCATCTATGGTGATGCTTATCACATCCTGCAGTCTCACTGTTACGCCTACATTCATGCCACTGAAGTAGGCGGTACACACCCTGCGCTGATTGAAGCCATGGGACGCGGAGCTTTGATTCTCTATCTCAAGACTCCCGAGAATTGCGAAGTCGCCGGTGGTGCCGGCATCGAGTTTGAACAAGACAGCTTGCCCGAAGCCATCCGCCATGCGCTCGCAATGAGCGATGAAGACCGTGACGCCTTTAGAGCTGCCGCTCTAGAGCGCGTGCGGCAGCGCTACAGTTGGGATGTAGTGACGGATCAATACGAGACGATGTTTGGGGAACTATGCAAAGGACGTGGCTAGAAGTTTCGCTCGACCGGATTGCGTTGAACTATCGCATGATTCAGCGCACGGTAGGAGCTGGCATACAGTTGATGCCGGTGGTCAAAGCAGATGCTTACCGCCATGGCGCAACTGCTGTTTCTCAGGTGCTGGAACACGAGGGTGCGCAGTGGCTGGCAGTCAGCAATCTCGAAGAAGGGAAGGCCTTGCGCGAAGCCGGGATCCGGGCTCGAATCCTCGTCATGGCCGATCGTGTGGATACAGACCCCAGGGCATGGAAAGAGTTTCGCCTCACACCAGTGGTGCATGACCTGAGCGAGATCGCGACGCTCGATGCCGATCTTGCCTACCATCTCGAAATCGATAGCGGCATGGCGAGACTCGGCACTAACGCCGGCATAGACGAGATCATCACCCATGTACGCGGGACCAGGCTTGAGGGGCTGATGACTCACTTTGCGTCATCGGCCAACTTTCAAAGCGAGCAGACTCACCTGCAACATGAGCGCTTTGAAGCGGTATGCAGTGCGATCGGGAAGAGCGGCATCCGCCCGGTCTATCTGCACGAAGCCAGTACCAATCCGCTGCACTTTGGCCAGGCGCATTGCTGGCGCAATCTGGTTCGGCCTGGTTATGCCATCTACGGCTATACATCACGGCCCAAGGGTAAGGTGCCGGATGAGTTACTCGATGTATCCCCGGCATTGAGTTGGAAGGCCAGAATCCTTCTCGTCAAAAATATCGACGCTGGAACCCCTGTTGGCTATGGTGCGCAGTTTGTGGCTGAGCATCCGATGAGGATTGGCATTCTTGGCGTTGGTTATGCCGACGGGCTCCCGCACCGCCTGGGCAATCGAGGAAAGTTAATCGCAGGTGGAAAGCTGGCAGACATTTTGGGCGCAGTATCCATGGACGTCACAACCATCGACCTCAGCGCTGCGCCTCATCTAAAGGCAGGCGATTCCGTTACCTTGCTTGGCCAGGAGGGTGACGTTGTCATGGATGCGCGGCAGATGGCTCGCGATGCCGGTACGATTGCCTATTCCATCCTCTGCGGCATCTCCACTCGAGTCTCTAGAATCTACGTCTGAAGGAGAAGTCATGAAGATCACTGGAATTGAATCGATTGTTGTCAATGCGCGGATGCGCAACTGGATCTTTGTCAAAGTAGAGACCGATCAGCCTGGGCTTTACGGTTGGGGCGAGGCAACTCTTGAATGGAAGACCAAGGGAGTGGTGGGCTCGATCGAAGACCTGAAACCACTGATTCTTGGCCAGGACCCAAGGCGCATCGAACACATCTGGCAGATCATGAACCGCCAATACTTCTGGCGTGGCGGCATCGTGACGATGTCGGCAATTAGCGGTATTGATCAGGCCCTGTGGGACATCAAGGGCAAAGAACTCGGCAAGCCGGTATGTGATCTTTTGGGTGGCCCTGTAAGAGACACGCTGCGGCTCTATGATCACCTTGGCGGCGGAAGCCTTGAAGGGATGTACAAGACCGGGGCGCCAGATGATTTTGCCCGGTTGATTGGCGAGAGTAAAGCACGCGGGTTTACAGCAGCCAAAGGTATGCCCATTCCAATCTCTGAGCCAATCGAGAGTGCAGCCACATTGCGGCGTGCAGCTGATTGCGTAAAGGCCATGCGCGAAGCTGTGGGCGATGATTTCGATATCATGCTGGATCTTCATGCGCGGTGCACACCGGCGGCGGCAATTCAGTTTGGGCGCATGCTCGAAGACTACAACCTCTTCTGGTATGAAGAACCTTGCTGGCCTGAACATGTCGACGGGCTGGTGGAGGTAGCGCGGGCCTTGCGCTTCCCCATTGCGACAGGTGAGCGTTTAGTGGGGCGCTGGGAATTCCGTGAGCTGCTTGAGAAGCGTGCCTGCGCCATCATCCAACCAGATGTTTCTCATTGTGGTGGCATCTCCGAGGCTCGCCGTATCGCATCCATGGCCGAGACTTATTCGATCACCGTGGCCTGCCACAATCCGCAAGGCCCGATCTCCACTGCCGCCAGCCTGCATGTCGGCTTTGCTACCCCGAACTATCTGATTCAGGAGGTCGTCTGGAATGATGTTCCCTGGCGGCTTGATGTTGTCACAGGCGGCTACGATGTCACGCGCGGCTATGTCAGTGCACCAACCAAGCCGGGGCTGGGCATCGATGTGAATGAGACAGAAGCCCGCAAGTATTCCTATCGCGATGAAGTTTTGATGCCTGCTTTCCGGCGGGATGGCTCGGTCACCGACTGGTAGAAGAATTTTTGGTCCACTGGCAATCCAAATTGCACTATAGGCAGTATGCGAAAGATATTCTTCTTCAATCTGGTTTTCTGCCTCGGCACGCCACTCTCTGGCCAAGTCGATCAATGGTTGCATTCAGCAACCGGTCCCAGTCCAAGTTCGATTCAAGGCGAGGTAGACCGGTTTCGCCAAGCCTTGGGCGAACTAAATCCAAATGAGGCGCGATCATTCCCGGCAGGCCGCCGTGAAATCAATTGGGATGCCGTTGGAGGCACCCTGGGCAACTCAAACCTGCCTGGCGATTTCTTTCACAAAACCTCTCCGCGAGGGCTAGTAATGTCCACTCCTGGCTCGGGACTGAAGGTCTCTGGAGATGAGTCGTCGCCCAGCTTCCTGATGAGAGACATCACACGTGACGAGTGGGGAATGATTGAGCTGGCGCCCTTCAGCAACCAAAAGCTTTTCACACCAATCGGTAGCACCATCACCGACATCGAATTCAAAATTCCCGGTTCGGATAATGTGGCCTGTGTTTCCGGCTTTGGGGCTATCTTCCTCGACGTCGACCGGGGCGGACAAAGCTTCCTCGAAGTTCACCTCACCGACGGAACTACACGCAAGTTTTTCGCCGCTCTATCGCTGGTTCGATCCAAAGCCTTCTCCTTTCTCGGAGTTCGGTTCCGCAACTCTTGCATCCTCTCGGTGCGTCTGAACAGTGGCGACCAGCCCATGGACACACGCGACATTCCCTTTCCTGTCCCCGATGGCGTGGCGATCGACGATTTCATCTACGGCGAGCCAAAACCAATATCGGGAGTGGCTGAATACTAAGTCGATTCTTCTCCAGCACTGCTGCAGGCTAAAATGCCAGTGATGCGGGTAAAGCCCGCAGCATAGCGGTCTGCGGGAGATAAATGGAATTTCAACAGTTGCGATATTTTCTAGCCGTGGTTCGTGCAGGCAGCTTTGTTCGTGCCGCAGATCAGTTAGGAATCGCCCAGCCCTCGTTGTCTCAGCAAATTCAGAAGCTGGAGCGGGAGCTGGGCATTTCTTTGTTTGATCGTCTGGGGCGCAGCTTGAAGCTCACCGCCTATGGGCAATCCCTACAAGTTTCGGCAGAGCGCATCCTGCGGGAGGCTGAAGAAGCCCGCACCGCAATTGAAGGATTAAAGTCTGAAGATGCCGGTGAGTTGAGAGTGGGCGTGATTCCGACGGTCCTCCCTTATTCGCTGGTGAAACCCCTGGCTGAATTCCAGCGCCGCTACCCCAAAATTGAACTTACCCTAACTGAGGCCATGACCGACGAGCTGATCGAGCTTCTTCGCCGCGGAGAATTGGATCTGGCGATTCTCGCCTTGCCGATTCGACACGCAGAGATCGTGTGCAGTGAGCTGTTTCGCGAACCGCTGCTGGCAGCAGTACCGCTCAACCACCAACTGGCTCAGGCCGAAAAGATCCAGCTGCCAATGCTTGGTCTTGAGAAAATGCTACTGCTGCGAGAAGGGCATTGCCTCCGCGCTGAGGTGCTAACGGTTTGTACCAAGGCCAAAGCTCAGTTTCAGCAGATCTTTGAGAGCGATCACCTGGAGAGCATTTTGCGGATGGTGGCAGAGGGCTATGGTGTGAGTCTGATTCCTGAGAAAGCTACAACCGGTCGAAATGATTGCCGATTTTTGCCGATCGATCCGCAAGCCATGCGACGTATCGCCTACGCCATGGCAAAGGGGCACCAGTCGCTGCCAATACGAAAAAAGCTGCAACAGTTTCTTAAAAGATGGGAATGGTGAGAGAAGGAATGGAGCGGGAGACGAGATTCGAACTCGCGACATCAACCTTGGCAAGGTTGCACTCTACCAGCTGAGTTACTCCCGCACAGGAGCAGGACTGTTGCCGAAGCAAAGCCCAAAACGTAGTATCGCCGACCGGAGGGCCTCTTGTCAAATGGCCGTGCCCGAAGGCGTGAATCCTTTGTTACAAAACGGAATTGTCAACTATAAATAACCGTGCAAAAAATGTTCCAAGTCTTTGATTTTAAAACACTTAAAATTTGAGAGTTTTTCTCTTGCCACAATCTTTATCTGTGCTAGACTTTGTAATCGCAGGCCTACAGCGCAGTAACGGTCGCTGGCTCTAGAGCATCTTCTAGGTCTGACAGATCTCAAATTCAATCTCAACGTCCCCCACTTTTCCACAGATGTGGAAAACTTGTGGGATTTTTGCGCTTTGTTGGTCTGTTGTAGTTGCGCGATGGAATAGTTGCATAAAAAATGAACGCTTGGGAACTAGTAAAGCAAACGTTGGCAGCCTCTCTCAGTGCAGAGAGTTTCGAGAACTGGGTTGTTCGGACGACTCTTGCCAAGACAGACGGCGAGACAATCTTTGTCTCCGTCCCAAATGAAGCAACCCGGGAATGGCTCGAGCGGGAATATCCCGTCCAAGTCAAGGAAGCAATCACCCATCTGAGCCTCCCCTTCCGCAACGTCATATACAACCTTGAAATCACTCCAGAACGTAATACCGTCAGTTATACCCGTCCAAATGGCCTGAATCACGCTTACACCGACTCTCCGCAAAGCATCGAAAACCTCTTTTCGCAACCTGTTGCGCGTCTCAACCCTAAATTCACCTTCGACAATTTCATCGTCGGAAGTTGCAATCAGTTTGCACATGCCGCTGCTCATGCTGTCGCCATGCGCCCATCGCGCAGCTACAACCCGTTGTTTATCTATGGCGGAGTCGGAATGGGTAAAACCCATCTGATGCACGCAATCGGCCGCAACCTTTTAACCGTGCACCCCGGCATGAAGATCGTCTACACGACAAGCGAAAAGTTCATGAACCAGATGATCCAGTGCATCCGGATGGAAAAGATGCCCTACTTCCATCAGTTTTATCGCTCAGCTGACGTCTTGTTGATTGACGATATCCAGATCATCGGAGGCAAAGAACGCACGCAGGAAGAATTCTTCCACACCTTCAACGAACTTTTCGACAATCAGAAGCAGATTGTGATTTCGTCTGATTCTCCGCCCAAAGAAGTCTCAGGCCTGGTAGAAAGACTACGCAGCCGCTTTGAATGGGGCCTGATCGTCGATGTTCAGCCACCTGATCTTGAAACCAAGATGGCCATCCTCGACCACAAGGCCGAGAGCGAAGGTATTAACCTTCCAGAGGATGTCCGCATCTTTCTGGCTACCCGAACCAAATCGAATATCCGCGAGCTCGAAGGGGCTCTGGTAAAGCTGATGGCCTACTCCTCGGTCACTGGCACTCCCATCACCCTTGAGATGTCCAAGCAGCTTCTAAAGCATCTCACCCAAAACAGCGAGAAGCGCATCTCAATTGAATCGATCCTCAAAGCAGTAGCGGATCGCTTTGACCTGCTGCCGGCGCAACTGAAGCAAAAGTCAAACGAGCGGCGCATTGCCTACCCGCGCCAGATTGCGATGTACCTGGCAAAGGAACTCACAACCGCTTCCTTGCTCGAAATCGGCCGAACCCTTGGAAATAAGCACCACACCACCGTGCTTCACTCCATCCACAAAATTGATGATTTAAGGCACAAGGACCAGGATTTGAACAGACTTCTCCACAGCCTAATCGACTCATTCCATTCGTGATAGCTCGTTTTCCACAGTTTCGCTTCCTATTCGCTCACACTAAGAAATAGTAAATCGGACCGTGGACAGGATTTTCGAAGGAATCGATAACAGGCTTTTCGTCATCAGCCGTAGCGGGAAGCATTTTTGTTTTGTATAATTTAGAGAGATATCCACATTTCGACAGGACCGACTATTACGGTTCTAAGAACATACATATAAATATCTTGTCTTCTTGTAGTAGGTAAGGACCACCAACGAATGGAATTCAGCGTAAAGCAATCAGACCTGGTCAGAGAGTTGAATCTCTCCCAAGGGGTAGTCGAAAAGAAGACAACCATCCCGATCCTGTCGAACGTCCTGATCGAGACGGGCGACGGGATGATCCATTTAACAGCGACAGATCTTGAGTTGGGCGTGCGCTGCTCCTGCCCTGCGCGGATCATCAAGGCTGGCTCCGGCACGCTGCCGGCACGCCGGCTGCTCGATTACATCCGTTTGCTTCCCGATGCGGAAGTGAACTTCAAGGTAATGGACAACCAGTGGGCCAACATAGTGTGTGGCCGTTCGCGTTCGCGGATTGCCGGCATGTCTCGCGAGAGCTACCCCGAGTTGCCGCAGATGCCGCCTTCGCTGGGCGAGATCCCTGCGTCTGTTTTGTCGTCGATGATCCAGAAGACCATCTTCTCCATCTCGAGCGAAGAGAGCCGCTTTACGCTCAACGGAGCGCAACTTCTAATGACCGACAAGGCCCTCACAATGGTGGCAACCGACGGTCACCGCCTTGCTCTGGTCGAGAACAAGGTTTCTAACCCCGCCGTCGAAGGCGTCTACAAGACCCTGCTCCCAAAGAAAGCGATGCAGGAATTGCTCAAGCTTTCTTCTGATGCCGCAGACGGTGCTGTCTTCCAGTTCAGTGGCGACGACAACCATCTTTTCTTTCAACTCGGCGAGCGTTTGCTTTTGAGCCGCAAGCTCACCGGCAACTTCCCCGACTTTGACCGTGTCCTGCCCAAGACGCAGACCCACCAGGTCTTCCTTGGCAAAGATGAAATCAAGACCACCATTCAACGCGTCAGCCAGTTCTCTGAAGAACGATCAAAGGCGATTCGCCTGCAGTTTGCCGATGGCGAAATGAAAGTCTTTTCTTCGATGTCCGATACGGGTGAGAGCGAAGAAACGATTGCGATTGAATACTCAGGCCCTGCCGTCGATATCGGCTTCAACGCGCAGTACCTGCTTGAATTTTTGAGCGCCAGTGCCGAGGGAGGCTTTAGCTTCCTCTTCAACGATGCACAGAGCGCCGGAGAAATGCGTCCCGCAGCTGCGGGCGAAGGCGACAAGAAAGGGGGAGAGGTAGGTTACACCTACCGCTACGTCGTGATGCCGATGCGCATCTGACAACCCACAAAATGGCTGATAACCAAGATAACGTTTACGATTCATCCAGTATCAAGGTTCTTGAAGGTCTTGAGGCAGTGCGCAAGCGCCCTGCCATGTACATCGGTTCCACCGGTGAAATGGGCCTTCATCACTTGGTCTATGAAGTAGTTGATAACTCTGTCGACGAAGCCCTCGCAGGACACTGCACCGAAATCAACGTAGTCATCCACACGGATAGCTCGATCTCGGTTTCGGATAATGGCCGCGGTATCCCCGTCGATATTCACCAGAGCGAAGGCGTCTCTGCAGCCGAAGTCGTATTGACGAAACTCCATGCCGGTGGCAAGTTCGATTCCAACAGCTATAAGGTATCGGGCGGCCTGCACGGGGTGGGCGTCAGTTGCGTCAACGCATTGAGCGAATGGCTGCATCTTGAGATCTGGCGCGGTGGTCAGACTTGGGAACAAGACTATGAGCGTGGTGCCCCCAAGGCGCCGCTCAAGGCAACCGGCAAGTCAGGCAAGAAGACCGGCACCAAGATCACCTTCAAGGCCGACAACACGGTAATGGATACGATCGAATTCAACTTCGATACGATCTCTACCCGCCTGCGCGAACGTGCTTTCTTGAACAAGGGCCTCAAGATTAATATCCTCGACGAACGCGAAGAGGGTAAATCACATGAGTTCCATTATGAAGGCGGTATTGCCGAATTCATCAAGCACCTCAACAAAGGCAAGCAGGTGCTGCATGAAAAACCAATCTACTTTGAAGGTGAACGGGATCTGCCCGGTGACCAGGGCAAGGTCGAAATGGAGATTGGTCTTCAGTACAACGATGGCTATTCGGAAACTCTGTTTACCTTTGCCAACAACATCAACACAAAAGATGGTGGCTCGCACTTAACCGGTTTCAGAACGGCGCTTACGCGCACGATCAACTGGGCAGGCGATCAAGCCGGCTTGTTCAAGGATGTGAAAGAAAAGCTGAGCGGCGACGACGTGCGTGAAGGTCTTACAGCAGTCATCAGCGTCAAGCTGCCACAGCCGCAGTTTGAAGGCCAGACCAAGGGCAAGCTTAATAGCGATATTGCCGGTCAGGTCACGCAGATCATCAACGAAAAACTGCAGGAATATTTCGACAAGAATCCTGCCGTGATGAAAAAGATTGTGGGTAAAGCCATTGATGCGGCCCGTGCGCGTGAAGCAGCCCGCAAAGCCCGCGATTTGACGCGCCGCAAGGGTGCGCTTGATGGTGTGGGTCTACCCGGTAAACTTGCCGACTGTCAGGAAAAAGATCCCACCCGTTGCGAACTCTTCCTAGTCGAAGGCGAATCGGCAGGCGGCACCGCCAAGGGCGGTCGCGATCGCCGTTATCAGGCAATTTTGCCGCTTCGCGGAAAGTTTCTGAACGTCGAGAAAGCCCGTTACGACAAGATGCTTGGCCACGAAGAAATTCGTTGCATGATCACAGCCATTGGCACCGGCATCGGTAAAGACGATTTTGATATTGCCAAGCTACGCTACGGCAAGATCATCATCATGACCGACGCAGACGTCGACGGCAGCCACATCCGTACACTTCTGCTCACCTTCTTCTACCGGCACATGCAGGCATTGATCGACCGTGGACACGTCTTCGTGGCCCAGCCTCCGCTCTACCGCATCAAGAAGGGTAAGAGCGAGAAGTACATCAAGAACGAAGCAGATTTCACTAAAGAAATCCTGCGCCGCGCCAGCGACAACATCAAGATCGAAGCGAACGGAAACCTGATTGAAGGCGCGGAAATGCGTAATTTCCTCGCTGCTCTCGATGAGCTCACGCAGGTAACCAAAAAGACAGAGCGCCGCGTTCGTAGCGCAGATGTGGTTGAGATCTTGCTCTCGCAGGAGTGCAATATCGATACTAAAGAAAACTTCTCGAGCGAAGAAGAACTGGTGAAGCTGCAGGGCCTGCTCGCCGCCAAAGGCATCGAGTCTCACATCGATAAGGATGAAGAGCACACGACCTTCTTCCTGCACTTCCTCGATTCCACCAAGGCTCAACGCAACGTCGGCATCGAACTGGCAGCCTCGGCAGAATTCCGCCGCATGCGTGCCATCGTCAAGCAAGTCGCTCTCCAGAACATACCGCCATTCTTCCTCGTCAGAGACAGTGGCAGCCGTGAACAGGTTGATGACTGGCGCACCTTGCTTGTCAGAGCCAAAGAAGAAGGCATGCGCGACGTCAACGTCAGCCGATACAAGGGTCTCGGTGAGATGAACGCAGAACAGTTGTGGGAGACCACCATGAACATGGAAGGCCGCACACTGCTTCGCGTCGATCTCAAAGATTTGGTGGAAACCGACGAAATCTTCTCGACGCTCATGGGCGACGACGTAGAGAGTCGCCGCAAGTTTATCGAGGATAACGCGCTCGACGTTCGCAATCTGGACGTCTAAAGCTCAACCACAATCTTGCCCAAATGCCCTGCGCCTTCCATATGGCGCAGGGCTTCTTGTATCTGAGCTCCTGAGAAGGGGGACAGCGTCGTCAGGCTAGTTAATCCTCCAACCGCAGGATTGCCCTTTGCGGTCATCTGGTTTTATGGAAGCACCTTAAAAGGTGCTGTAATGGCTGAAGAGGAAACCCATGATTGATATCACCAACGACATTCAATCGCTTACGACCTTCCGGCGTAGATCGGGCGATTTCATGAAACAACTCAAAAAGACCAAACGACCCGTCGTGCTCACCGTCAAAGGCAAGGCAGCAGCGGTGGTGCAGGACGCGGCTGCTTACTAGCGGCTTCTCGATCTTGCGGCGCAGGCGGACTTTCATGAGGGAATTCGCCAGGCCCTCGAAGAATCAAGACAAGGAAAGGGTAGGCCACTCGAGGAGTTTCTAGCAGACTTCGAAGAGGCGAATGGCATACATCGTTAAAATACTCCCCAGAGCCGAAAAGGATCTGGCACGCATTTACCTCTATATCAACGCAGCAATGTCCGATGCAGCCTATGCGTGGTACGTCGGACTGGTGGAACAATTGTTCACGCTGAATGTCAGTCCCCTGCGCAATTCCGTGACGCCTGAAGACCCAAAATACCGACATCTACTCTATGGTCAAAAATCAGATGTATACCGCGTGATCTATCGAGTGATCGACAGGACAAAGCTAGTGGAAATTCTTATGATTCGGCATGGAGCCAGAGACAGATTTAAGTAGTGAACCATATGCGCGAAGATCGAGTAGATCTTGAAAATATCCCTGAACTTCTCTAAAGCTCAACCACAATCTTGCCAAAATGCCCTGCGCCTTCCATATGGCGCAGGGCTTCTTGTATCTGAGCTCCTGGGTATACGGAATCGATCACGGGCTTTAACTGATTTTGAGCCAGAGCCCGGTTCAGGTTCTGGAACATGGCGCGCGAGCCAACATAAATCCCCTGCAAATGCAGATGCTTATGCAGAATCGGAGCAATGTTCAAACTGCCCGCGACCCCGGTCAGAACACCAATCACATTCACCTGTCCACCTGCTCGCACAGCAACGATCGATTGCTCAAGCGATCCAATACCGCCCACCTCAACCACATGATCCACACCACCAGCCTTGGCAATCACTTTGCCCCACTCCGGCTCTTCCTTGTAATTGAGAACCCAGTCGGCACCCATGGCCTTAAGCCGATCCATCTTCGCCGGCTGGCTTGAGGTGGCAATTACCCGCGCCCCGGCAGCCTTGGCAAACTGCAGCGCAAACACACTCACACCGCCAGATCCTTGCACCAACACCGTATCGCCCGGCTTCACACTCCCACTCTCAAAAAGTGCATTCCAGGCGGTAACGGCAGCACAAGGCAACGTCGCAGCCTCGGCAAAACTCAGATGATCGGGAACCGCGACCAAGCCCTGCTCATCGAGCACAACCAAATCCGCCAGCATGCCGTCAATCGCACCACCCAATGCCGATTTTCCATACTCTTCGCGGTAAGGCCCGTCGAGCCAGGTCTGCATAAAAATCCCTGCGACGCGATCACCAACGTTCCAATTGGTGACGCCCTCACCGAGAGCCACAACCTCACCAGCCCCATCGCTTAACGGCACGCGCGGCAGCGCCATCTTCGGGTTGTAATGCCCTTTGACTACCAGATAGTCGCGGTAGTTCAAAGAAGTCGCGCGGACGCGCACCAGCACTTGCCCCGGCCCTGGTGTCGGATCTTCCACCTCGCGCCACACCACTCGCTCAATACCAAATCCGCCTTCAATCACTGCTTGTCGCATATTGGTAAGATTCTCTCGCCATGAAAAAGTTGACTCTATTTTGCTTCTTTCTGACATCCGCTTTCGGCCAATATTGCTCGACACCCACGCCCGACTGCACCGAAAAGCTAATGCTCGGAGAGGCAAAAAAATTTTCCTTGCTCTATCGCAATTTCCCGCTCGACAAGCGCAATGAAAAGATTGAGCGCGCCATGATCATCATCCATGGGGCAGGCCGTAACGCTCATGACTACTTCTCCACAGGTATGGCCGCAGCATTCCTGGCCAGCGCGCTCGACAACACCATAGTCATCTCCCCACGCTATACAGGCAATAACGGTGCAGGCTGTAAAGACAAATTGGCGACCGATGAAATCGCCTGGGATTGCAGCGACTGGAAGAACGGCTTCGAGGCCCTCAACCAAAAAGATATCTATTCCTACGACCTCCTCGACGAAGTGCTCAAGAAGCTGGCAGACGAAAAAATATTCCCAAACCTGAAGGGAATTGTTGTAAGCGGACACTCTGCCGGTGGCCAGCTTACCAATCGTTATGCAGCGGTCAACAAAGTACACGACGCATTGGGCGACCCAGTCCGCTACGTAGTATCCAATCCCTCAAGCTATGTTTATCTCGACGCATTGCGGCTGCCCCGCGACTTTCATTGCGACAGAAAGGGCAAATGCGAAGAAGAGTTCCGCGCTTATGGCGACCGCCGCAACTGCACCACCTACAATTCCTGGATGCATGGCCTCGACAACCTGAAGGGCTACGCTGCTTCGCTTGATGCCGATCAGATCCGTAAGCAGCTCCTCGCGCGACCCGTCACCTATCTGATGGGTGAACTCGACACATTACCGATTGCCGGTTTCGACTCCAGTTGCATCTCGATGGCCCAGGGGCCCTCGCGTTATGACCCGGCCAAAGGCTACTTTGCCCACGTCACCGAGCTCAAGGCCAAAGACCACACCTTCGTAACAGTGCCGATGTGTGGACACAATAACCGCTGCATATGGACTGCAGATCCGGCGCTGCCAGCAGTCTTCCCCAATTTCTAACCGAGCGGGAAAATGAAAAGCGCTCCGGTTGCTAGCAGCCGGAGCGTTCAAAACGCATAAGAATTTTAGTGGCGTCCCCACGGGGATTCGAACCCCGGTTATCGCCGTGAAAGGGCGGTGTCCTAGGCCTCTAGACGATGGGGACGCAAGAGAGAGAGGCAACCAATTGCTTGGTCACACTTCGTTATTGTAGCAGATGAAAGACTGATTTACAGAGTCTTGAGGTAAGCGAGCAGGTCGTCGCGTTCTTCTTTGCTCAGCAATTCTTCGTAAGCGGGCATCCCGTTTCCGCCGTTGTTGATCAGCGAACGCACATTATCTTCGCTTGGCTCTTTGCCGTTCTGCATCTTGGCCTTCTTGAAGAGACCCTTCAAGCCAGGACCCATCTTCTTCTCATCGCTGTCGGCATTGTGGCAAACGGAGCATTGTTCAAATACTTCCTTGCCTTTATCTGCCTTACCGTTCTGAGCTGCCGAAGAAGGCAGAGAAATCAAGCCCAACGCCAACAGCGACGTCGCGCTAATTGAAAAAACAACACTCTTCTTCATTGATTCTAATTTTACAATGGCCATATGCCCCCCGTCATCTTGCTTTTCGCCAAAGCTCCTTCACCGGGCAGGGTAAAGACCAGACTTCAGCCAGTTTTGAGTCCAGAACAGTGCTCTGAACTTCACTCTTCGTTTGTAGGAGACGTGCTCGAGAGCCTTATTGGTTTCACTGGGCTTGCAGACGTCGAAGTCCACCTCGATCAGGAAACCAGCGCCTGGCCTGAATTCTCATTCCCACGAAAGCTACAAAGCGGTGCCGACCTCGGAGAGAAAATGTGGAACGCAGCGCACAACGCCTTTGAGCAAGGCCGTACACAGGTAATGATCCTCGGTAGCGACGCCCCCACACTGCCGCCCGACTACCTCAAGGCTCTGCTCGCCTCCCAGGCAGACATCGCCTTCGGGCCTTCGATCGACGGCGGCTACTACGCTGTGCAATTCCGCAAGCTGCCACCAAATCTTTTCGACGGCGTTCAGTGGTCGACCGATCAGGCGCTCGACCAAAGCATAAAGGCCGCAGAAAACCTAGGCCTCAGCGTAGAGTTGGGCCTCACTTGGTACGACATCGATTCTCCCGCCGACCTCGTGCGACTCGTTACTGAAGAGTCCCCGCGCCGCACCAAAGCGTGGCTCAAAGCCAATCACTTTTTAGTCGATCCGCCGATCAGGAACATCTAAGGAACCATGGCAATCAAAGAAGGATCCAAAGCCCCCGACTTCACGCTGTCCACCGACAGCGATACAAAGCTGAAGCTCTCCAGCCTCAAGGGTAAAAACGTAGTCTTGTACTTTTACCCGAAATCAGACACTCCAGGATGCACAACTGAAGCCTGCGAATTTCGCGATCAAAACGCAGCCTACGCCAAGGCAGATACGGTAGTGCTGGGAATATCGCCAGACCCGGTCAAGGCCCAGGCCAAGTTCCGCACCAAGTTCGACCTGCCCTTCACTCTACTGGCCGACGAAGAACACGCCGTTGCTGAAAAGTACGGCGTCTGGGTAGAAAAAAGCATGTACGGCAAGAAGTACATGGGTGTTGAACGTAGCACCTTCATCATCAACAAAGAAGGCAAGATCGCGAAGATCTTTGCGAAGGTAAAGCCAGCCGGGCATGCCGCAGAAGTGCTGGTTGCGCTGGCGGAAGTCTAGACCAAACCGGTCATATCGAAATAAATTGCACACAAAAATTGGCAGATTACACTATCTCTTGTATGGCTGCTGTTTTTCACCCCCCTGAATCGAATTCTGATTTGCCGAAACTGGCCGGTCAGGAGCTTGCCCGTGTGTCCTCCAACCCCAAACTCCACAAAAGCAAAGTTCTTAAGCGATTGCTCGCATATCTGCTCGAGTGCGCACTTAGCGATCGGCCCGTCACCGAATACACTCTGGCTTACGAACTTCTCGGTCTCTCGCCAGCTGAATTTCATCCTTACACCAACCCCTATGTGCGCGTTCATATGTCGTTACTTCGTAAGCGCCTCCGCCTGATCTATGCCGAAGGTCAAGCCTCTGAGCTAATCCTCCATATTCCTTCTGGGTCATTTTGTTTGAAGGTAGAGCGCATTTCGCTGGCGCAAAGCCGCCTCAATCGAGCGTTTTCTCAAGCGAAACTGCTTGCAGAATCAAGGTACATCGAAGAGCTAACAGAAGCCGTCGCATTGTTCGAAACAATTTTGGAGTCGCAACCCGCCTTCGCCTCTGGATGGAACCACCTTTGTTGGGCACATATTAGCTTGGCTGGTCATGGAGGGCCGCCTGCAACTCACTGGCAGGCTGCCCGCTCCGCCGCCGCGCAGGCCAACCTTTTGGAACCGGAATCGTCCGAGACTTTGTGCTCCCTCGCATCCGTTGCCGGTCTTTACGATCTTGACTGGAGTCTCTGTCATTCCTATTTCGCCCGGGCGCTGAAGCTCTCCGGAAATGGGGTAATGAGCTTTCAGTGGTACCACGCTTTCATGGTCGCCTCCGGTAGCCTGTCTCAATTGCTTAATGAGTTCGAATCTGCGCTGAATCAATTCGACATGCCTCCCCGGTCTTTGCAACAGAACTATGGAATCTGTCTGCATCTCAGTGGGCGCTTTGAGCAAGCCGAAGTGGAGCTGAAACGCTCTACTGTTCTCTTCCCAGACGAAATCAGCTCGTGGTTTTGGCTGGCTGTCCAGCATGCACTTCAAGTTTCCCCCATTGAATGCCTTAAGTCGCTCTCAAAAGCAGTCTCCATATCTCGTGACCGCTCTGTCGGCAAACTCTTTTCTTCGACAAAACTTTCCATCCAGAAGCAATCCTTGAGGCGGGCAGTCAAGCAAGATGGTAGTGCTTCGGACATGTCACTGTTTTTTTCTAGCATGGTACTTCGCCGAAGCAGTGTTGCCATCAGCGCCGCAATGCGCATGGTGGAAGCCCGTAACCCCCTTGCCTTCATCTTGCTTCGCTCACCTTTGCTCGCCCGGCTTTCTCATCTGCCTGGCTATGGTTTGCTTTTCGACACGGCCCGCATACCGCGCCCCTAACTCTTAACGTACGCTTAACATTGGTTTTCATGGATGATTTGTAAGCTATTTGGTATAGCTGAGAAGGCCTAGTCAGTCTATGATCAAATCACAAACAAAACTTCTGCTGCGCTCACTTTGCATTTTCGCCTTTGCGGGCGTCATTTGCGCCCAAACCTATCGCATTTCCAGCTTCGCCGGCACTCCTGCCATTGGGGATAATGGCAATGCCTCCGCCGCCTTGCTCAAGTTTCCAAATTCGGTTCTCGCTGATTCCCGCGGCGGTTACTACATCTCCGACTTAGGCCATTACCGCATACGCTACGTCGATGCCTCAGGCCGAATCACCACTATCGCTGGACTCGGCTACCAAACTGCTCCCATTAACGGAGTGCCTGCTACTCTAACCGGGATTTTATCTGCCATCGAACTAAAACTCTCACGGGACGGGGAACTCCACTTTGTAGACTCCATAAGTTGCCGGGTCATGAAGATCGACAAAGACAGCATTCTTCGTTTCGTCGCCGGTTCTGGTATTTGTGGTTTTAATGGTGACGGGGCTCTTGCTCTTTCCACTCAACTCAACAATCCAGGCGGAATTACCTTCGATGCCCAGGGGCTCTTAGTCATTGCCGACACAAATAATAGCCGCCTCAGGCGCGTCAATGCCAACGGTACAGTCCAAACCATCGCCGGCAACGGACAAACTGCATTCTCTCGAGAGAACGCTGCGGCCCTCACTTCCACAGTCCTCTTTCCCCAAGCACTTACGGCCGCACCCGATGGAACCATCTACATCGCTGAATCTGGATATCGCCGCATACGTCGGCTCACACCTGGCGGCTTTGTCTTCACTGCTGCTGGAGATGGCTTCGATGGCAATTCCGGCGATGGCGGCCTCGCCTCGGCAGCCCGGTTTGGCAGGATCGGCGGAATCGCTTTGGACTCTTCCCGCAATTTTCTCTACATCTCCGATGCAAACAACCACCGTGTTCGTGCCGTCATTCTCAACTCCAATATAATCACCGCTTTCGCTGGTTCCGCGCCCCAGAATTCAGCATCCCCAGTTACCCCAGCCTTTGCAGGCGATAATGGAGCACCAGTCCTTGCCCGCTTCAATTCCCCTTTTGGCCTTTCCTACGATTCCTCCCCTTTTGTGCTGATTGCCGACCAAGCCAACGACCGCATTCGGCGTGTCGATACTGTCATTCGAACCGTGGCCGGAAGGTTTCGAAATGTTGCTGACTCCGGCCCTGCATTAGAAGCTGAACTAAATGAGCCCCGAACCATCATTCCTTCAACGAATGGTGACACCCTTCTTCTCGACTCAGCCAACCGAGTCATCCGCCGCGTAACATCTGCCGGCTTGATGTCTATCGTTGCCGGTCAACCGCCTTCCCGGCTGCCTAGTCTGGTTTCATCTGGCGATGGTGGGCCAGCTACTGCGGCAAGCTTCTCCAACCTTTCCTCCATGACTGTCGATGCCACCGGGAGAATCTATGTTATCGACAATGGCGTTCTGCGCCGCATCGAGGCGGGGCAGATCACCACTGCTGGGATCACTCTTCCCACCGGTGGCAGTATTATTCTGGCCGATCCTCCCCGCAACCGGCTCTTCGTCTCTATATCCACATCCAATAAAATTCAAGTTGCTGATCTCGCCCAAACACCGATTACTTTCCGTGATTTCGCCGGAACCGGCGTGGCGGGATACGCCGGTGATGAGCAGTTGGCCAACGCGGCTCAAATCAACTTCCCCAGGAGAATGGCTGTGGATCGCTCAGGAATTCTCTATTTTGTCGATGCCGCCAACTATGTGATTCGAAGAGTTGGCGTGGATGGCCGAATCGCAACTGTAGCCGGTACCGGACGCGCTCCATCCGCAATTGCAGTCGTAGAAGGGCCTGCCCTGCAAGTTCCGATCAATGCCGTTGGCCTCGCATTGGACCCAACAGGAAATTTCCTCGCCTACTCGCAGGACGACGCGACTCCTTACATCCGCCAGATCAACCTAACCACAGCTACCATCCGGCGCATCGCCGGTAACGGCAACCCCGGGCTGACAGGGGATGGCGGCCTCGCTCTCAACGCACAACTCACCCTTCCCGGCGACATGGCCTACGATGCAAATGGCAATCTCTATTTCACGGAAATTCACAACAACGTGGTTCGCGTTCTCCGTCCCCTACTCGCCACTCGGCTCGAATCAGTGAGCGGCGACAACCAGTCTGCTCCAGTTGCTACCAGACTCTCAAACCCCATCGTTCTGCGAGTCTTGAATGGTGAAGCCCCCGCCTCAGGCGTCGCTGTTTCATTCCGGGCCACCGGCAGTGCAGCGATAACCCCCGCCTCCGCAACAACCGATGCCACTGGCCAAGCCCGAGCCGAACTTACTCTCGGCCCAAATCCTGGCCCCATTACAATTACGGCCTCCGTGGACGGCCTGCCCGAGATCACCTTCCGGGCCACCGCCACCACTGCCGTCGTAAACAATCCCAATCGTCCTTCCATCGGCGCTTCGGGAAGCATCGTCACGGCCAGCGCTTTCGGCGGACGTACTTCGATCTCTCCAGCCACCTGGATTGAGATCTATGGCACAAATCTGGCCACCACCACCCGGCCCTGGGGAGACGCCGACTTCCGCGGTCCCCAAGCGCCTTCAGAGCTCGATGGGGTCAAGGTTACCATCAATGGCCGGTCCGCATTCGTTGCTTTCATCAGCCCCGGCCAAATCAACGCTCAGGTTCCTGATGGCATTGGCATTGGCCCCGTTCCCGTCATCGTTACCAACGCCAACGGTACCAGTGACCAAATCACCATCACCGCGGTTACAGCTTCCCCTGGCTTGCTCGCCCCATCTTCCTTCCTCATCGGAGGAGTCCAGTACGTCGTCGCACTCCATCAGGATGGTGCTTTCGTCGGCTCGGAAGGTTTGATCCCAGGTGCCAATTTCCGCCCCTCCAAACCAGGTGACGTTCTCACCCTTTACGGCGTTGGCTTTGGCACAACCACTCCACCACGAGCCTCGGGTCAAGTTGTATCCGGCTTGGCCAATCTGGCCGATCTCAAACTGTTCCTTGGGGACCAGGAAGCCTCAGTCCAGTTCGCCGGCCTCGCCCCAGGTGCCATTGGCCTCTATCAGTTCAACTTCATTGTGCCCAATGGGGTTCGAGGCAATCTCCCATTGCGGCTCCGATTGAACGGCGCGCCGATCGATCAACCACTAACTTTAACGACTATCAATGAATAGCCGCTAACAGTGATGGCGCGGTTCACAAAAAATCCGCGCCATCTACTATGGCGTAGGCATGCAAAAGCTTTGCACGCATATCGTTTAAATCAGATTGCGGCATCTTATTTCACAGGCTTTAGCCAGAGCGATCCCATAGTGTCAAGATTTGGCCTAGCCGTTAGCCTTGCGTACGGGGCGCATCTTCACTTCGATCCCAGGGAATGTCTCCGCGATCAGAACACTCACGTCCGCCCCACGCACGGTCACCTTACCGCCATTGGACAAGCCCGTGATCTCGTAATGCTTCAGCTTGTTGCCTTCCCAATCGGTCTCCACCGGTGTCAACCCCAACGCCCCGCCGCGAGGCTTCAGCTTGCCCTGCTTAAGCCAGGCCGCAAACTCCTCGGCCGTTAGAAGAAGGTCTACCTTCACGTTCTGCGCCTCGTCGTCCTTCACCTCGTAGATCACCTTGTTCACTTCGCTCAGCAGCGGCTTCATCATCGGGAAGTAGATCACATCGTAGATGTCTTCCTGGCCCGTGAAAATCATCGCCATGCGCTCAAGCCCAGGCCCGATGCCAGTGGTGGGCGGCATCGCGTGCTCCAGCATCTCGACAAAATCATAGTCGAGTGGATGAAACTCACCCTCGTCGCGATCTTCCGGCTTAAATGCTTTCTTCCACGTGGCAAGCAACTGCACCGGGTCGTTCTGCTCGCTCCAGTTATCGCCACACTCCATACCGGCGATGAAGATCTCAAAGCGTTCAACATAACGCGGATCGCTCTGCATGGGCTTGGCCAGCGGTGAGATCTCGATCGGATGCCCGTAGATAAACGTGGGCTGACTCAGGTTCTTTTCGACCTTCTCTTCAAAGGCCCGCACCAGCGCATTGCCAACACTCGGCTGCACATCCTTGATCCCGATCGAGGACAGTTTTTCATTCGCCTCATCGACACTCGTGATCGCCTTGAAGTCGATGCCGGTAGCCTCAAGCACCGCGTCGGTCATCAGCACGCGCGGCCACACCTTGGCGAAATCCACCTCATGACCCTTCACCTGAAACACAGTGCGGTTGAAGACGCTGAGAGCGATGTGGCGGAAGAGGTCTTCGATCAACTGCATGTTGTATTCGTAGTTCTCGTAGGCCGTCATGGTCTCGAGCATCACGAATTCCGGGTGATGGCTGCGGTCGATACCTTCGTTGCGGAAGTGCCGGCCAATCACGAAAACCTTGTCGAAGCCAGCCGTCACCAGACGCTTCAGATAAAGCTCGTGCGAGATCGCGAGGTACATGTCGGTCGATAACGCGTTGACATGAGTGATGAAAGGCTTGGCCGTACCGCCACCGTATTGCGACTGGATGATCGGCGTATTGAATTCCAAAAAGCCCCGATCGTTGAGGAAGTGCCGAATCTGAAAGAGCATCTGCGAAATCTGCTCAAAGTGAACACGATTCTCGGGGTTCACTGTGGTGTCGAGGTAGCGCTTGCGCAGGATGATCTCGCGATCCTTGATGCCAAAATGCTTGTCGGGGAAAGCCCGCAGGCTCTTGGTGAGGATGCGCAAGCAATCGGCAACGATCGACATCTCGCCCGTCTTGGTCTTACCCACCTTACCCGTGCACTCCACGATATCGCCGACATCGAGCAAATTGAAATTCTCAAAGCCCAGTGTGCCGGCAGCAGCGTCGGTGCCCTGCATCTCACCACGGCGCAGAGCGATCTGCATGTTACCGCTCTGATCCTGCACGTTGCCAAAAGCCATGCCACCCATCTTGCGCCAGCTCATCAGCCGGCCCGCGATCGTGGCTGTCTGGCCTTCGAGCGCTTCGTAGTTGCCCGTCACTTCCGCAGTCATGTGGGTGCGATGGCTCTTGGCCGGGAATGGGTCGAGACCCAGTTCACGCAAAGACGCAATCTTCTCAAGACGCACACCACGCAGGGTGGCCAAGGGCAAATTCGACAAGACAATACCTCAAATAAGGGGGATTCGGCACAGAGTAACATTACAGCGCCACACTTCAGGATAGCGCTAGAGAGAAGCGATCAGCTTTGCCAATAGCGCTGCGCGGTCGGGGATGCGCTCAACCAAAAAATTTTCGTTCAGCGTGTGTGCCCCTTCCCCCACGCAGCCCAGGCCGTCCAGCGTAGGCACACCGAGAGCTGCGGTAAAGTTTCCATCGCTACCGCCGCCCGTCGACGATTCCTCAAGCAAGATCCCAAGCTCCCAGGCCTGCTTCTTCGCAATGGCAAAGAGCTCACCGATTGCTTTGGTGCGCTCCATCGGAGGCCGGTTCAAGCCACCCACCACTTCAATCTTGCAGCGCTTATCAAAAGGCTTCAGCTTGCGGAATTTCTTGTCCAGAGCGGTGAAATCCTTCAACCGCGCAATGCGAATATCTACTTCCACTTGCGCCTCAGAAGCAACCACGTTGGTGCGCGTGCCGCCGCTGATCACGCCAGGGTTTACGGTTAGCCCTTTAGAAAGATCGGTGAAGCCGGCAATCACTTCGATCTGTTTTGCAAGTTCGACAATTGCACTTGCCCCGGCCAGAAAATCAACACCAGCGTGGCTTGCGATTCCCTTGATGCGCACGGTATAGTCGCCCGTGCCTTTGCGTGCGGTTTTCAGCTTACCTGTCAGGCCCGTACCCGGTTCTACCACCAGGACACAACCGGCATCCTGCGCCATTTTCTCGGTTAAAGCGCGCGATGAGTCAGAGCCAATCTCTTCATCGCTATTGATCTGCAGCACTACTGGCTTGCTCACGGGAATCTTCAGCGCCTTCAGTGCTCGCATGGCAAAGACAAAAAGCGCGATGCCACCCTTGATATCAAGCGCTCCTGGCCCATAGACACGTCCTCCACGCACAGAAAACGGAAATTTCCCGAGCGTCCCCAAGGGGTGAACAGTATCGGAATGGGCAAGCCCCAAAATTTTCTTCCCGCGCTTACGCGCACCGCCCAGATCAAACTCAAGCAGCAAGTGCGGGCCAAGCCCTGGGGCCTTGATGCGCTTCATCTTCGCGATGTCGCGGGTCTGCTCTTCGAGGTAGTTTGCAAAGCGCGTAACGCCGGCTTCATCTCCACTCGGGCTCTCGATTTCTACCATCGCACGCAGAAACGAAAGCAGGTCTTCTTGTTTTGCCTGCATCCAGGCGAGAATTGGGTCCATCGGCGGATATAATAGCTTGTTTGCATGCCTGAACTAAACATTGTCGAAATTCAGGACATTCTTCCGCATCGATATCCGCTTCTTCTCGTTGATCGAATTCTAGAAATAGAAGAGACACGCATTGTCGGGCTCAAGAATGTCACCGCCACCGAACCCCACTTCCAGGGCCATTTTCCAGACTTCCCCGTGATGCCCGGAGTGCTGATCGTAGAGTGCATGGCGCAGACGGCCGGGGTGCTTGTGCTGAGCCAGATTCCAGACCGCAAAAACAAAGTGGTGCTGCTCACCACCATCGAAGGTGCCAAATTCCGCAAGCCCGTCATCCCGGGCGATCAGCTGCGTGTCGAGATGACCGTGATCTCCAGACGCTCCAACGTGGCCAAGATGCGTGGCGAAGCCCGCGTCAATAATGAGATTGTCGCCGAGTGCACCGTCATGTGTATCTTACGCGACAAGAGTTCACTATAAGGCAGCAATGCCGGTTCATCCATCGGCTATCGTAGACCCGCAAGCCCGCATCGATGCCAGCGCCGATATTGGGCCTTTCTGCGTCGTTGGGCCCGAAGTACAGATCGGCGCACGCACGCGCCTTATGGCACACGTATACATCGAAGGCCCTACGGAGATCGGCGAAGATAACGTCATCTTCCCCTATGCCACTGTCGGGGTTGCCTCGCAAGATCTGAAGTATCACGGGGAGCGCGCCTACACTCGCATCGGTAATCGCAATCGAATCCGTGAGTTTGTCTCGATCCACCGCGGCACTGAAGGCGGAGGCCTCGAAACGGTTATAGGTGACGACAACTCGCTACTCGCCTATTGCCACATCGCCCACGATGTAAAGCTTGGCAACCACTGCGTGCTCTCGAACGGAGTCACTTTTGCAGGCCACGTCACCATCGGCGATTGGGCTGTAATCAGCGCACACTCTGCCGTACATCAGTTCTGCCGCATCGGCCGTCACTCGATGATCGGTGGCTTCAGCGTAGTCGTTCAGGATGTTTTGCCCTTCTCGCTTACAACGGGCTCTGGCCGCGATATCAAACTCTTCGACGTCAACAAGGTGGGTCTGGAGCGTCGCGGCTTCTCGCCCGGCCAGATCCAGGCACTTCACAAAAGCTTCCGTCTTCTACGCGACAAGAAACTCAACACCACCAAAGCCGTCGAGGCCATCCGCGTCGAGGTGCCAGAGACGGCAGAGCGCGAAGAACTGCTCGCCTTCATCGCCAGCTCAGAACGTGGCTTCGTAAAGTAATGCCCGCCCGCTACGCCATCATTTGCGGCAATGGCCGCTTTCCGATTCTGGCTCTGGAGGCCGCACGCCGGCAGGGTGATGAAGTAGTCGCCTTTGGCATCAAAGAGGAAGCCGATGCCTCAATCGAATCGCTAGCCACACGCACTTACTGGATCTCTCTTGGTGCCCTCAGCAAGTTAATCGATACGCTCCACAAAGAAGGAATCACCGAGGTAATGATGGCAGGGCAAGTGAAGCACGCCAGCATCTTCTCGGCGATCGTACCCGATTGGCGCTTGCTCAAATTGCTCGGCAAACTGGCCACCAAGAATACAGACTCGCTCATTGGCGTCGTCGTTGATGAGCTGAAGAGTGAAGGCATAGAGTTGGTCGCCTCCACGCGCCTGCTCACCAGTCTGCTGGCCACCGAAGGCCCCATGAGCCGCCGTAAGCCAACCAGGGAAGAAGCGGCCAACATCGAGTACGGCCGCTCGATTGCAAACCTAATCGCTGGCCAGGATATCGGCCAGAGTGTCGCGATCTCGGGTCAAGCCTGTGTCGCTGTGGAAGCTATGGAAGGTACGGACGAGATGCTGCGCCGCGCTGCCAGTCTCGTCAACGGCAAAGAGCTAACGCTTGTCAAAGTATCCCGCCGCCGCAAGCACTTGTTATTTGACGTGCCCGTTACCGGCCCCACCACGATCGACGTAATGCGCGAATGCAAGGCCAAGGTATTGGCTGTAGACGCAGGCCGCACGCTCTTGCTCGACAAAGATGCATTGCTCGCTGCCGCAGATGCCGCAGGGATTGCAGTGGTTGGCTTTGCTCCAATTGAAATGTAAGTTTAGGGCAGAGCTATCAAGAATCGATGGCCTCACTACGAATAACCAACTGCAAGCCTGCCAGCACAGCACCCAAAGTCTCCGATGGCAGTCTTCCGATCCGTTGCTCAAGATCCAGTTTGTCCACGGTAGCAATTTGAGAGACATTGACAACAGAAGGCTTTGGCAAGCGCCCGTCTCCCTTCTTAAGAGCAACATTTCCAGGCGCGGTGGCTCTATCCATGTTGGAAGTGATGAGGCAAACAACGGTAGTAGCGATGCGGCTTCGATTGAACGAATCACCTTGCACTACAACACAAGGATGCATCCCTGCCGGATTGGACCCAGTTGCCGGGCCGAAGTCTAACCAATAAACATCACCTTGCCTAATTTCCTTTACCATCGATCTACAATTGGCATTTTGGTTCGCAACTTCCTGACGATGGCACGTTCAGCCTGACTTGGATCATTAGCATAAACCCGGTTTAGGGCTTCAGTGATCTTCTCGCCTTGCCGCTTCTCAAGGTAGCTGCGCAATGCCTCAGCGATGAGAGCGCTACGGCTCAGCCCAAGCTCCCGAGCCGCATCGTCCGCCCGTCCCATCAGCGAGTCCTCCACAGAAATTGCAGTCTTCATACTTCTAGTTATACCAAAAGTAATACCCAAACCCACCTGGAGACTTCAGCTTGAGAACCAAACACTCGCCCTCTTGCTAGCTCTTCTTCAGCCGCCGCAGCGTAAATAGATCTGGATTCGTCTGCGCTGTCTCCAGCCGCTTCCAGTCATCATCGACATGCAAAAACTTGCCGGCGATATGATTCGATACCTCCGAGGCAAGAAAACAAGCCAGCTCGATCTGCTTGTCGGGTTTCACTCCACCGGTCTGTTGGATCTTCTCGGCAGCCTCAATCTCTTTCCACCCGGCTCCATCCCCAGCGGTCAAGATTTCGTCTGTCATCGTCGTATATGCCCCGCCCGGCGACATGCTGTTCACCTGTATGTTGTGGTCACGCAATTCTTCGGCCAGAGACTCTCCGAATCGCACAACTGCTGCCTTCGATGCCGAATACGCGGTAAAGTTTGGCCTCGGTGTAGCAGCCCCACCACCAGCTAAAATCACGATCTTGCCGCGCCGGTTCTCAATCATCTTGGGCACTACTGCCCGGCAGGAATTCACTACTCCCATCAAGTTGGTCTCGATAGTGTCGGCCCAGGCCTTCATCGAATTCTTATGCATCGGTCCAATCGGGCCTTGAATCGCTGCTGCGCAAATCAACACTTGCACAGCGCCGTGCCGATGCCGCGCACCGTGAACGACGACGCGTTGTGGAACAGGCCGACATGCTGAAGCTGCACGCCGGGCGCCAGCTTGTTGAGGTCTTCCAGGTTGACCGCGAACTTGCGCTCGATCGCCACGCCCGAGAACGCCGTCACCGGGATCGGCACTTCCTGCACCGACTCCGATTTCTTCTGAGCCGAGGAAATGACCGTCTCGATGCCGCCGCGCTGCGAGAACAGGCTGCCGCCGCTGGCGCCGCCGCCGGTCACGGCCACCAGGCCGCCGGTACCGACGCGGGCGCTGCCGCTGGTGCTCTTGCCGCCCACCATGCCGGTGAACGAGATCGTGGCGCCGCTGGCAAGCGGTGCATCGGTGATGATGAAATAGCCGGTGCCGCCGGAGCAGCTCTCGTCAGCCTGCTTCTGGGCCTCGCACTGGTCCTTGGTCAGGACCGGCGCAGTCTGGCCGGACGGCAGGGTGACCTGGCCGTTCTGCATGTCGCCGGGCGGTACGCCCGGGTCGAATGCGGTGACGTGCGCCGACGCCGCGCCCGCCCAGAGAGCGAACACCGAGGCCGCGAACAACGTTCCCACGTTGAATTTCATGTCAGATTTCTCCCCGTGCGCGTCGGAATTCCCCCGAACCCCGGCCGCTTATTTACGCTGTTGAGCGAACCGTAAAAGTGTCGCATATCGTGGTTTAGTATCGCAACGAAAATGCGGTGGCGCTGAATTACTATTCTACGGACGTTGCTCGGCATTCGCCGATAACGGCCCCGGTCGAACGAGCCGGCACAATGGTCTCAAGCATATGATTCTGTCTCTTATACACATCTCCGAGCCCACGAGACTAAGGCGAATCTCGTATGCCGTCTTCTGCTTGAAA